>Ga0307979_1000862_pt1 | contig 21454 bp, 10 predicted proteins | sample OrgLakmetage1058_FD_201833 | JGI IMG/M metagenome (GOLD analysis project Ga0307979, IMG submission 201833) | Saline water microbial communities from Organic Lake, Antarctica - #1058 | ecosystem: Environmental > Aquatic > Non-marine Saline and Alkaline > Saline | place: Antarctica: Organic Lake...
TCAGGCGCACATGCCCGAGTGGCCATGGAAGTGATGGTAGCGGTCCAAAGTGGCACGCTCCTCCATGCTCTGAGAGTGCAGCTCAAAAGAATTCGTTATTAAAAAATAGGGACTGTCTTGAAGTTGTCCCAAAATTCAACAAAATCATAATACCGGTACCCAGATGAAGATGATAGATAGTCTAGAGCTAGACGACTGACTACAGAACGCACGAACGCACAGCAAAGTAAAAGCGATAGCAGACGGCAGAGATACCTTCATGATAGTCCGAAGATTTTGTTGGATGCACGCTGCGGCGTAGGTTTGAAAATAATCCACAATGAGCACAACGGGATTAGCCGAGCCCCCAGAATCCAACCACGTAATATCGCTGGAACTGGGGGAAATTCTGGATGGACCTGAAGGCTGTAGGTTGTGCCCCGGCGTCAACTGTTGCGCTCGCTGCGGCAGCAACAGACAGTCGAGCCTCCAGCCATGCTCAAAATGTGACCGCGTTTTGTATTGTGGTGCTACGTGCCGGGATGCTGACCGCGAGATTCACAAACGCGTGTGCCCGCTGCTGCAGCTCATCGAAAAGATGGGCGACGTAGAATACACTGGTGGAAGCGCTATGACTAGTGAGGGGAGTAAATCTGCACATGCAGCGATGATGGCAGCAGCGCTTGAGCGATTAGAACAGCGTGGCCTGCCAGAAAATTGGGCAACCCTCTTTGGCGACGAGGCTGATCCGGTAGGCCAGCGGCTGCTTTCGGCGCGCATGAGCTACCCGCTGAGCCTAGGCTGGTGCCTGGCGAATGTACCCGGCCTGCGGATGCTGCGTCGGGCCTTAGCGCCCAAGGTTGACCCGCCGAGTAAGCCTGCAGGAAGTGTAGCTTCGGCCGCCACGGCGGCGTGGGTGGACGTACTAATATTGGGAGCCAGTGCGGCTGAGTGTTGCGTAGAGCCAGCGGAATTGTGGGCTCTCGCCGCACCTCGACGCGCGTTAGGAGCTCCAGAAGGTGCAGGCCTCCGTTTAACCTTTGTTGGGCCGGAAGTGCCCGAACATCTCTCCGGCAAGGAAGTGACTCTTCCCCCGACTTCTTCACCTTCTTCAGGAGCTGGTTCTCGAGCGCCGCCCTTGTCGCTTCGTTACTTCCGAGGGTCCTTTGACGCGTTTTGTGCAGCTGGCAGTGCCACCCAAGCCAAGAAGCATGCAACAAGCCAAAGCAGCAGTCACAAAGACGAAGCGGAGCCCAAAAAGGCCACGTGGCTCGCATTCGACGCGCAAGTGCTGCAAGTCGACGCGATCGTGTGCTTCAACCCAGGTTTCACCTGCTTGGACTACAATTGGTCCGTGGGCGAGCTGGGCCACTCGTGCGAAGACACACCTTTTGTAGTGGTGACCAACACCGTCACGGAAAGTTTGCTGGACCGCGAGTGCTTGAGCGCGGACCACTGCGTTGGCCTCGCCAAAGTGACCCAAACCCGCAACCCGTTTTCGTGGTTGGCGTGGCGGCAGTCAGGCACCCTCGCCAATGACGTGTACCGAAAGAACTCCGCGGTCCTGGCAGGGCGCGTGCGAAACATCAGCAACAATGGGGGTGCGAGTAAGGGAGAAGAGCCCGAGAGCTATGCCGACCTCGCTAGAAGTGTAGCTAAGCGTGGTGGCAAGAAACGCAAGAAGCGCTGATATCTATATCTGCACTGCCGCCTCTTGTATTCCTAACTGTGCGCATCTAAACTCCCATTGCCCTATTGCCCGAAAGGGAAAATAATAGGGGATATTAGGTGGATATCTCCTATACCTATACATATAGCATGCGATGTGGGGTGCATCATCTATGTCATTATCAAATGCCAATATCATGTCAGCGGACAGGGACATCAGTTTTTTTGCTCGATAAAAAATGTCACCTGCAATGCACTTGCAACTGCGGTGTCTTATTTTTTTTTGAATTAAGCGAGGCCATTACGCATTTCGCAATTTCTGATTCAAAAGTTCGTCCTGTATTCTGCAAGTGCAAATTTAAGCAATTTCAAAGGAAATCGCCATGAGATGTTCTTCTCAACATACCACTCCATTCCAGCCTCATTGTGCAAGTAGAAGCAGTCGTGAGTGACCTCATGCGCAAAGATTCATGCCCACGCGGAAGATCCTGGCACGTGCTCGACAAGGCACTGCCATTGCAATGCCACGTGAACAATGCTTGTGGGTCTCTTCATACGAAGGAAACCGAATAATCAACTTCTCGAAGACTTCGCCATTATCTCACACTTCACCATGACAGCGCATTGTTGAAGAATTTGATAAAACTTGCCGTAGGAAGGTGTAACATACGGCGCGGCATGTACACCAAAGGCACTATCTTCCGATGAGGCGACACAAAATCGACGCAATGAGAGAAAAAGACTGTAGATGAAGCAAAGGATTCATGCTTCTTCACGTAGCGTTCTCAAAACTGAACGTTGGATTGGGCAGGAAATCGTCACCCACAAACGTGTACGAGATCAAGTGCGTCTTGGTCCAGGCGCGTTGGGCGTCGCGCTCAATCCGACCCCCCGGCTTGTCGAAGCTCGCCACGTGGTCGCGAAACATGTCGTTGGTCACCACGCACCCACCGTGCTGCTGCGCGTACCTGTTTACAACAAGAGCAGATCAAATATTCCGTTAGGAAGTGACTTTCACCTCCCACCTCAAGACTAAAAATAGATGAGCAAACTTCGAGAGCAATTTGGCACGCACTTTGAAAAAAACTTTAACAGGAGGAAAATAGAGTTTACCTGATGCTGTACGCGTCGTCGTAGTCTTGCGGCGGGGTGCCTACGATGATGCCGGCGCCCTGCAAGCTTCGCAACAGCTGCACGTCGTCCGGGAGTTGCCTTGCTTTCGCGTCGCTCGCAAACCCCCCACCGAGCCGCGCCACCCGCTTCCGCTCGGCCACTTTGTCCAAGTCCAGCAAGAAGTCGGGCAGGAAGCCCACGACTCGGTGGCCCGCGAAGCGAAAGAAGTCCGCGGCCAGGGCGATGCCCCGGCTCGAGAACTGCGACGCGTGCTCGCTGCCTTGCGCCATGGCGCGCTGCTGCCCGTGCCGCATCGCTATATTAGGGCAGTCGAGCACAATCAGAGGGCGGAACCCACCGCCACCGCTACCGCTGTTACGACTACCACTGGTGCTGCCGTAACTGTTGCTGTTGTAGCCTTTGCTGTTGCGGCCCGCAGCTCCTCCGTGACTGCCTTTCCCACCCCGCCCTTTACCACCATTGCCATGACCATTGCTGCCGCTGCCATACACGTCTCCGTGATAATTTCTGCCGCCAGTAGAATTTGGCTTGAGAGGTGGTTTCGGCAATTGAACACCGTGCAGCATGCCTCCACGTGTTGGCAGCCCTGGTGGTGGAAATGCTTGCTTAGAATTTGCTTCTTCTTCTTCTTCTAAGGTAGCTTTTTCGAGCCTCTCCATGAGGTCGCTGCCCAGTCGAGCTTCGTCCTCATTGCTGTGATCACCGTCGTTATGGTCCTCTTCAAGCCCGCCGATGTCGCCAAACAAGGTGTCCACACCATCTGGCAAGTGACCACCTTTGGCAAAGAAAGACGGCAAGCCTGCTGCATCACCATAAGCAGTACTGCTCTTGTTGTTGTCACCAGCACCACCGCCGCCGCCTAGGCCTGGCGGTTGCAACAAAAACTCTTCGCCATCATCATCGTCTTCTTCAACCATGTTACCTGTCTTTGCCCCGCCCATTTCAGCGCCACTCGAAGTTTTCTGAGCTCCAGCACCGTCACCAAGCAAGCCCAATACGTCATCGACTTGAAAGAAAGACGGCAGAAGGGCGGCTGCAGCTGCTTCATCCGTGTTCTGACCACTAACCATGTACTCGTCGTTGCTGACTCTCGGTTGTGGAAGAGGTGCATCAAACCGCCACCGCTCCCGCTGCGTGCGGCGGAGGCTCAGGAGAGGCGGTTGATCCGACTGATCGAGGGTCTGGTTGTTGGTGATGGTAGCAGCATAGGCGAGGCGCACGAGCCGACGAGCTAACGGTTGCCAATCCTGTACAGTAGGCTCAAGCCACGCTGTCGCTAAAGAAGAGGATGGTGTAGCAGTATCACCAGCAGCAGTACCGTTGCTTCCTTCAGCCTCAGGCCAGCCGGCAAAACCTGCAGTTTCTTGCACTTCCCAAGCTGATCCATCTGCATCATCGCCAGCAGCAGCAGCATCTTCAGCAGAGGAAGCAGTGTCGACGAGATGTACCAAGAAAGCATCCAATTCTGGCGACGCAGTCAGGAGTTTGTTCAAGTAATCGGCCATCAGACTCCGGAGTCGCTTCGCAGCGTGCTTTCCTGCTGCAGCACTCGCCGCTCGGGCAGATGCTCGGTCGATTCGTTCGTCGGCTGTCGCAAACTTCTGCCCTGACGAGGAAGAGGAAGATGACTGACCAGATGTTTTAGTGCGGCCATTCTCAGCTCTAGCTCCTGAAGTTGATGCACTTCGAGGCGCTGCTGTCGTTGAAGACGGCGCTCTACCACCACTTCCTGCTACAGCTGAAGGAGTGATCGAGGCCTTTGAGTCAAGTGTCAGCGCCCACCTCGCCAGCAGCCAGGTGGCGCCAAGCCCAACTTCCGGCACTGCAAAGCTCAAGAGGTCTTCCAGCAAGCCTTCCACCAGCGCACAAGCCCCTTTCCAGGCTTCGTCACTGCCAAAGGAGACCAAGGTTGACGACGATGACCAAGTGGAGGCAGCAGCGGTAGCACTCGCAGATGTGCGCGCTCGGCGTGACGCGTCTGACCCAATCGCGTGAGCAGCGGAGAGGCTAGTAAGCGCTGCTTCCACTAGGCTTACCCGCACCGACGAACTCTCAGCGCGGAAGTCGACTTGTTCGCTGCTTGAGTCCCCGCCAGCGGTACCGCTGTTGCTACCACTGTGAAGGCCGCTAGTAGCGCTACTCTTGGGGGCGTAGCCTTCCGCTCGAAGCCAGAGGCGCAAGTGCCGCCGGAAGAGCGACGTGGCATCATCTCCATCGTTGCCTCCGCCGTTGCTGCTGCTCGACCATGGCCCCTGCGCCGATGCAGCCGCAGCAGAAGGTGCTGCGACCACGCGGCCAATTTCCACGCGTGTTACCAGCGCCGCCACGGTGTCGTGCAAGTGCAACCGCGCGCGCTCGCCGTGGGCAGCTCCACTCATCAGCGACAGGGCGTTCACGCGGGGCAGTGACAAGCAGTACGCGCGCAGGGCCGCCGCGCAGCTCAGGTAGTTTTCGCGCGCGGGAAACGGCTTCACGCTGGTGAGAGCGCGGAGGTAGCGGTACGCAGCCGTGCACCTCAGCGCAGCCTCCGCTCTGGCGGTGTCCGCAGAGGGCTTCCCAGCAGCAGGAGCAGCAGAAGCAAAGCGAGCGGTGTTATGCTTGTTCCGATTGGCTTCTGTGGACGCTGCTGCCCATTCCATTTCTTGGCTCAAGCTCACTTCTGCGAGGCCGCACACCGCAAGTTGGTTCCACACTTTGCCGCCTGAAGGCGCTAGGGCTAAAGCTTGCCAGTAGTAACGCGCAGCCGCCCACAGCGCAGAAGCTCGCCCATCTTCAGGAGGAGCACCATCACCAGCAAAAGTATCGGTTCGTTCATCAGGTTGGGGCGGCAAAGAGGCCAGGTAGCGGTGAAGGTCACCCAAGGCAACGAAGTAGCAGTGCAGAACTTCCGTCCGCGCTCGCGAGCTCGATGCATCAGATGGTTTCTCCTTGGCTGCCTCCCCCACTGCTCTAGAGTCGGGTCCTCCAGTTCCATGAGAAGAAGACGAAGCAGGAGGAGGTGCTACAGCTCGGCGCACGCGTGCTACGTACTCCGCTACAGCCACACGAAGGAGCGCTGCCAACTGCGGTCCCGCAACCGCAATCACCCCAGCTGCCACCATGCTCGTAGCACCCGATTGGTGCTGCTGATGCTGCTGTTGGGACTGTTGCTGTTGTTGCTTTGCTTGCCGTAGCGTGCGAAGAAGTGGCTCAATGGACTCATAGGTCGCTTGCCACAGCCGCTGCGGCAGCCCTTGCTGGTGGCCCTTGCTCTCTTCGCGCGCAAGAAGTTCGGAGTAGACCCCTCGTAGCGCTGCGCCATATGGGCCACCCCCTAGAGGTGGCGGCGGCGGTCGCTGCAGGTTTGTGGCACGCCTACAGTACAGAACATGGTAATGCTAGGAAGTGAGGTCAAAGCACAGAACACGTCAAGTTCCTGTCACTTCTATGGCCATGCTCAATTACCAACGTCACCATAGTTAAAAGATTCAAAAGGTCAAAGCAAAGAAGTGTATTTCTGAGGTACGCACGTTGAATCGTCGAAAAGACTGTCCGCCCACGCAGCGAGATGCTTCACTTCGCGCGCATGACCTCGAGCCCAGCCCGGCACAGCTTCGACGAGCTTTGTCTTAGACCATTGCTGGGTGTCCGCTAGCTCGGGCGGATTTGACGCCGGCGGGTAGACTGCAGCTGAACTTGCGGCGGCTGCAGTTGCAAGCCGAGAATTCGATGGCTGCTGCTGCTGCGAGCTGTTACCCTGAGAAGTGCCTGTAGCTGTAATCGAAGTCCGGGCGCCTACAAAAGCAGAAGAAGAGAGTAACAACAATACATGATAGGGGAAATAGGGGACGATCTTCAAATTTCCAAGCAGTTGACAAGCGACCTTCATTGTATAAGCGTGCGAGGGCCTGCGAACGAGCTTCCCGAGCGTCGTCACCCATATGAAAATGGAACACTTGCAAAGGTGCTCAGACGATTCAGCACTCCTACTCCTTTGAGTTTACTAGCAGCCTTTTGGCAATGTGGATTCAAATTTTGCTGAAGTTATTGGGAGGCACTGAATGCTGAAGCCTGATGCTAGAAGCTCTTGAATTCTCACGGCGAGCAGTTCTGCGCTGCATAGGCTGATAATATAAAATGTCGCGAGCCACGAGCCACGAGCCACGAGTGAGGTCGCGAGGCCTGAAGTCAGAAGTGAGAAGTGAAGCTGTGTACAGTACTGCAGTACTACTGACTCTCTAGACTATTCCAAAAAATGCCAGGAAATTTTTGAGCTTCGTTGTTGAGCCCCGGGTTCCCATGGAATAGCAATGCTTTAGCGAGCTTAGCACGTGCGACGCGAACGAAGAGTTATTCAACCAATTCGATAGAATTATTAGAAGTTGTGCAGGCTCCGAGAGCATGGTACCAGAGCAGCTTTTAGAGTTGGTGAGGGAGCCCTTCTTACTCGTCTTTCTTGGGCTATGCGCTGTTACTTTTTACCGTAAAGAGCTCTCAGTGAACAGCGATTATGACGACGATTCCGACGATGACTTCGTATTGAATGCGGACACTGCTAGGCATGCCGCCTCAGAGGTGGCCAAAGCTGCATGCGACGCCCAAGCAGCAGCGCGAAATCAACTGGGGCAGCTGTATGCATCTGCATCAGAACGCCTCGTAGCTAACGATTCCAGCGATGCAGCCTCAGTTAACGCCACGGGAACTTCAGTGGCAGCCAAGACACAAGGTGGTATTCGAACTAGGGCACGGACTCTGTCGTGTGAGGTACCGTTGCTCGAGCTCTTGCCGCCTGACGTGGTGGGTGCCACCTTTGCCTTTTTGGACTACAGCGACGTGCTTCGCCTCGCTCCTGCGTGCCGCGCCATGGCACGCACTTGCGACAAGCCCTTAGACGACCCCATAGATTGCGTGTGGCGAGACCGCTGGCGTGCGCGGTTTGGAGCCTTGTGGTTAACCCCCGAGGTGCAAAGCGCGGCAGCTCGGCATCATGTGCACTGGGACCCTTTGACTGGGGACGCTTTCCACTGTGACAATAACAATGCAGGCGGCGTCAGTAAAACCAGCAATAACTCCAACAGAGATGCCGCGGACACCGTGACCGACGTCAGCAACAGGTCCTGCGTGAAGCCTGGGCACACGTGGAGGTCTCTGTTCTTTGAGTTTGACGAATGCTGGCAGGACTGGGTGCTTGCAGGCCACAACCGCCGACTCACGATCTCAGCTGCCACCGCCGCCACTGCATTGGCGTCTACTCCTCCTCCTTCTACAAGTACTGGTACAGAATCAGGCACGGAAGCCTTTTCTGTGGCAGCCACTCCAATGCCGCAGGCACCATCCGTCGACCGTGCCCAGCAGCGGTGCTTAGTGGCGCTGCACGGTGGCATTTACGACTTGTCGCAGTTCTTAGACCAGCACCCAGGCAGCCCGGAGACGCTCCTTGACAACGCTGGGAGCGATACTACAGGCTTCTTTGAAGACGTGGGTCATTCTCGCGTGGCGCGAAGGTTCGCGGCCCAAATCAGCCTCTTTGCGCCTTTGTCTCCAATCCGCCGCAGTGCAGCGGCCAAGGCCAACACCTTTATGGTGCCTGCTTCAGATGATAGCAAAAGCAGTAGCAGTGACAGCAGCAGCAGCAGCAGTAGAAATACTAGCGGCAGCAGCAGTGGCTCCTCGGAGGCGCCGGCCACTGGCTCCGCGGTGCAATTCGTCACAGGCGCGTTTGGGCGTTTTGCGCCACCAGCTGGACCATCATCCGCAAGCCACCCGTTGGCGAGGTTGCGGAGCCCATATGCGCACCTTGGCCCTGCTGCCCGCGCTGCTGCTGCCACTGCCCGCGCTGAAGCGAAAGGGGTCGGCGCATTCCGCACAGTTCCACCTTCTCTTGGCTCTAGCTGTGCCTGCTCCACGTGTGGGTTGCCGAAGGAGCCCCTCGTGTTCCCCCACCCGCGAGCCTGCCCTGCTGAGCAAAAAGCCATGCAGGAGCTGTGTGAAAGGCGACAAGCCCACGTGGGGGAATGCAGAGTCTATTTCGACCCGTTTGCGCGGGAATGGGCGTGTTGGTGGGCCTGCTGCCACTATTGGGAGCCCTTACCGAAAACTGCTTGAGGAGAGGGGCTGGCCCTCGGAGCCTGGGACCTCTAAAATTATTAAGTTCGTGCGGTGGAGCCGAGGCGGATATCTATTTTTTTTGCTCCAACCCAACAGAAGCCAGCCAGATCGAATTAAATTTCAGTGCGGTCTGAAGTATGATAATCGAAAACCGAAATCAAAAACAAAAGACTAAGGTTTAGTTTACGTTGCTTTGATTTTTATCACTACCTGTTAGCCTTCTAATTCCGGCCCTTTGGGGCCTGTCCCAAAAAACAAAAACAAGTGGAAGTTATAGGTTACAGAAGTAGAAGCCGAAGAAGTGCTCATAACTCGGACTTCCCACTTTCGATATATGGCGAGACATCAAGGTTGATATAAAAAGGTGATTAGATTTAAAAGCATGAATATAGGCCGTATGCGGTATGTCGCTGCTGTTAGATAATTGGCACTTGGCATTCGCTTCAGTTTCAGTTGAAGCTCATGCAGTGCAGGTGCGGGAAGAGCACCACATACGAATAATTCCTACGGAATTCACTGAAAGTACACAATTCTTTCAGTCCTTCTCCAGCAAATTTATGGGTTGTACACATGCCGGATTTCTACGAGGTGGTGCAACTTTGAAATCCTCATAGTCAGCGCATCAGCTGCGCGGCCCGGCAGTGAAGCTTTTAAAGATCTCTGCAAAATTTGGCATGGTGAAATTGGGCGCATTGAATTTTGGCACGGTCAAATTTGATAAGTCAACGTCTGGAAAGTATCGATTGAATGCTGACGTGGCAGTTTCGAGGCTGATATCCAAGTCTTTCAAATCCGAGGGAGGCATCGGCATGTGTTGTGGAAAAGCGAAGCCACCGACTGCCACAGTGCCAAGCAGCCCCACAGCCACCATCCTTAGGCCTGAATTTGGCTTGGGAGCTTGAGATGCAGCTGGCGAAACCGAGGCACCCGCAGCCTTGGCTTTAGGCCGTCGCTGAAGACAAAGCGGCAACACAAGCTTCGACGGTTAGGATAGAGGAAAAAAAATAAAATAGAGATTGGAAGAACGATGACGCCTTACCCGAGAAACCGGCGTAGTCGGTACGTGCCCGCCTTCCGGGATAGTTGGAATAGCATGAGAAGGTGCCACTGCATTGGTGTTCTGCAAAACGCAGTTGGATGTTTGAAGTAAGCAAAACGCTAACAATGAAGATAGCACAAAACGCATGACGCACCGCAATGTTTAGGGCCATACGGCGGTTCTCGCGAAATTGAACGGTAGCCGACTTTAGCACAGCCTCCGAGGGCGCGACGCTTATTGACGGCGCTTTGAAGTGAGTCGTTTTCTGTTTCAAAGCTCGTGCCGCAGCAGCCCCGGGCATCGGAAGCGGTTTGTTTTCGATGGGTGGAGGAACAGTGTTGTTTAGTTTGTGGCGTTCGGCATCATTCGCTGCGCGCATCTTGCTCGTAGCGCTCTCGTAAAAGACTGACGTTCCCATGGTCTCGGAGACACGGGGATAGTTTAGACGTGTTGCTTTCATGATAGCCGGATAGCGAGCAACCGTACAGCCTTCCCAAAGGTCTCTTTCTTCCTGCTGCTCAAACCAACTGAACTGGTTGCGGAATGTTTCCAAGAGAGAACAGGAGGGGAGATGGAGTTAAAAAGTTTACAGGCGTGAGTTACACAAAAAAGACTCCTACTCTCCTATCCTACAGTACACGTACAGTAGCTCTCACCTCCTGCAGTACTTATTACCATGGCGATCGTGACGACACATTATCTTCGCCTCAAAATGTATCCCACGTCGACGCCTTCTCACAATTTCAAGTGAATGCTCAAAGAGGATTTATTCTAGGAGTCTTACACTCAAGTTTTAGAAAAGATATTGAAGGTAGTGCCCGGGCAACACGCGAGATTTTCTCATGTCCAACATGGAGCAAGTCTTGGACCTGCCGTCTTGTTTCCCAGAGGAGCTGGTGCCACGAGCCCTCGAGGTCTACGCATTTTTGCGCGCGTTTGGCCGCTTGCTCCATTTGTCGCCGTTTAAGGTAATGTCAACTTGGTTTTGAGAAATTGTCTAGTTATCGACTACCTAATTAGTAGCGACTATGTAATAAACTGAGTTTAATGGGGGATGTCTGTGGAGCCATGTGCCTTCCTTTGCATGCCTGAACATGCTCGACTACCCTTCGAGTTCATAAGTCTACAAAATGGACACGATATCATAAGAGACTCTCTGACATATCGATTTTTATTTTGATGGTTTCTTCAGGCCACTGGATTTCTGACGGCGCTTGGACTCAAGATTCCATCGCTACTCCTCGATGAGTGCCACTTTGCGCTCTTGCGCGCCCTCGAACCTGTAAGCGACGCTTTGATTAAATCTAGGGCGGAAAGAAAATTGAAGAAGAAGTATTCAGTACTCTCTACTATGCCTTCAGAGAGTGCATTGCACATTCATCGCCCATGCAGCATTATAATTGTACAATATGCCTGATTGTATCTACCCTCGTGCGTCTCGAACTTGAAAGATGGCGGCAGAGCTGTTCGGTGCACCCTTTGTGAAAGGCGGGTTGGCGACGCAGGGATGCAGTGCGGTGGACTGGGCGCTGCTCGACGTGACCACGTGGGCGCCTGTTTGCGCCGACTTGCTGCTGCGCTTGCATGCGCACGATCTCGAAGAAGACAACAACGAAGACGATGTCGGCCGCGTCGTTCTTAATAGGGAGGATCACGACGAAGACGACGACGAGGACGTCGAGGAAGGCAGCGGCTCAGAGCTCGGTAGCCGTGGCAGCCAACATGCCGAGGTTGAGGCGAAGTCGGATGCGTCCACTACCGACGAGCCTGAAGCCGTCCGTGCAGCGAAGGAGCTGGCGTACACCGAGCATTACTGCCTCAGCGTGAGCGGTAAATTAGCCCTCTTGGAAGCACTCATGAGCCACTGCTGGAGCTTGCCTGCTTTCGCGGGTGAAGCATTGTGGCGCGCTGAACAACCTCCGGCGAGCGCTAGTATAATTCTTGGGGGCTTTGCCTCTGGATACACGCCTCCCGCAGTGGAAGCTGCTGCTTCTTCCTCTGCTGCAAGCAACGGCAGTAGCAGGAAGACTGCTAGCGCGGGCGCAGCAGCTGCAGTAGACGACAATGCCGACGACGAAGAAGAAGACGATTTCAACGAAGATGAGTGCGCCGTCTGTGGCGTCGGCGGAAACTTGCTGTGCTGCGACGTGTGCCCGTCGTCGTGGCACTACAAGTGCGTGGCTCAGCCATACCAGACCTCGGCCGCGAGCGGTGGTGGTGGTAGTCGCGGCACTAGTAGCGGGGCCGCAGCGCAAGCTCAGGGTGCAGCCACAGCCGGTTTGCCCGAATGGCTGTGCCCAGAGTGCCGCGTGCCGGACCCAGCCAATCAGGGTGCGCGCCTGGTCCCTCTCCAGCTGCCTATCACAAGTTCCTCCTCATCGTCGTCGTCGTCGTCGTCGCGCAGTAGCGGCAACAGGAACGCCCGTGGTAGGCCGCAACAGACTGAAAAGTTCCTTGTGGTAGAGAGTTTTGTGGTGCAGCAAACGCCGCGGCTGCAGGACTCTACCAGTGCGACTTCTACTTCGGAGGAGGATGGCCAGGGGCCACTCGTTGCATTGAAGCACAAGGAGCCTTTGCCGTATGCGTGCGATGCCCGGGTGCTGCGCGCACGAGAAGTCGCCGAGTTGCTGTTGCGTGCGGGGCCCGAGCGGGCTAGCCGTTGGCCTCTGAGCCTCTTGCCGCGCCCCTGTGAGGAGGTGATGGCGGCGGCTGCCGCTGCTCTCAAGGACCGCTCCACGAGCAAGCAGCATAGAAGCGAGCCTGAGACCACAGAAGATGGCGAAGGAAGCCGTGATAAAATGGTTGACGACGACGATGAAATCGACGAAAATTTGGTGCACTTGGCGAAGGACAACCAAACGGTGGCGCAGATTGCGACTTTGCGTGGGTGCGACGCGAGCGACCTCATGAAGTTCAACTCGCCGTCTCTGCCTGGCCTCACCAAGTCAGCCAAGCTTCACCAAGGCACCCGAATTTGGCTCAAAGGGCCGCCACCACCGGCAGTGACGTCATCGTCGTCAGATGAGGAAAGCGGTTCAGAAGAAGAGGAAGAAGACCGCAAGAGCGCCCGAAAGGAGAAAGGCAGCAGCGCCAAGAGCACTCCTGCGAAACCAGCAGCAACGTCAGCAGCTGCAAGCAAGCAGAAGAGCTCCGCGAAAGCGAAGAAAGACGAGGACCCTCGCGGTGGTGACGACTCAGAAGAGGACACCGGCAGTAATGAGGTCGCATTGTTCAACCGCCGCCGAAGCAGCCGGGCCACCACTCCAGTGACGCCCACACATTCTTCCTCTTCGACAAGGCAAAGCGGAAAGAAAAGTGACAAACACGGTGACGAAAGTGCCTCTGCGAAGAGCAGCGAAGGAAAAGGCAGTCTCGGAAAGGATATGAGCCCTGCGAGGGGAGGGCACAAACAGGGGAATCATAAAGCAGCAGCTGGCAAAGGTGCAAAGCGGACATCTGGCAAGAAAGGGAGCCAAGGGCGTCAATCGCCTTCCTCTGCTGCCGTCACCACGGCTCGGGACAAGCTGAAGAAACTCGAAGCGCTCCTGACTCGGCCACTGCCTGCTGCCAGTGCCACTGAAAGGGAGCTCACCAACTGGGCCCGACCTTTGGCGAAGCAGCCAGCGCTGGTCCCGTGCGCAGTGTGGGGCGCGTCCTACGCCAAGTCAGCGAAGTCGCTTTGGAACCTTACCGCGCAGCCGTGCACTATGCAAAAGTTTGTGATTGGCAGCGCGTGGGACTCTTCTTCTTCTTCCTCTTCTGCCTCTTCGCCTCGTGACCGTGCCTCTGCTGGCAGTGCTTCGTCTTCCACCTCTTCTTCTTCTCCATCTTCTTCGTCTTCTGGCGCCATGAGTACTGCCCCGATACCCGCGTTCCACCGCTGGGAGTTCAAGTGGAAGGACCCCGACGGTAGCGTGGCTCAAGGCTCACTGGACTTGAAAAACTTGTCAAGGTATTGCCGCGCCCATGCCGAACAAGCGCTGCAAGACGCAAAAGCGGCTCGCAAGGCGAAGAAGAGAGAAGATGGCAAGGGCAAGGAGGGGGAAGATTCTGAAGGGGGAGACTCTAGCGGCAGTGAGTCAAGTGAGAAGGAAAGCAAAGCGAAAAAAGGGACGCCTCGACGAACACCACGTTTGCAAAAGGGCCATGCCTCGTCAGACAGCAGCAGCAGTGACAGTGACAGTGAAGGCGACTCTGATTCAAGTGACGACGACGACGACAGCAGCAGTAGCGACGACGAAGAAGAGCAATCCAATGAGGGCAGCGATAGCGACGTCGATTTTGAGGCCGGAAGGAAGTCAGGCAGGTCAAGCTCACACAAGAACGGGGGGAGCAAAACTTCAACAAGCACTTCTTCGCATGCTTCACTCGCCTTGGACGACCCCATGAATTTGCCGCCGGACTTGTGGACCATGGAAGACCGTCGAGCAGCTAGCCGAGCTCAGCCGACGGTGACGAGCGCGAACCCCGACTATTCGGCGAACCCTTGGGCGTACTTCAACCGGTACCGCGCTGCGGCTAGCCGAGAAAGCGTGCCCACAGGGCGCCCCTTGATGCAACTCGGCGCCGCCAAGCGTTGGCCTCTAGGCAGCGGAGGGCGGCATCATGCCGCTTACCCCATCGCTCAGATTGGCTATCGGGCCAGCAGCGACTTCGGGGGGTTCCCGGCACAAGCGAGCCAGGCTGCATCCGCCACCCCCGAAGATTGGGCCAAACTCGAACAGCAGCACGCCACGAGCGCTGCCCTGTTGCCGGCCGCGACGCTTCTCGCCGCCCTCGAAGAGCGCTGCGCTGGCTTACTGGGTTACGGCTGGCTCGACTTCGTGCCAACGTCCTCTGCTGGGGTGGCAGCTGGAGCTGCCGCAGCGCAGCCGCTGTCACCCTCCTCTTCTTCTTCATCATCATCTGCTCTATTGTCACCAGGGGCAAGAGACACAGCAGCAGGAGCAGCAATCACCTCACCAGGAGGACTAGCGGCGGCGTCTTCGTCATCATCGCCTTCCCGGGCCAAGGCTGCTGCGCTCCTGTTGGCGACCACTCAGGCCACGGCTGGAGCGGGGGGTCGGTGGCGCTCCCGGCTGGCGGCCGCAACTACAGTGCCTGAGCTGGCGGCGTGTGCTTCGGAACTGGCGCGCGCGCTGCACCCGCGGCTGTTGGCAGGGTGCTGGCACGTGCGCGGGGGCAGTGACAAGCCTCTGCAGGCGAAGCTAGCGCTGAGCAGCCATTCCGTAAATAGTGGCGTCAGCAGCAGTAGCAGCAGTGGGGTGGCCTCCAGTGGAGCTGTTGTCGCAGGTGGCAATAGGAGTGGGCTGAGTGCAAGCAAAGGAGGTCGCAAAAGCGGTGGTGGAAGAGGAAAAAATTCCCAAGACTCTAACAGCAACGAGCTCAGTGCTGGCGCTAAGACTGTGGCAGCGTGTTGTGCGGGTCCTACCGCACTGGCAGGTTTACTGTCGCCCGTAGACCGAAGTCGACTGCAATTGGCGGCGGTAGCTGCCTACGCCCGTCAACACAGCACACGCAAGAAGAAGAAATGGCCTCGCAGTGATGCGATGGAGACAGATGAGACAAGCAACGGTGCAAACGAGTCGGGAGACACAGGCACAGCAGCAGAGTTTGCTTCTCCAGGTAAAAGCACAACGATCTCGACTATTTCAGCAAGAGGAAGTGCAGCGGCAAATGAGCTTCCTTTTGCAAGGTGGCGGCAGATGTTTGTCGGAGAAGTACCAACGTCAAGCGCTTCCTCTTCGTCTTCATCTTCGCCTGCAGTAGCTGCGCTCGAAATGCCTCCAGCTTTGGCAGCCTCCTCTGTAGAAGTGGCTTTTGCCACACTTGACGCGACCACCCAAGCAGCTGCCATAGCAGCGGCCGCGGCCGCGGCTGCAGCTGCTGAGAGCGCGGCTGAACAGAACGAAGGAGAAGCTCCAGCAGCAACAAGAGCTGTCGAGGTATGGGTGAATTCCATGGCATGCCAGACGGAATCTCCGTCAGCGATCATTTTAGAAGAAGACGCGATAACACTTGCTGTGAAATCGGCGGGAATGACTGTAAGCGCAAATGCTCAGAGCAGTAGCGAGACCAGCGGAAGCACCAGAATGGAAGTCGCCGGAGGAGAAAACCAAGCGCCCGCTGAGGCAAGCCGAGAGGAAGAGAAGCACCCGCTGGAGCTCAAAGCAGACGAAGACTTAACCGAGGAAGATTTGTGCGGCACCGCAGGCGCAGGCGCGAAGCTTGATTCGTGGGCAGCCTTCATGCGCGCCCACTCGGGCGTGAAGCGCTGGCTCCAGGGGCGCCTGTTCGCGCGCTACAAGGTCGTGCACCCCGAGATCTTTCCCCAAGGCTACGGCCGAAAACCAGCCCACCTCGCGTTCGTGAAGCGCCAAGCGGCGGTCGGTGCGAGTGCTACTGCTAGTGCCTCGGAAGCGGATGGCAACGTTGAGGAGAAGCCGCCCCCTGCTAAACGGCCTCGCATGAGCCGTGGCGACAGTTTAGGAGCTGGGGCCGTTGTTAGTATTAGCAGCAGTGATACTGGCAGCAGTAGTAGTAATGGCGTTGGCAGCGGCAGCAATTCACGCTCTGGCCGCGGCAGTCCCGGAGGAGGTCCCATGCGGCGTGAAGACCTCGTGGCTGCTGAGACGGAACTGGTGGTGTGGACAGACAAGTCGACAAAGGCGCAAAAAGCGATGCCACATACTGTGGATGTCAAGACTTTGCGGCGTGCTGCGCGTACAGGCGGATTATGGACCTTTGATGTTGAGCACACGCCTCAAAATGGTCTAGAGACATCCTCTGCCGTGCTGAGCACGAGCAGCAGCAGTGGCAGCAACGGCAGGCGGCGCGCACCAGGTGGTGCACTGTTGCGTGGTCTGCCCGGAGACCCTGCGCTCGGTGCAGAGTGGTTCGAGCGAATCGCATCTTGCAAGACCTCCCAGGACTTGACGATGCTTGTGCGGTGCTTGGACGCTTGTGTGGACTACGATACAGTCAAAGAAGCAGACGACCTCGTGCACCCTATCAGCGCGCACTACGGTGGCAGTGCTCTTCAAGCAATGGGAGCTATGTCTCCTTCGTCTCCTTCGTCGTCGTCGTCGTCGTCTTTTTCGTCGCCAACTTCGTCTGCTTTGTCTGCGTCGTCTTCTTCCTCAGTGCACCGCCTTCCGCTGCCGACGCTCGAGCAACAGCAACAGCTCATGCAATTTGGCCGGCAGCAACGGCTGCTCGAAGAAGAGCAGCGGCTGCGGTCTCAGGCAGCCGACCAGCGCCAACGTGCTCATGAGCAGCTGCTGCAGCTGCAAGAGCAGCAACAAGAGCAGCTGCAAGAGCAGCAACAGGAACGCCAGCAAAGGCAACAACAGCAACAGCACGAAATGCAGGAATTGCGGCGCAGGCAAGAGCAGGAAGAAGCGACGTTTCAGGAGCAAGTGCAGGAGTTTCAGGACCAGCAGCAGGAGCACTGGCGGCAAGTTCAGCAGCAGCACCAACAGCAGCGCTTTCAATTGCAGCACAACTTCCCACAAAATCCGGGGCAACAAGAGCAGCAAATGGACCAGTTCCACCAAGAGCAGTTGCACCAGCTCCAGGAGCGGCACGTGCAGGAGCAGAAGCAGCTGCAGTCGCAGCACCAACAGCTGAAAAAACAGCACCACGAGCAGCTGCAGCAATTGAGGCTGTTTCACCAGCAGCCTAGCTCGCATTCTCAGGGGAGTTCCTTGCCGTTGCCTCCACCGACGCCCATCGTGCCGATTGCGATCCCCGCTCCGGTGCAGCCCGTGATCAACGCGGCTCACATGGCGCTGGTCGACCAAGCCATTGCGTATGCCATGCGGGCTTCGTCAGCGGCAGAAGCAGCGGCTGCTATGGCCAAGCAAGCAGAGGCCACCGCGCTCGACACAGCGCAAGTCTCTGAAGCCACCTTGGAAGCCGACGCTTTGGTGGAAGCAGCAGCATTCGTGGGGGCCGGCGCTGGCACTCTGGCTCCCAAGAATCGCAGTGAAGGTGGGCGCCCACAGACGTATGCCAACGAGCTGGTGGCGAGCCGGATTGCGCTGGATGGGAAGCTTCAAGTCTGCTACAAGCTGCACCGCGCCCCCAAAGGGTGGGCCGCCAAATTCGCCAACAACAGCATGAAGCGAGGACACAGCAGCAGCAGCAGCAGCAGTGGAGCTTTGCTGGGGCCGGGCGTTTGGGTGCAAGAAAGCGGGGTAGACTTGGCGACGGTGCGCGCCCTGCATCTGGCCCTTGCGCGCCTGCACGCGGGGGCCACCGAGCGGCGACGGCAGCACGCCCGCCGGGCCGCCGAAGCCGCCGCCCAGAAGCTGGCCGAAGCCGACCGGGCCGCGGCCGAAGCGAACCGGGCCGCGGGCGCCGTGCGGGAGACCCGCGAAGCCGCGGTCAGGCACGCGAAAGAGGTGGCGTGGCGCGAAGACGCGCGGCGGCAGCACATGGCAAGAGCTGCGCACTGCAAGCAACTCCAAGCCGAACTGATGAGCATGAAATACCTGGTGTGGAATGTTCCGACCTCGAAATTAGCCAACCAATCCAGTAAAGCAACGGAGCTGGGTGAAGGGCGCACGGAGGGGAACGCTCAAGACGCCTCTGCTGCTGACGCTTCTTCTAGTAGCACTGATGGGGGCCCGTCGAGTAGCTCTTCATCATCATCATCATCTTCATCTTCCACCAGTTGTAACCAGAACACGGCCGACGACGACGGTGGAAACGGCGACGAAGGAAGTGGTAGCAGCACTGCGGTGAAGAAACACTTGTGGTCAGCAGAAGCGGACCGCCGGCTCATGGCCTTGTACCAAGAGCACGGTGTGGCGGGGTTGGTGGAGGGAGGCGCCGTGTGCGCGGCGTTTCCCGAGCGGAACGCGCCCAACGTGAAGTTACGGTGGCGCAAGCTGATGAAGCGGCTCTCCGAGGCGCCGCCCGAAAACTTGAGCATGGACGAGAGCGACTGGCTGGCCGCCGAAGTGAAGCGGTGCTATGCCATGCGCAAGCAACAGCAGGCGGAGGCCGAAGCAGTAGCAGCGAAAGCGCAGGCGCTGCGGGAACAGCAAGAGCAAGAAAAGCTGGCGCGCTTGGCGGCCAAGGAAGAAGAGCGAGAGCGGATCCGGCTGGCGAAAGAGGAAGAGAAGGTGGCCGCTGCTGCGGCTCGTGAAGCCCAAAAGCAGCGCGAACGGGAGCAGAAGGAAGAGCAGCGGGCGTTTGAGAAGGCGGTCAAGGACGCAGAGAGGGAAGCTGCCCGAGAAGAAGCGCGATTGGCCAAAGAGAAGGAGCGGGCGTTAGAAAGAGAGGCCAAAGAACGGGAGCGGGCTCAAGAAAAAGAGGCCAAAGAGAAGGAGCGGGCTCAAGAAAAAGAGGCCAAAGATAGGGAGCGCGCCATGGAGAGACTAGCCAAAGAAGCGGAGAAAATGGCCAAGGAACAGCAGCGTGAAGACGAGAAGCGGGCCAGGGAATACGCCAAAGAACAGGCGAAGGAAGCTGCGGCGCGAGCAAAACAAGAAGCAGCTAGGATAGCTGCAGCCACAGCGGCCGCGAAAGCTGCAGCTGCTCCCTCGCCTTTGCCCGAGAAAAAGCGCAAGATGAGTAGCGGAGAAGGAGGCGGCCATTCGCCTACGAAGAGCAGCAGCAGCAGCAGTAGCCAGAGTAAAAGTAGTAGCAGCAGCAGCGGCGGCAGTAATGGTGCCAGCAGCAGTGGCGGTGGCGGGCGGAAGGCGGACTCAGGCCTTTCTCTTGCTTCACCAAGTCCTAGCAAGGGCAAACCTTTTACAGGGGGACCAGTGACGAAAGCCACGGCACTAAGCCTCGAGCGCGCGTGGGCAGAGGCACCGGTGGCGGCCACGGATGCGTTCGTGCCGCAGCGCGGCGATTGCGTGTTTTACTTCGGGGATGGCCACCAGTCATGGGCCAACGCCTACCCGGACTTCCATTACATCGACGCCGGGCGAAGCGATGCCCCCTGGAGCGCGATCGCTGCTGCTGCGGGGCTGGCAAACCACGGTGCTCATGCCCAAGTGCAGCCTATCGAATGCATGGTGGCAGCCACGCGCTTCGAGTTTCCCCATGAAGCTGCGGCGAGCCTGCTCGAAAACCAAGGCCCTGCCGTATGCATGGCCGCTGTGCTGCGCCCCACCTCCTTTGCAGGAGGAGGAGGAGGAGGAGGCAAGAAAAGCAGCAGCGGCCGCTCGGGCACGGTGGAAGTGCTCTTTCGCCCCCTCTTTGATTTGCCAGACTTCATGGTGCCAGCTTACAAAGTGAAACGAGCCCTCGCCGAGGGTTGGACGGAAGGCGACCGTTGCCGCGTGCTTTACGGTGACAGCGCTTACGAAGATGGCGTCATTGCCGCAGCACCTCAGCGCTGTGCCCATGCAGCTAGCAGCAGCAGTGGAGATGGTGGTGGAGGTATGTTGCCACTGTGGGAAGGTGTTGCGGTACGATTTGATTCCGAGCCAGACGCCATCAGTATGGTGAGCGAATGGGAGCTTGAACGACCTTCCGACTACATCCATCCGCCGCCAGGCCTCTCCGCTTCATTGTCGTCGTCTAGCGCGCTTGTGAGAGGACCAGGCACGGAGCCGCCGCGCCTGGCGCCTGCTCTGGCAGCCAAACTAGCACGGCGTGTTTCTACAGCGCTCGCTACGGAGCCTGCAGGCTATCTCTTCGGAGACTTCATCACTGAAACGGTGGCTCCGGGCTACGCTCGCCAAGTCCCTGCTCAAGCGCATCTGGCGCTGTGCTTGGCTCGCCTCAAGCCTGGCAGCGATGGCAGTAGTGGCAGCAGCAGCAGCAAAGGCAGCGGTGGCAATGGTTGCTACTATCGGCACTTCGAAGCGCTTCTTGACGACTTGGATCGCATTGTGGCCAACTGCCGTGAATTCAATGGTTTAGATGCACCGATCGCAGATGAAGCAGCGAGCTTGGTGGAGAGATTGAAGCTAACTCTAGAGTACGCTGTGGCGGATTCCACTGCAGGAATTTAACGGGAGAAATCTTAGTCAGCTGAATGACTGGTTCCAATAGCAAGAGGACTACGGTTTTTCGGGCTTTTGCCTTAGGAATCGATTGGCTTCCCTTCTTGTATTGGCCCCTCTCCTAATATGAGCTGCTTTGCTTTACTTTTCTGCGTGTTAAGCACCTAAGTCCGGCCCCTGGAGGGCTGTGTCGAAACTGGACTTCGAGGACACGTCATCTTCAAATGAATTAGATTAGGAATTGTCTAGTCTAGTCTGTTAATACCAGGGTGGTAAAACCGCCCTGAAAGTGGCTTGGCGGCTTGATTTCGCCAGCGCGCCAGCGCTCAGAGGCTCTGGCGAAGCCAGAGTCTATCGCCCCCTGACGCGTCAGCGCGGGGGCGAGAAAATTTTGAAATTCAAGAGCCTATAGTTTACTAAAAAAACGATTCTGAGCTCCCCGCAGAGATCCCATATGCTCCTCAATTTTGCTTGAAACTATCCCGCCTTCTTCGAACTTGTATCGGTTTTATGAGACTGAGACTGGGCAGATCGAAGTTCCCTCCTTGGTATATATTTCTATTTCATGCCTAGCTCCGAC
>Ga0307979_1000866_pt1 | contig 21418 bp, 19 predicted proteins | sample OrgLakmetage1058_FD_201833 | JGI IMG/M metagenome (GOLD analysis project Ga0307979, IMG submission 201833) | Saline water microbial communities from Organic Lake, Antarctica - #1058 | ecosystem: Environmental > Aquatic > Non-marine Saline and Alkaline > Saline | place: Antarctica: Organic Lake...
TGGCGGAGTCCGACTCCGTGGAGGTGCAGCGCGAGGTCGCAGCGTGCCTGAGGAACCTGAGCTTGAGCGAGCCCAACAAGATTGCGATTCGCAAGGCGGGGGGTTTAGAAGTATTGGTGAAGTTTGCGCTGTCGGCGGACGTGGAGATGGCCCACCAAGCCTGCGGCGTGATTGCGAATTTGGCGGAAGCGATTGAGAACCAGGGCCCGATGGTGGAGTCCGGCATCTTGCAGCACCTCAAGTAAGCAAAGGAAGACTGAGATGGAGTGAGAGTGAGGAGATCATGTCTATACGTCGGCGCCCGCGTGCGTTTGTGTGCCCACATCAATGAAATTAATCACATGTTTCTTATTGCAACATGGCGCTTCCTTTGCATGGACTCCAATCCCCAGCGTCTCTTCGAGGCCCTCTCAATGACTCAAATGCACTTTCTTTCTCGTCCTTTTCTACCCAGGTACGTGCTTCGGAGCAAGTCGGTCGACGTTCAGCGCGAAGCCGTGCGCGCCATCGGCAACCTCTCGGCCGAATACTCCCACACCGCCGCCATCGTGGCCTCCGGCGCCCTCATGCCCATGGTAGCCACCCTCTCCAGCCCCGACTTCTTGTGCCAGCGCTACGCCGCCATGGGAGTCAGCAACTTGGCCACCAACATGGCGAACCAGGAGAAGATCCTGCAGGAAGGCGCGCTGGCGCCGCTGATGAGCTTGGCCAACTGCGACAACGGCGACCGGGAATCGCAGCGGTACGCGGTCTTTGGCCTCAACAACGTGTCTGCCACCCGGCACAACCACCCGCAGTTGGTGGACAGCGGCGTGGTGGCTTTGTTCGCGCAGCTCATGCAGCACGACGACTTGGAGATTCGCAACAGCGCCTTCTTCGGGATCGCCAATTTGACCACCAACCCTGCGAATCACCGCGTGATCATGCAAGAGAAGTGCTTGATGCCTCTGATTGCGGGCACCGCCGATCCGGACCCTTCGACGCAGCTCCGATGTGTGGGGGCGCTCCGGGGTTTGTCTTGCGACGAGGACATTCGTGCCCTGATCGTGCGCCGCGGGGGTTTAGAGCCGTTGCTGCGCCTGGCCAAGAGCGATGACGTGGAGGTGCAAATGGAGACCCTGGCTACCCTGTGCAATCTGAGTTTGTGTGGCTGCATTGGCGACAACCCGCTGCAGTTTTTGAAGGCCGTGGACATCAACGCCCTGGTCTCGTTTCTGTGCTCCGCGGATGCTACTTACCGCCTGTTTGGTGCAGTGACCCTGGGCAACATTGCGTCGGATTTGACCCTACAAGAGGGCGTGGTGTCGGGAGGTGCGCTGGAGCCATTGGTGACGGTCGCCAACGCTTCGGATCTCGAGACCCAGCGCTGCATTGCCTATGCCATTTGCAATTTGGCAGCAGACGAAGCCCGACGGCCGTCGATTGTCTCTGAAGGTGGTCTGCCGCCCTTGATTTCGCTGGCGTGCTCGGATGACGTGGCCGACATGAAGGCTGCAGTGGCCACTCTGCGTGGTCTGTCGGCGGCGCCCGAGTCCAGGAGGCAGATTGTGACGTCCGGCGCGCTCGATGCGTTCTCGCTCGCGGCTCAAGTCGAAGAAGACGTCGAAGTGCCTCGAGAAGCCGCCGCCGCCCTCTGCGCTCTATCCCTCAACGAGGAAAACAAACTGGACATGGCAAGAGCCGGCGTCATGGCCGACATTGTGGCTTTGGCGCAGGTGGAAGACCATTGGACGGTCCGGCAAGCGTGCGGATGCTTGGCGAATTTGTCGGAGAACAAGGACACGCACAGCTTCGTGCTCGGGGATTGGGGGGTAGGGTTCTTGTGCGAACTGGTGACCCACGACGACGTGGCCATGGTGCGCGAGGTGAGCCGCTGCTTAACCAACTTGGCCGGCAACTACGCGTGCCACCCGAAGCTCATGGTAGAGCCCGTGGCGGGCCAGCGAAGCGTGGCGGAAGCGCTGACCATGGCGATGCGCAAAGTCGACAGCATCGCGACCCGTTTTGCTTGCCTGGGGGTGGTGAACCTGTGTGCCGTGCCGGAAAACCAAGCACCCTTTCTCAACCTCGGGATTTGCGAGGCCCTGGTGGAGTTGGCGTGTGGGGAGCCCAGAGAATGGATCGACTTGGACGGGAACGGTAAGCGCAAACGATGTACTCATTTGAAAACTGACAAGCGGACAATTTTTGACTCACGAGTCGCATTGCCTTTGTAAGGACGTCATTACTGTCTTCTAGAGTTTCACAGTAGTGATCGAGCCACTTGCACCTTGAGTTGCGCCTCACCCTCTTTCTTGATTTCCCCCATTTACCCTTACAAACAGGCGACCCGGAGACCATTCTGAACGAGTCCAGTGGAGACGACCAACCAGTGATCGAAGAAGTAGACGGTGGGCTGAGGGCGGCAGGAAGTACCAACGACGAGAGTGGCTTTGTGCCTACCAACACCGAGCCGGAAACGGGCAAACAAGGAGGTGCTCTGCGCTCGGCTCAGGCACAGCGCGAGCGGGATCTGCTGCTGGACCTGGGCTACGACCTGGAATGCCGGCGCTACGCATGCTTGGCTCTGGGTAACTTAGCAGCGGTGGGCGACAACCACGGTGCCCTCTTCTCCGCGGGGGTTCTCGAGGCCCTCAGCGACAGCATGCTGGTGGATGATCTGGAGACCCGGTTCAATGCCGCGTTTGCGGCCAACAAATTGGCCATGAAGGAAGAAAACTTGAGCGTGCTAGGAGAAGCCGGGTTAGTGCCCCCGCTGGTGCGGCTGGCAGGCGACCCGGACGATTGCGCAAGGACTCAAGCCATCAGCTGCCTCCGGCGCCTGGCGCTGCTGGCAGAGAACCGTTTGGAGACCGTGGAATGCGATGCGTTGCGCCCGCTGGCGGCGGCGGCTCTGGTGGAGGACAACCCTGAAGCAAGGCGTGAAGTGGCGGCTTGCCTCTGCAACTTGACCCTGTCGGACGCCAACAAAGTAAAAGTGGCGGTGTCTCCGTGCTTGCGCCCGCTGCTGCAGTTGTGCGAGTCCCCCGACGTCGAGACGGCTCGGCTCGCGTGTGGCGCAGTCGCCAACGTCTCGGAAGACGCCATGACCCACCGCCCTTTGCTCTTCAAAGCCAATGCGCTCCACACTTTGACCTACCTGATGCGGGCGAAGCATTTGTCGGTGCACCGGGAGGCCGGCCGTGCTGTCTCTAACCTGCTGAGCACCGAGGCCGCGCACGCGCTGTTCCTGGAAGAAGACGGCCTCCGGTCCCTGTTTCTCGTGGCGCGGTCGCTCGACAACGAGTGCCAGTACAACGCCGCGCTCATTTTCCGCAAGTTGGCACCAAACTTGGCCAACCACGATTTGTTGATTGGGAAAGGTGGCCTCCAGCCGCTGATTGGCTTAGCTCAGTTGCGGGACGTGCGCTGCCAGCGAATTGCGGTGGCCTCCCTGTGGTTTTTGGCGTCTAACAAGGACCACAAGGTGACCTTTGCTTCCGAAGGTGGCCTGCGGGCCCTCGTGAGCCTGGCTCGCGAAGAAGACCGCGAGCTGCAAGTGTTTGCGCTAGGGGGTCTGCGGCACCTGAGCCTGCACCCGCGGGTGAAGAGACCCTTGGTCGACGAAGGCGCTCTAGGCCCCTTGTTTGATGCTGCTCTGGCGACGCCCCCGGATCTCGACTTGTTGGTGCATTCCGCAGCGTGCTTGGGCAACCTGGCAGAAAACCCGCAGAACCAAGTGCAAATGGTGCGCGATGGAGTGTTCAGGGCCCTGGTGCGATTGGCTCACGTGGAGCACGAGGCGGTGGCGCAAGACACCTGCCGGGCTTTTTGCAGCCTCTCGGCCAACGCGGAGAACCAGGTGGGGGTGTTTGGGCCCGACGAAATGCGCAGCTTGTTCCACTTGGCCGAGTCCAAGGAAGAGAATTGCGGCCGGGACGCGGTGATTGCCCTCGGCAATTTGGCAGTGATCTCGCGGAACCAGTTGAACTTGGTGGCCCTGGGGGTGTTGCCGTGCCTGGTGGCCATGCTCGACTCCAAGTTCGTGAGCTGCCAAACCATGGCCGCGCGCGCCCTGTACCGCCTCGGCGCCCACTCCGACAACCAACCTCGCATCGTCGCGGCGGGGGCTTTACCGGGACTGATCCGGCTGTGCCGCTCGCCCGACCTGGAAGTGCAGCGGTTCGTGGCCATGGCGCTCTGCAACGTGTGCACGCACCGCGACAACAAGCCTCTGCTGGTGTCCATGGCGGGTTTGCCGCCCCTGGTAGACATGCTGGGGTCCTCGTCGGATTTGGTGCGGCGTTACGCCACCATGGCCTTGTGCAACTTGACTTCGGACAAGGCCAACCAAGAGCACCTGGTGAAGCAGGGGGGTTTGCCGCCACTGGTGCGCTTGGCCGGCTCCGACGACGCCGACTGCGCGCGGTACGCCGGCATGGCCCTGTGCAATTTGGCGGCCAACCGCGCAAACCGCGTCCCCATTGCCAAAGCGGGAGCCTTGCTGCCGCTGGTGGCCATGGCCAGCCATTCTCGCTTGGAAGTCCAGCGCGCGGCCGGTCTAGCCCTGTACAACTTGAGCTGCGCGGTGGCCAACATGATCGCCATGGTGCGCGCCGGCGTGTTGGGCGCCCTCGTCACCTTGACGGCGTCCCCCGACGTGGACTGCGCGCGCTACGCGGTGATGACCTTGTGCAACTTGGCGGCCAACCACGAGACCCGCAACGAAGCCACCAAGGGCGGCGGTTTGCAGTCGGTGATCGTGCTGGCCAAGAACGAAGACCTGGAAGTGCGGCGCTACGCCGCCATTTGCCTGTGCAACATGGCCAACCACCCCACCACCCAGGTCCAGGTGGTGGTACACGGGGGGCTCACCCCCTTGATCGAGCTGGCCACGTCGTCGGACGTGGACTCGCAGCGGCATGCGCTCATGGCCCTCACGAACGTGCTGGCCAACGAGTCGAACCACAACGCGTGCATGAAAGTGGGGGCGCTCGAGACCTTGTTGGCCCTAGTCCAGTCGCCAGATGCCGACGTCCGAGAATACGCCACTTTCTGCCTGGCCAACTTGGCGTCGAATCCTGACCACCTCGGTGCAATGGGCGCTCAGGGGGCGATTCCCCCACTCATTACATTGTCCAATTCCTCCAACGTCCACAGCCAGTGCCTCGCCCTCGCGGCGCTTCGGCGCCTGTCCACAAGCCCTGCCAACCGCAGCCGTTTGGTGTCGGCAGGGGTGCTCCAGTCGCTGGCCTCGGCAGGTTCTTCCGCGGAGGTTGAAGTGCAGCGGGAGGTGGCTGCCACCCTGTGCAACGTCTCTCTCGACGAAGACATTCGGGTGGAGTGTGCGCAAATGTGCATGGTCGCTGTGGTAGACCTGTCGATGAGTGGCGACGTGGAAGTGGCGCGGCAAGCAGTGGGCGCTCTGGGCAATTTAGCGGAAGACATTGAAACCCACAAGTACATTGCGGACCAGGGGGGCGGCAAAGCGATGATTGGCTTGCTCAAGCACAACTACATGGACATTTACCGGGAAGCGGCCCGCAGCATCGCCAACTTGCTGACCTCCTTCCACCACCAGGCGGAAATCATCAACGACGGCCTGCCGGGCTTGGTGCATTTGGCGCTCTCCCCCGACCCAGAGTGCCAGTACAACGCGAGTCTGTCGTTCCGCAAACTGAGCCCCAATTTGGACAGCCACCGCGGCATCGTCACCAACGGGGGCCTCCGGTCCCTGTTTTTCTTGCTGAAAGTGCAGGACGTGAAGATTCGGCGCCAAGCCGCCACGGCCTTGCGCGACTTGGCCGCTAATCCCGAGTTCAAAGTGGCGTATGCGGAGCAAGGGGGGCTCGAGGCGATGGTGGCACTGGCGGCGGAGCCCGAGGCAGACCTGGCGACCCTTGGCGTGGCGTCCCTGCGGCACTTGAGCTTGAACGACCGCTTGAAGCGACCGATTGTCGATGCGGGCGCCCTGCGACTGGTGGTGCGAAACGCGCGCAAACCCTCCGAAGATTTGCAGTGCCAGTGCGCAGGCCTCATGGCCAATTTGTCGGAAAATGCCGAGAACCAAATCGCTTTGGTGGAAGAAGTGGCGGTACCCTCCCTGGTGGCTCTGGCCCGCGCCGAGAACGACGAAGTCCAGCAGGACACCGCGCGCTGCCTGTGCAACTTGGCGAGCAACGAGGAGAACCACATGTTGCTCTACCACCAGGGCGCCCTACGCTCCCTCGTGGATTTAACCCAGTCCTCCGAAGATGTGTGCCAGCGCTACGCAGCCATGGCGCTGCGGTTCTTGGCCAGCAACCCGGAAGTGAGGGTTCGGATCGTGAAAGAAGGTCTAGTGGCGCCCTTCTTGGCGCTGGCGGAATCCCCCCTGCTGGAGTACCAGCGCACTGCCGCCACGGCCCTGGCGTCGTTTACCCTCTCGGAAGAGAACAAGGGCCCCCTGGTGCGACAAGGAGGTTTGCGGCAAATTCTGGCGTGCTGCCTGTACGAAGACTTGCAAGTGGTGCGGGACTGCGCGTTTGCGCTCGCCAACCTCGCCGACTCCCTAGAGCTACAGGGGGATGTGGTGCGCGAGGGCGGGATCGAGGTGCTGGCCCGCATTGGGAACAGCGACGACGCGCGGGTGCAACGCGACGCCGCACGAGCGCTGGCCAGCTTGTCGGTGTCCGAAGAAGTCAAGGGCAACCTAGTGCTCCAGGGGGCGCTGCCAACCTTATTCAAGCTCGCGAGGTCCCTGGACATTGCGTCGCAGCGCTACGCCACCCTGGCCATGTGCAATTTGGCGTCGTCCGCCCACAAGGCCAAGATCGTGGAAGCGGGCGCCATTCGGCCCCTCATGTTTTTGGCAAGGTTCCCTGACATGGAAATTCAACGCTACGCCGCGCTGGCATTAGCCGGCTTGGCGCTGGGCGACCACGGGGACAACAAGGTGCGAATCGTGGAAGAAGGTGCCCTGCGCCCGCTCATTGACATGGTGCGCTTTCCCGACGACGGCATGCAGCGCTGTGCAGCTCTAGCGGTGAACGCCGTGAGTTTGGGGCCCCAGGCAGCGACCAAGAGGGAAGTCATGCACGAAGAAGGTTTGCTTCCCATCATGGCTCTGGTGGATGGGTCCGACGCCGAGTGCGTCAAGGCCGGCATTTACGCCCTCGGCACCCTGTGCGAAGTGGATGAAGTCAAGGCCAAGCTGGTGGAGCTCGGGAGCGTGGCGCCGGTGGCTGCGCAGTGTGCTCAGGGAGACCTGGAAATCAAGCGCTCGGCCGGCTATTTCTTTGCAAGGCTGTCCGAAAACATGGAGTTCCACGACGATTTGGTCCGTAACCGCGCGTTGCAGTCGGTGGTGGAGTTGGCGGCCCTCGAGGACATGGAATGTCAAGAATACGCGGCCTTTGCGCTCGCGCACTTGGCGTCCAACCAAGACTTGCAGGTAACCCTGGTGGAGCTGGGCGCCCTGAAGCCTCTGGTGAGCATGATGGCGGTCCAGTCCGAGCCGCGCCACTACGCGGGCTTGGCGCTCCTCAAACTCGCCGACAATTTCGAGAACCACGTGGCAATCGCCAAGGAAGGCGGGATTCAGGCCCTGTTGCGCCTGGGCCGCACGCGCACGACGGACGACGAGCTGCAGTACAAGGCGGCTCTGACCGTGGGGTCGCTGGCGTCCAATGCCGTGAAAATGCTCCCCATCACGGGGGTGTCCGGGGGTGGAGCCAGCAAGGGCGCGTCGGCGCTGCAGAGCAAGCCTGGATCAAGCCACAAGGGTGGAGGTGGACTCAAGGGCAACGCCAGTAGAATAGGTGGGGGGCAAGGGTCGGCTTTTCAGCCCGGCGGGATCGGCACTGGCGCAGAGATTGGCCTCAAGTCAACCATGGCCGCTGGCGACGATAGCACCCAAGAAGTGAACCAGACCCCCGTGAAAGTGAGCAAGAAAGAAAGCCGCGCGTCCAAGAAGGAAGCCGCACGCATGGCGGCTGCCGACGCGCTCTAGGGAAATGCGCCAAAAAGAAAGAAGAGAGAGAAATAATGGAGAGAAAGAAGAAAAAGGCAATGTAAATCCGACTTGAGAAAAATGGGTAGTCGCAAAGCCCAGAGTCAAGGTCTCCACAGAGATATGGTGCTATCTGGTGATCTATAGCTATAGGCCGTTAAAGTTTGCGGCGACTCTGAGATGTTTTTTTAAACTTGCAACGTAACTCGAACTCGAACTAATACAAACCTAAATGACACAGAAGTTCAACAGAAGCCAATGCTGTGGGCAGAAGTGAAGTGGGAACGTAAATTAAGTAGCTATATAGGCGTGTAAGTTGGGAATTCCTATATAGTATGTATATTTCAAGATGTAACTCAAGTCCATGTAGAGCATTACAGATAGGCCAGGAACAAAAGGAACCAAAACTTTTACTCTTATGTGAAGTAAACCGATATGAATTCGCCCCACGTACCACGCAAGCAAAGCGCTTTGGCATGCTCTATACGGGGTTGCTTTACAACGAATTTCTTTAAAAACATAATTCAGTAAATGTTCCAGGAATTCTTTGGATATAAATTTTCTTCTTAAAAAAGTGACGTAGGTGAAGGTATGAGAATTCGAGTAGAGAGCCCCGAACGAACGATAGATTCTATGCATGCCTCTTGTCCTTAGAATTAGGTCACGCCTCGCAGGGCGTCCAAAGGAAGCGGCGCAGGTTTTAGGTTACTGCGGGCGTGGGTGTTGAGCTGCTTCCAGCCACAAGTGCCCATCCAGCTGCAATGGCATGCAACCAAGGGAAATAAAGGAGAGAGAGAGAGAGCAGTTTCCGTGGGCATGCATGCATCACCAAGAAGAAGAAGAGGAAGAAGATGAGAGTTACGAAACAAATGCTTTAAATAGAAAAACAAGAAGAAAACCTCATCCTGCACACTATCAGTCAAGGGGAGCCCTAAAAAGCTCTCCTGCCCCCCCCCCCCTGGCAGCATCCTCCTTGTACATGTGAAACGAACCTGGCAACGGGGTGGTCGGGGTTGGTCTGCGCCCGGGCTGCGTCTTCTTGCCGTTGCGCTTCGAGCTCGACCGCCTTCCCGGCTAGCGCAAGCATCTGGGACCATTCGCCGGCCAAACCCGAGGCGGCCTCGAGTAAGCTTGCTTCGGCCATCCAGGCGTCGCCCAGGGAAGTTTTGGACGCCGTTTTCGGGGGCGCGATGCTCGAAGGACTGGGCGCGTCGGCACCGGCGTCACCGTCACCCTGTGGGTCGTCTCTGGAGCCCGCTACGAAGGACGAGCTCAGTCCAGCCGTGAGGTCAATTTTAGGGGTCTTCAAAGCACTGCTGCTTTTCTTGGCCTCCTTCTTGGAGGAAGCTTTGGCCTCTTCGTCAGACTTAAGGCCGCGCTGTGCCCACAAGCGTGCTTGCTCTGCCGCCTTGGCCTAGCGCAATGGAGCAAGAAAGGAAGCGTTCGAAAGAGAGTAAATCGAGAGAAGGTGCGAGAATTTTTTGTTGTTTGCATGCGAAAGTAGAAAATTTTCAGATGGAAAATCAACGAATTAGATCTAATTTTGTTCAACACGCGTCGAAAAGAGAACACAAGAGTTGCTATTCTGAGCATATGCGTGCTGTGCACCAGAAAAGCACACTTGGTTTGCTCGTACCCCCTCCCCCAATTATTACCTTGGCACGCCACCCGCTTTCGCTCGGCCAATCAGAATGCGCCAATTTGCCGAGGTCAGCCTGCCGCTTCACAATCGCTCCAAGGGCTGCCATGGGATCATTACTTGCATTATCCGTTGAACTTGGTGTACCATAGTGATTTAAGGAGACTGGGTCAGCACTGCTGCTGCTACTAGCACTGCTGCTGCTCATGATGTCAGCACTGCCAGACTTCTGGAGTTGAGTACGGGAGGTTCTCTTCCTTTTGGGCACTAGTGATGCGTCGGCAGCCGCTGCAGCCTCTTGTTGTTCGACCGCAGCGGCTCGTGCGCTGTCTGGATGGAAGGCGCCGAGTTGGTGCTTGAGCTGTTTCAACGCTTTCTTAGACGCCGTGGTCTGATGAAGACAAGAGAGAGAATGAGACAAGACCATATGGGACGAAAGGGCACGCTTCCAATCTTGCAGTGATAGCCACAAGCAAAATAAATTCACAAATTCATCTATGAGAACAACTTGACAATGAGTGAGGTGCACGCGGAGTGTACCTCCGCTTGTACGCGAGCGAGATCGGAAGCCATCCAGGCAATGTGCTGGTGGAGCTGCGCCGTCTCAAAGACGTTGAAGATGGTTGCTGGCTCGTGCCGCACTCCCTGAAAAGTGCTGCCCACGCCCGCGTCGCCCAACCCCACCACCATCGACACGCCCAGGGCGCCACTTCGCAGCATGAACTTTTCCTTCTTGTAGCTGCTGGGGGCATCCAGTGCATCGCTGTTCTCGAAGCCTGCGCCCACTGAAGTGGGGTTGCTTGAAGTGCTGCTGCTTTTTGTGTTCTTGTTGACCGCCGTTCGACCCATGTCTAAGAGGAGGCGTAAAAACTGCACCTCAAAGACCTGCGGGTCTTCCACGAAAGAATGCGGTGGCCAATCGAGTCGAAGGGCCATAGCACTGCTCAAGCGCGAAAAGAAACTCAGGAACTCAGAAAAATCAACTAAACCGTCGTCGGACTGGTCCACGAGCGCAAAGAGCTTCCGAATGAATTCTGGGTTGGTGTGCCGCAAGATGTCATCGCTGAGGGCCGTGAACGCGGGCGCCAACTCCGTCGGTTCCAAGTGGCCGTCTCCCGACACATCCAAGTTTTCAAAGAGCACTCGAAGCAAGTCAATGCGCTCGGGGTGCAAATACCCAGGCGCGAGGGCAACGACGTTTTCAACCTGAGATTCCCCTTTTGCACGGTCTTCTCGGTTTTTACCCAAGTGTACAGTCGAGGCTGTAATGACAGCCGTTAAGAGCGTTGGCAAGACAAGCCCACCAATGCAAGCTACAGTGCAAAAGTACACGATTGAGATGGCTCCCATTGCGTGACTGTTCGTGCATTCCTCGGGGAGATTGTATACAGTGTCGCCCATTAAGCGACCGATGCTCAATTGACCATACCCGTATTTTGCACAGCCATAGACATTCACGAACATGGGCTGCTCCCAATTGTTCAAAGTTTCAACCACCCAAATGGTCCTTAAACTTTTCGAGAGACCACCAAAGTGGAAAGAGTCGTTGTCGCGAAACAAAATGATGCCCGCAACCGCAAACAAGTAATTGAAGAGCGCAAACAAAAGGGCTACCCAAACCATGGAACGGCAGCCGTACAGCAGTGACTCAGTAACTAGTTGAAGCTTGGGCAGCCGGTATGCAAGCTTGAACACTTGTACTAATCGGAGCAGCCGGGCCAACGAAAATCCCGCCGGCGCACCGCCACTCACGATGCTAAGCACGCTTCCAAACGCAATCGTAAAGTCAAACACATTCCACACTTGAAAGAAATAACGCCATGGCTTGAACCCCTCGGCAATGACTTTGACCACGCACTCTAAGACGAACATCAGCACGCAGAAGGTTTGCAGAAACACGACCACTGCGTTCTTGGGCACATAAGTTTCCGCGCCGACCGTTCCAGCATACAGTCCAATCAACGATACCAAAAGAGCTGAGTACGTCGACGATGCTACAAACTGCGTGCAGGCATCAGCGGCTGCGAGATATAACTCCGAGAGAACACCACGACGGCGAACAGCGCTAAGATATGACCCACTCGGCATATCGGTGGGCATGTGGCTTTGCTTGACTTCAATCTTCCCACAAATTACCAGTTTCATTAAGTGTTTCAAAGTAGCCCGGATGGGAGTGACTTCACCGACTTGAAACTGCGTTTCTTCGATCAAACTGATACTATTACTGCTGGATAAAGCTGCTTTCGCGTTTGCTTCGCTGGCGTCCTCTTGTTGGGCTAAGCGCGCTGCACGGGCGGCAGCTTTGCCTCTCACGCGCTGCCCTGCCGAGCGCTGCACTGGAATTACTGGCATGAGCAGCTGGGTTCTAGGCACGCCGTCGATGTCATAGAGAATGCTGTTCCCATCTCTGCCACCCAGCTTGTAGCGCGTGTACACCCTGAGCATAGCATTGCCGTTCGACGAACATGTGAGTCAAAGCATATCGATAATTTAGCATGGACATAACTACCTTTTCTCTACTAAAAGCGCACACGAAAAAGCTTTCTATCGCCCTGTAGAAGCGATTGCACATCAGAATTGAAGTTAGATATTACCTGGCCTGCTCTTTATGTTTCGATTTGAGCACCACATCTCGCCCGTCTCGCAAGTTGGCCGTGTGCATGCCGCCCATGGCGTTTTGCATCGCAATGGTTACCACGCCAACGAGCAAGCTGAGGACCACGAAAGAGCTCAGAAGCGTAAACGAAAAGAAGAAAGCAAAGCTCAAGGCTGGCTGCGCTGACGGGTTGTTGCACACGAACGCAGGAAACTCGCCGGTTTCGGTTGGCCACCACATGACCGACTCCCGGCGCGTAACCTCCTCAGCAGCATCATCATCGGCGCCTACCTCGATACCGTACACTGCGTCGTCATCGAAGCGAGGAGATGGCACGTAACCCGGATCGTTCTTGTTGCCGGTTTCATTCGCATATGGGTCAGGTGTGTTCGGCCCGAGGGCATAAGCTCCCCCGGAATACACGTCACAACCGTACCAGTTGATGTACATGAGCTCATACCTAAGGCAGAAAAGGAAGAAGTTATTCAATGCCAACAGGAAAGTATCCACAATAGCCCAGAACGAGGCATTGGCCATATGTTCGAAGGCTACGCACGTGTGCGCATGACAAAGTGTATGAGATAGAAAGGAAGAGGGATCTTGGTCATGGTGTTGATAAATTTGTTCTAGAGGCGTCCGAAATTTTTGCATCAACCTAGGATAGAACTCTGAGACAGTCACACACACCAAGCAGATAAAGTGGCGGCGCGAAAGAGAGAGACCATCGCAGCACCGAGGTTGCCAAAGTGCGCTGGATCGTTCGCGCCAAAAGTGTACAGTCCCAAGATGCCGTACACGTAAAACACCATGAGAAGTAGGGCGCCAACGTAAGCGAAAGACTCGAGGCCTTCCGAAAACCCATCCAAAATCAACCGCAACTCCTCGAAACGTTGCATCAAGCTCAGGAGCCGAATCACGCGGCATAGGCGCACCTGCAGAATCAATGTTGATCGCAAGAGAGATCAATACGAGAAAAACACGTTACCATTAGAGAACACAAATAAGGAGACGGAAATGCATGTGATAGATTGCCCGTCTTTACTTTTTTGAGAAGTTCCTCCAATTTCAACGATTATCAATCTTGGTGTAAAATTAATTGCAAGGCGGATGTGGGTCTAATAAGGGCTTTACGCACCGATGCAACTGCGCCACCGAAGTCAGCATCGAGTCCAAAATTCGTAAAGGTCAATACTAGGGAGAGGAACGAAATGCAGAAGTCGAAGCAATTCCACTTCGCCCGCACTTCCCACTCCTGTGAGAAATCCACGCACAGATTATTTAGATATGATCTTGCACCAGAGGATGAAGTTACATGCCTAGTAAACAATGATCATTCTAAAATCAAACGAAAAAGTGTTTGAAACAAAATGTGAGACTTTTCAAAAGAGCAATCGACTTTTTTCGCAGCCAATTTTTCTCCCTTTCCCTCACCGATTTCGAATACGAGATCAGAGCACGCTCGAAAAAGCCTGGTGGGTCTTTTCCTGGTGGGTTGAGCTGCAAAAAAGTCAAACGCGGGAACCATTTTTCGCCGGTAAAGTAGCGCCATGGGCTGCTGCCTTCAGTGGCTACACGAACGAGGCACTCGATGCAAAACAGGTACACGATGACTACGTCGAGTTGGTTGACGAGAGCCTCCGGGCGCGCGTCATAGTAGGCTTGCCTCTCAACCTGAAGTCGCCCAGAGATGGAGAAAGAAGTCGTGCACCAAGCCAGTTATGTTCAAGAAACAAGCTACACAGAAAAGCAGTAGAACATTAAATTCGCCAACTACATATTCGTGTGTCTAAATAACGCAAAAGTCTACGTATGCGCTAGTACCTGAATCCCGGTGAGAACTGCGCCGATACCAATGAGCGAACCCGAACATGCTTCAAACCACCAAGTATCTACGACAGCCTCGTCAAGCCAAAAGCCAAATCGGTCTAATGTTCCCAGCTCCGAGAAGTCAAGCTCCGGCTCCGGTGCCTCCGGTACCTATGTATATGTACACATATGGATTACCGTGCATGTCCGCAGATGCGCATGAGCACACCATTGTGCAGCTTGAGTGTGCGCGTGCGCCCGACATAAGTCCAAACCCTCCAGCCAACTCCATTCCTTCCCACAGGTACAACACATCCCTTTTTATCATCCATTCTGACCCAATTCCAACGCAAGCTTACTTGTTTACCTTTGAGTCGCGAAACTCATGATCAGTACGCTTTAAGAAGTCAACCACGCGGTTGCTTCCCTTCTTCGACATTGCCGACTCGATCAGGTGAGCATGAAGACCTCAGCTGCTACAAACAGTGCGCACAGCGGTTGTTCTACGAATGACTTGATTGGTACCTCGTCCCACTAGAATATTCTCCCGATCAATATCTTTCCTTTTGTCGATCAGCCCAGGACATGTGTCAAATGGGACACGTGAAGTACAATTTGGTATTATTTCTGTAATAGAAAAGAACTTCCTGAGTTCAAGCCCCAATTATCGACGCTGTGACGCGCAGCAGGCTGCGAAAAACAATCGTCGTAAACCCCTTCCTCAGTAACCGAATTGAAGTAGTTTCAGCATTTGACACGAGCTCTCAATTCTTTTAAAGTAAGCAGGCAATAAACTCAGAATGTTTACGCTATCTATCTAACTTATAGGTTAGCAGCGTATAGATAGGTACTAGTCGGACCGTGGGTAGCTCCCGAGAGCGGCTTACGGCTTACGGCTAGCGGAATAAATTTGAAGCCCGAAAAATACAGAGAGACAAAAACAGAAACACGCAATATAATAGGAAAAACCAGGGAAAAACTGTTGAAAATACCAGGAACCCCCATGGAAAATCCAAGGAAAAGAGAAAAACTTGGAAAAACTTCTTATAAAAAACTTCGAGTATTGCGGTAAATCTACGGAACAGTTTTAAAGTTCATCCCCACGCCGGCCGCGCCATCGTGAGAAGCACAAAAACTCCTAACGCCTTCAAAGCGGTGTCGCCCATCACGCACATTGCTATGAGTATTTGAGGTGTCGTACCTATAGTCTATCAGTCAAATAAGGCTGTTGGTACGTAATCGACATAACTTCTCGAGCTCGCATCCACAGTTGGTCGCATCTGCTTACTTGCCGTAAAGCACCTTGAGGGTATGCTCTGCTAACAGCGGCGGTTTTAATTTACAAAGTGCTGCGCTACGAGCTCAACGAATCTCAGCATCGGTGACTTAATTCAACCTCATCGGGGTTCTACGTGCAGTTTCCCCTTGCGGCTATCTCACGAGAGTGACAAGAAATATCTACTTGCTCGTCAGTCCTTCTCGTGACTAACTCTTTTGGATATGTCTCAGCCATCGAAGGAGATCAGCAGCGGGGAGGCAAATTCCGGGACGCAGCAAAAAGCAGACGTGCATGTGAACCCCATGGACACTCAGCCGCACGAAGACATCATTGAAGACATGCTGGAGTCCCCGCAGTGGAACGATGGGTTGGCGGGGATTTTAACCCCGGGCCGCCCTTTGCTGGCTACTCTGAGCCGAAGCGACCAAGGGTGGTGGGTAGCGCAAGACTACAACTTGAACGAGCAGCAAGCCTTCGACATCTTTTACGCTTTCTTGTGCATGCGCGAGCTGTACCACATGCAGCACCCGAACCTATGTAAGCGAGGAAAAAATAGCGTAAATAGAGTGGAGAGGCCTAGTATGACTCTAGGGTTAGGGTTAGTCCAGGAGGAGAGTGGGCCGGGATTTACCGTCGCTAGCTGAAGGTGCTCGATATTCATACGGAATAGTTCTACCATTCAATGAACTCCTGGGGATCTCGCGCTTCCTCGTATCATTCGGCGAATTTCCCCTCAATTCGCTTTGTTGTTGTTGTTGTTGTTGTTGTTGTCATCGTTGTTGTTATCGTTGTCATCATTGTTAATCTATTCACACGCCTCCACTGTATTCTTCTTACCACACTGCGTGCGAATCCCTCCCCCCTTTATCTTCAGCGCCCCCGCCTGCGCCCATCTACGAGCCCTCGGCCAAAGCTCGGGCGCGCCAGCAGAAAACTTTGGGGGCTATGACCACCGTGGTGGCAGGAGGTACAACGGGCCCTTTGGAAGCGCGCATCGTTTGAGTGTGTTGTACGAGCGCGCAAGAGAGGTTGATTTCTAGAGTTGACGTTCTATTCCCCTATAACTTCCATTTTACAAAACAAAAAAACACACACATGCAGGCAAGTTCAAGCACAGCCTCGGCGCTGCCAAGCTTCGGCTGGGGCGGGGCTACCGCGAATTCGGGGACGAAAAAGCGTGCCTGTGCCGGGACGACGTCGCCCGCGTGGCAGCCTTTATCTGTGAACCAGCGGCGGTGGAAGGCCAAACCCAAGCTTTCATGCGCACGTTCGACGCGGGGCAAACGGGCCAAGTGCATTTGCGGCAGTTTTTGGAAGTTCTAGAAGGCGAATGCAGCAAACGAAGGTGGGTGCGCCGGGGGCGCGGAGTGGAAATGAATGGAGAAGGAGCTGGGATAGGAAGATGCACTGGAGTGGGTTTTCAAACCGCATAAGAGCCACCGCCGTTCCATCCTTGAGCAAATGCCATAAGTCTTAAATTTCCGTTTCCCGTCTTATTTTTTTTCCCTTTTTCTTCTTGGGGTGTCGTCAAAAGGTTGAGGATATCGGAGCGCATTTTTTTCTTCTTGGACGAACCAACCTCTTCCCGAGGCGCGCTGTACAGCGCCATGGCCATTCTCGTCACCATTGTGGTGTCCTCGCTCGGCTTCATTTTAGCGACCGAGCCTACTTTGCAGGTGTGGGTGTTCACACACGTGTGAGCACGCGCTCTTTCTGAAATAGAGCTACCTTGGTGTTTTTATAGCCTCCAGTGTTCCAATTTCTTTTAGTTTGTCCTCCTGTTTTCTTGTTTTTTTTGTGCGCTCTTCGAAAGTAATGGAACTGATTCCTGTATCGAGCCTACTCCTGACCCAGCTCTCTTTTCATTTTTCTAATTGCTCTTGCTATTGGTGTTTTGTTGTTGTTGTTGTTTCGACCTCAACCTTCCATCGAATGGCAACCACAGTACTCCGAGGACAGCCTAGTCGCCGACTCCCAGGTCTTGGGGGCGTCCCTGGCCAACTTCCTGGGTTTACCCTCTGGGGGCGACGGCCAAGACGACGACGACACCTACCGGAACGCGCCCAAACCCCGGCTATTCTTTTTCGTCCTGGAAGCCGCTTGCATCCTAATATTTACAGTGGAATACGTCGCGCGCTTGCTGACCATCGGGTGGGTAAAGAGAACTTCCCCAGGATTTTTTAAAAAAATGTAATTTTTTCAATGTTTAGCACAGTAGTGTTGTCCTTTCTGATAACTTTCAATCGCTGCCACTTGTTTTATTCTTGATTTTTCTTCGCCATCGATGCACACACTTTCGCGTCTCTTTTCTCTCAGTTTTGTGCGCCCGGAGTTGCGACCTCTCGACGTACAAGTACCCCTTTTGGCCGCTTTCCTGCCTGAGCCTGAGGTACCCCACTAGTGACGAAGGCATAACGTCTTCTCTTGCACGAATCACGAAACAGTGCTGCTCTGCTTCCGCACCAATTTTCATGAAATTTCTGTCATCCATTCTTATACGTCCTTCAATATGTATTTGCTGACCTTAATTTCTTGACCTTCACCAACCTTTCTTTGTTTTTCTTCTATTGCGGCCCCTGGTTGGCTCCCTTCTTTTCTTGCCTTGGTTGCCCTTTTCTTACAGGCGGGCTTGGACCTTGACGGCGACGGCGTGGACGACGGGGTGGGCGGCAACAACGCTGCGAGTGGTGGCGGCGGCGGGGGGGGGCCGGGCAACAAGAAGAAAAACAAGGCCCAGGACCGGCGCAGCGAGACCAACTTGTTAAACTCGTCCTCGATGACCGCCGCACGCGCGCCGCCCCTGCAACTGACGTGGGAATACGCCACCACATGGCTCAACCTGGTAAGCGAGACAAAGAAATCAGAAGGAGGCTGCAGAGATTTGGGACTTCAATCGATTGCAGTGAGAGAGATCTGGTGTTCGCGGGCTTCGCAACACGAGGATTCAATCAATTTCATGCTCTCAATGGTTTTTCGCCTCACTTGAGCATGATGATCATGATGATGATGTACATATTCTTGGTTTCTTTTCCCTCGGTCTCATCCTCTTCTTGGTTTGAATTGGCGTGCGTGAGTGTTTTATTGGGGCGTTGGTTTTTTTTTTCCCCCAAGGTGGACTTCGTCGCGATTGCGCCTTTCTTCATCAACTTGGCGGTGGACAGCGGGGGTGGGGGCCTCGCGGTGCTGCGGGTGCTGCGCCTGGCGCGGGTCTTTCGCGTGTTTCGCGTGGGGGCTATCAACGAAGGTGACTCAAATAAGAACGACAAAGAGGGAAAGAGAAAGAGAGAAGGAGAATTGATTGAGATTGAGAGAGTGATAAGAATGAAAAACTGCCGCTGGCTCGTCACGTTCTCAGAACAACCATCCATACGCAGGACTCATCAATTTCAGCTTGTCTTTGTGCATACATAATCACGTGCCCTTTTGTTGGACTTTTGTGTCAATGGCCTCCACATTCTTTCCGTTTTTTAACCCTTGTTCTTTTCTATCTAACCAGGCATTACCATGCTGGGCAACACCATGAGCACGTCTCGCCCTCCGCTGGAGCTCTTGGGCTTCTTCATGCTCATTGGCGTCGTGCTCTTCGGCTCCCTCGAGTACTTCGCCGAGTCCGGCGTGTGGTTCAAGCCTTATACATGTGCCGACGCCACCGGCACCGAATGCCCTCAAGGTGTGTAGTGCTTGTTGGCTTGCTTGAACATTGGTTTGGTTTGTACTCACGAATTATTGGCGTTTGCCACTGCCCTTTTTTTTCATGAATGATCACCCTTTTATGATAATTTTTCACACGTGCACTTTTTGGTCTTGTTTCACAACCATCATCATCATCCTAGGAGCGTACCTGCGGCAAGACCTTTACGGCGACGGGTGGGAGTTCACCCCATTTGGTTCGATTCCGAGGTCGTTTTGGTACGTGGTGGTGAGCTCTACGACCGTAGGCTACGGAGACTTGTTCCCAACTTCCAACATCGGAAAAGCCATGGGCACCTTAACTATGATCGTGGGCATCCTAGTGCTCGCGCTGCCCATCACCATCATTGGCACCAATTTCGTGGAAGAATACATGGAAGTCGAAGGCAAAAAGGAGCGCCTGCGCCGCTACCAAGAGCGCGAGTTGAAGCGCCTGAACGAGTCCGGCGTGGGCTTAGAAGACTTGCACAAAGCGGAGACGGACGGTGGAGACGAAGCCGAGAAGCTGGAAATGGCCGTGCTGGTGAGAGCACCGCAGCAAGGGTCTTCGAACAAGAAAAGCGCGGCCCCTTTGGCAGTGGGGAAAGAAGTGAGCATGGGCGGTGACTACGCCTCGTCGTCGTCTGCGAACGAATGCAAGGAGCCCTTTGACGCTTTGGTAGAAGAAGACCTGGATTCAGTTCGGTCCATTACCCCCGACCGCGATCGTGGCGTGGCACCCCCAACCCTGTCGCCCTCCGCTTACGCGCGCAAGATGAAAATGCCCTCCATGGCCCCCACCGAAGCCGCCAACAGCAAAGAGCACTTGACCCCGCGGGGCGACGACGACGGCGACGAGGGAAAACCGCAGCGCGTGGTAAGGAAATATCAGAGACGATGGAAGATGCAACACGGGGGCACTTTCGCCTTGCCTGTGCAACAGATGCACACGCCATCTTGTCTTTTTTTCGGCGTATGTCCTTAGGAAGCATCATGGCGTGTTTCTTCTTGACTCTTGTTTTACGTGTTCCTGTATTTGTGCTGCTGTGGCTGTCGCTCGTGCATTAGTTGGACTTGGTGGATCGTTCCCTGCGCGAGACCATGGGCGGCGCTTACGGCCGCATGCTGCACCGGGCCAAGCGCACCGAGCGGATCAAAATTGCCACGCAACGCGACAAAGACCGCCTCCAAGACCAGAGCCAAGACCTCCAAGCAGGCACGCCACACAAGAAAGTCAGCCACTTCGCGACTTTGAAAGCGTCGCTGTCGTCGTCGTTTTCGCCTCTGGGGGCGCACGGACACGACGACGCTACCGCGCTGCCCACCCTCCTGCACCCGCGCTTCCTGTACAACGCCCGCGCCTCCGCCCGCACGTTTTGCGGCGTGAACTTGGTGGAAGACTTCGCGCGCTACAAGCACAAACCCAAATCCTTCAATGCTGCGGTCTCTGCCTTCTCGTCGATCTCGTCGTTCGACATGAGCAGTTTGCACGGTGGATTGAAGCCACACAAGTCCCCGTTCAAAAACGTCAACGGTGCCAGTCAACTCTCGGCGGGATGTTTGCCCTCCACCTGCTTTGAGTATCCTTACATTGTAAGTGTTTACATGTGTGTGTGTGTGTCCTAACAAGGCAGAGAGTCACGCATGATTCCTATCCAGAACTCAGTGTTCTCCTTGTTTTTTAACCATCAAATGTGATTATCTTCGTTTTCAGTCATCTGTATTGCTTTTGTGTTGACTGTGCTTTAACTTTCATACATATCCTCTTGGTGTGTGTGGTGCCATCCATCTACCCATCAGTTGACGGACGACGAGCTCACCCCATTCAACGGCGTGATCGACGCTTGCCAAACGCTGTTGGACCATCTGCTGTCCTTGCACCACGACGAAAAGTTGACGGAGTCCGCGCTTCGCAACATGGCCCGGGAAGCGCAGTGCCTCCTGCGCCGTGCTCTCGTCGCCGCCCAAAACCCGACCCCCTTCAACGCCGCTGCCCATGCAGGCCACACCGCCAAGGCCTCCGCGCTGGCAGCGGTATTATATCAATACAATTGAAGAACGAAATTATGAGGAAGTTACAGATGTTGGAAGAGAGAATGGAGGGATGTCAGAAAACTATTTCCTTTTTATTTTCTATTCCACAATGCTCACTGATTACCAACATCCATTTCTTCTTCTCATCCTCATATTCTTCCCTTCGTGACCATGACTTCGGCTGTGCTCAGGCGGCGTCAGGCCAAAAAGGCTCTTTCGACGCGGGCGAGCACCCGATGGCCATCTCCGCGCGCAACGCTCAGGCCGCCGCGGCGGCGGCCGAAGCAGCCATGGCGAAAGGGGGCGACACCACGGAGGCACAGGCTTACCAGGTTCTGGGGGTTCACGACACTTTCATGTTCTATCACCTGGTCTCTCTTTTCTTTTGCTTTTTTTGATCAAGTTCTTTTTACTTCGTTTCCATTT
>Ga0307979_1000869_pt1 | contig 21352 bp, 16 predicted proteins | sample OrgLakmetage1058_FD_201833 | JGI IMG/M metagenome (GOLD analysis project Ga0307979, IMG submission 201833) | Saline water microbial communities from Organic Lake, Antarctica - #1058 | ecosystem: Environmental > Aquatic > Non-marine Saline and Alkaline > Saline | place: Antarctica: Organic Lake...
AGATTCTCACGCAGCCTCATGGACATGGTGCGTTTTTGGCCGTAAGAGCGGGAAGAAGCAATGTCCAGCTCGGAGATGAATGGACACTGTCGAGCGAGGTGAATTTGAACCAAAGGTAACATGATAAGGATGAAATATTAGAGCATATTCGAGAAAGCAGGAGTAAGCGATTGCTTCAAGGAAGCAGCACTTATGAGCACAATTCCGTTGCGCACTGTGATGCAGTTGAGCACTAGTGGATGTACTGATGAAGCTCATAAAAACACTGCCGAAAGAAGTATTGTTGGTGTGTACTCACCCGGCAGAGCTCAAGAATCCACTCATGGACCTTGACGTTCACTCTGTTTTCACGAAGTGTGTTGACAGCGCGCTTGAGCTCCGTCTCTACTTCCCCCGCGTATAAGCAACCGGCGCTCGAGGCAATGCCAGGCCCTCCGTACTTCGTGTTATTGCCTTGCAGCTTCGCGAGCTTAACTCCTTCGGTGCTAGAAAGAAGAACAGTGAAATATTGCATCAAAAGTGCGAGTAGGGATTGTTTGTTGACGGCTAGTGGTCGAGTGCTTCATATGGCAACTATAAGTAGGAACGCCGCCAGCGGAAGAGGGCTCTTACCAGACGAACAAAATGCCGAGATTCGACACTGGACCCGGGTGGAAAAATTGGAGGCGTTTGAATAGTGGCAGCGTTATTGAATTGCTCCGAAGTTTTACCTGAGATACAATAGAATAGTTTTGATGCACAAGGAGGTTGAGTGACTTCCCAAGAGGGAAACTGATCAAACAAGAGTATGCAATCAAATGAAGACTGCGCTAGCGGTTTAATTCATCACTACGGTCGCACCCGGCCAGTATCTGGAGACGTCCATTCTACTATTAAGATTTGTTTGTCATTTTGATGCTGCTCCGCGAACCAGTTTTCCACTTTCTCGGCTGAATCCAGGACATTTGCCCTATAAGAGGAGAGAACAACATTGGGGTGCTCAGGACGCGAAAGTAATCGAACAATCTGGCAATCTGGCCAATACGACCGGCAGCAAAGAAGCATCAGGTGATAGCTGACACAAACGCGACAGCACTTTCAACTTCTAGAAAAGAGTATCAAAGCTAGTTGGAGACGACCTTTTCAACTATTTAGTGATCACTGAATCTTTCTACACTGCCATAAACCCCACACAGATGATCGAATCGCAAATAGCGAGATGACAATCGAAGGGTGACGGCAATCGCGCCGACGTACATGGAGAACTTTGCGGTGGTTTCGTCTACACTCTCAGGGGAGGACAGTGATGACGGAGGAAGCAATGTCAACGATGCGGAATGCGAAAACTAAAAAGCACTAAAAACGAACAGCGCTTATTTATATTCCGGACCGGCTGCTGTGCGTTGTTGTTGCGGCGAAAGTTTCAATGAAATAAAATGCCGACGACGGCAATGTAAATTTGTTACAGGGTGGGGCAAATAAAAATGGAAGAGAAACTTCCTCGAAACGTCCTCCTGTATCTCGCTTGTCAATTCAATCTGTTCTGTTGACTCTGTTGTACTGTTGTATAGCGACATCTCACAACATCTACAAAAAGCATAACTGCTGCGCGTCTACAAAACTCTCTACCAATGTGAGTTGCCTTCGACGCGAAATCCACTTAGAAAGTATATCTCATGTATTTTGTGTATCATTTGATGAGCATAGTCTACATCAATTTAGTCTCTCCTTCCCGAGAGTATTTGTCAAGAGGGAAGGCGAACTCGAAATCCTTTTCCTGCCTATTTACCTTATTCTTTTCGCATCATTTTGCAATAGACATCAATAGAAATCAATCGAAATTGGCTTCAACGAAGTATTTATTTCTTTGGAGTTGTAGATATTTGGTGATTCTTATTAGGGAATACTAACATGTGCATTCTTCTGTACCGTGCCCACAGAACACAAACCCAACGTAAAATGACTTCGAGTCTCTCCTCCTCGGGCTCCGCGCCCACTGCCTTCAAGCTTTTCTTTAGCGGCGAAACTCGTCGCTTCGCAGTTCCCCGTTCTTGGGATGAACTTCAGGGGCAAGCACAAATTCTCTGGGGAAGCTGCCCCTATGTGTTTACCTACACGTGAGTGAAACAATTCTGTCCCCATTATTATTCTACCTTCAAGTGATGCTGACGCCTCGAGCCAAAGCCATCTCAAAACTTGATTTCCATTTTATTTTTAACGGTACAGGGACGAAGAGGGTGACACGGTGACTCTCGGGTCGGCGCCAGAATACGCCGAAGCCTTGTCTGTGGCCCAGGCCATCGGCAAGCCCGTCTTCAAGCTCAACGTCTACAAGTCTCGCGACGACATGCTCGCAGCACTGGCTTCGCAGTCCAAGGCCAAGACGCTCGACGCAGAGGCAGCAGCTGCACCTGGGCTGACGCCCGAGCAGCTCGGCAAGCACATCGGCATCGTGTGCGACCGCAGCGGCATGTCACCGATTGTTGGCCCTCGGTACAACGTTCCCGGCGCGAACTACGACCTGTGCGAGGCCGAGTTCGACCAGCTTCCTGAGTCCGAGCGCGTGCTGTACGTGAAGATTGCCCACCCTGGCGACGAGCCACAGCCTTGCCTGCCTGGAGCGCAACCCGAGGCTGGCTCTGCTTCCAAGTTGGCCAACGGCCACCCGATGCTCCGCCACGGCGGCGGCTGCCCGATGATGATGATGATGCGCCGCGGCGGCGGCGGCGGCCGTGCCTGGCGGCGCGGCGGCGGCCCCTCGCCCCATGGCGGCGGCGGTCACTTCAATGGCAGCGGCGGTGGCGGCCGTTTCCACGGTGGCCGCAAGCCTGCGGTCTACCAGCGGATGCTGCGGTGCGGGGTGCCCCTTGGCGCGGTGCTGCAGAAGCTGGCGCAAGACCACGGGATTGACCCCAGCGGCGGCCTCGGCGCAGAGGGCGACGCGACGTTGGCGTCCCTCGCTGCGAGCCTCGACCAAATGGCGAGCCAAGGCAGCCAAGATTCTGACGACGATCAGAACGCCAACGGCAACAACAACGAGTCCCCCCTCGGGGCCTTGCTGACGTCCTTCATGGGACCAGAGGGCGTGGCTGCAGCCGTGGCCGCCGCCTCGGGGGTCGCGTCTGCCGCGTCTGCAGCTGCAGAAGCTGCCAACGCAAGCGGGGCTGAATCCAAAACCCAGTCCTCTCGTGCTGAACCGAGTGCAGGCGCTACTGCTGGAGGAGAAGAGGGCGGGGAAGACGACCCGCTGTCGCTCGGCTCGCGCGTGATGCTCCGCAACCTGCAGCAGCGCACGGACCTCAACGGCTCAAAAGGTGTCGTCACGGCGAGCTTCCTCCGCGAGGGCCGCGCCATGCGCACGGTGCAGCTTGACTTCCGGGGCCGCGGGGCCGGCCAGCCAGAAGTGGTGAACGTGCCCGCGGCCAACGTGCTCGCGCTGGACACCGGTGGACGCGAAATGGCCAAGAGGAGCGCCATGGCAGCGCTGAAGGAGACCGGCAAAGCCGTGGGCCAAGCGGCTGCAGCAAAGGCAAGTGCCAAGGCCGAGGCAGCGTCGAACGGTGGGTGCAGTGGCCAAGGCGGTGCCGGCGCTGCTGGAGCTCGCGGGCCTGCTGCTGCCGCCGCCTTTGCTCAACTGCTTGAGGCCCTCGCTGGCGGTGGTGGCGGCAACCACGGCAACCAAGGTTGCAACAACCGGGGCAACGGTGGCAAGTGTGGTGGCCACAATAACAAGGGCGGCAAAAAAGGTCCAGCGCCAGCGGTGCACTACAGCGTGACGTGCGACCGCAGCGGCATGTCCCCCATTGTCGGCAATCGCTTCACCGTTCCCGGCGCGAACTACGACCTGTGCGAGGCCGAGTTCGACCAGCTTCCTGAGTCGGAGCGGGTGCTGTACGTGAAGATTGCCCACCCTGGCGACGAGCCACAGCCTTGCCTGCCCAAAGGTGACGCAGCAGAGCAAGAAGAACAGGGCGCAGCCGAACTAGGAGCAGCGCAGACCGGTCAAGCGGCCGCTGCTTCTGGCCAAATGTTCAAGAAAGCGGTCCTGGGAGAGCTCGCAAAGCCCAAAGCTGAGGTGGCAATCGAGCCAAAGCCTGAAGTGGCCACTACTGAGCCTGCTTACGGCGCTGCAGCGGTGACCGAGCCTGAGCGTGCTTCTGCTGCTGATGAAGAGGAGGAAAAGGCAACCACCACCACCACCACCACCACCGAGTTTGCGACCGAGCTCGCGGAGCTGCGCGCCCTGGGGCTTGTGGGTGGTGGCCCCGGTGGGGCTGAAGTGGCGCTGAACCTGCTCCGCGCCCACCAAGGCCGCCTCGACTCCGTGGTGAACGCACTGCTCGATGGCAACTAATAGAGCGAATTGCGAACCGGGTTATGTCGATGTTTTGTGTTTATGTTCTTCTGAAGTCGGAAGAAACTAGAATACGGAATTAGGCCATTCACCACTCGCGTGATAAGCCGGAGTAGGAGTACCTGGGCATCCTACTTAGATCCTAGTGCATTCTACATTGACGTCCATTTGACTTATGAATGGTTTTTATTCAGCCCAGTCATGGCGATTGCGCACGGCAATAAACGTAGTTTTTGGCGATACACGCGAAGGAACTTATACTCAGCTGGGTGTATTTCATATGGAACAGTTCCGATGTGTCGGGTTCCTGTGAGATAGCGGATACCTCGCTTTTGATTTATTTTTTGTGGATTGTATTATTGAATGGCAAAATTAAGACGGCAAACGAAGCACCTCGCTCACGAGAACCCCGTCTCCATAGTAGCTATCCCCTCAAGATATATAAATTTCTTGAAATACTTTTGACTTTTCCTTCTATGCAGCTGCGGAATCATTCGGGTGTTGTGGGTGCTTGAAGTTCTTGAATTGACGACCCGTGCTGCGATGTTCCATATCGCCTTCAATTCAGCAGCCTAATCCTATCAGCAGCGAGCGCCTAGTTGTTTCTCGCAGCGCCCCCACGGTTGGGCGCTGCCTTGCCGGTGGCTTCGAAAGTGGATCCGAAGAGGCCGGGGTCAGTAGATCCGAAGCGAATGTCGCGCTCGTCTGAACAAACAACGAAATTGCCGAATAAAGCACACGATAAGAGACCGAATAGTGAATAAGACAGTTGTATGTAGCACAACACGCGAGTTGAAGATGAGGACGCCCATCGCAAGTATTTGTGAGCACACTAAAGACTTGTTTTTCAAATAGGTACGGAGCCCTTGTCAAAAGAAATAAGACTCACTTTTGCCCTTGCTGAACTTTCGGTCTACTTTGCCCGAAATTTGGCCTCCCGTCATGCCGTTTGCTTTGATTGCGTCAACGCCCACTGCTCCCGTTTTGGGAGATTCTGCCGCGGCTGCTGGAGCAGGTGCTTCAACCTAATAGAAGATCAAGCGCGCACACGGCCGAAAAGAAAGAAAATGAGAGGAACGAAACGGAGGAGCACTGTGTACCAAGAACGAAGGAGGAGCGGAAAATGCAGACACAAAATGATTGAAATCAAGACCTAACGTACAGGGTACGAAATCGGAGAGCGTATTCAAACCAAACGGGGAAGGGTTAAGTTGTTCATGTATACTAAGACAGTGAATGCAAGAGAGAGGTAGTGTGCGTGTGTGTGTGTAAATGTGATAAGGTCTACTTCTTGCCATGACTGTCTATTCTGCCTTGGGCTTGGATCCCATCATTGAACTAAATGATTTATTCATTCGTGTGAAAGAAGACTGTGTGTTCAAGATATATACATGTGTAAACCCACGCACACGCCGTCAAAGTTAAACCAGACCACACAGTTGACGAGCCACGGAAACCACCACAGTCCTATGATATTTTAAGGGAATACGCAGGAATTACTCCCCACAATTTCCCCAACTTCCCGCTGTAACACGAACCTTGCGCTCGGTAGGGCGAGGCTCAGCGGAGGACTCCGCCGCAGCTGCGGGCTTGGCCGACTCCGTGGCGGCCGACGGCTTCGTCGCTTCTGCTTTCGAGGTTGCCGCAGCCGACGGCTTGCTGGCTGCTGCTGCTTTGGTTGGGGATGGTGCAGGGGGAGCGGCAGCCCGAGGTGCCGCTTTTGTGGGTTTTACGTCTGCGTCGGTCCCGAAAATGCTCTTCCCCACTTGCATGGCGCCGCCGCGCTTGTGCATAGCCGACTGGATATCAAAATCACAAGGACACGTAAAACGCGTTGCACAGGACAGTCAACGCTCGAAATCGAAACGATAAAAGCTGGTGGAAATCAAATTTTGACTGCATTGTTGAAGTCTCTTGTGCCTTAATCAAGATTATCTAAAGAACCTACCATTTTCTCAAGATGCTGCTCGACGCGTGGGGTTCTGGCTGGGATTTCAAGGTCAACCAACTCCAGCCGACGATGACCCGAGTTCCGGTGTCTCGTGCGTTGTTGTGGAAATTCCCGAATTATGGGAAGTAAAAGAAAATCCATTGGTCAGCACGAGGCTTCTTTTGTTCTGCGCTGTTGTCTCTCGAGCGTTGGTTGTTGGTGTTTGGTGTTCCTAACAGTATACTACAGATAGTTGGAGCTACAGATCTATCTGTAGCAGCGCACTGGCATACTGGCATTGAGTGCCTCGGTGGTTGGGCGGTCTGCTTCTCTGAAGGACTTAATAAAGTATGGGTGCTGGAGCAAGTGCTGCCGCCGCGCTCGATTTGCCGGAGCGGCTAGATGAAGCTGCATGTCGCGAGGCCGCAGGAGAACTCTTCAACGAAGCTACCTTCGCGGCGCTAGCCAAGGACGACGCAGGCACCGTGTTGCGCGAGGACGCGCTAGCAGCCTTCGACGACGGGCTCGGCGAGGTAGTTGACCCTAATGCTCCGGTTGCAGAACCGGAGCCAGAACCTGAGCCAGAAGTGCCCAAGACTGCGGAAGAATTGTCCGACGAAGAATTCGAGGAAGAAATGGCAGCCTTGGGCAGGCAAACAGTCAAGGTAGGCAACTTGAGCTCTCCATGCACGTACTTGCTTCGAATCATTAAAAAGCATGTCAAGTACGTTTGCATATGTATTACTCAGACGGTATTTGATTGTGTCTTGGATGAGGACAGCATCTAACGCCGTACCTTAACCCCCACGCCTTCACCACCCTTATTTGCTCATGTTGTTAGTTACGAGTCCACATGTACTCTCGGAACCCGGAGCGAGGCGGACTAGGCGGCGAAGCAGCATCCGGCGTGCAAACGCGCACGGCGTCGGCTACGGCAACCCTCTTGCCGCCCTCGGCTGCGCCCACAGGGACGAGCCACCGGCTGGTGCCTACCCCGCTCAGCTTCGAGGTGACAAGAAGGTTCTCCTGTTGTTGCATGGCTCTGTCTGCTGTCAGATGATGCCGTTGAAATTAGTCATGCGTAGTGTATGCTTATTTCAATTTTGCAAGGTCGTTTTCGACCCGGGTGATTTTTGTTACTTCTATATTTCGCTCGCGCGCGTTTTTCATTTATCAAGATCCGCGCTGGTCCTCGGGCCACTTTCAAATGGCTCGCGCTCGTGGCCACCCAGCGGTACTTGAACGAAACTTCGCAAACGGGGGAGGGGAGGCAGCGTGAAGGCGTAGGGAGTGCCCCGAAAGGCACGAGCCTGCTGCCCGCTTACGTCAGCACGGAAGAAGACAACGACTCTTTCCATGACCCTGACGCACTGCTGTTTGAAGGCGACGCGCCTCTGACTGATGGACAACAGGTAATCTACCCTTCCTCGCGTTTGTTTAGTCTGGTCCCCTATTTCTTATCTTGTCTCGCGTTTGCATCATCGTTATCGTCGTCAACATCGTCGCCGTAATCCGTGTTAACACCTTCCTCTTTCCTCCTTAGGTGTGGGTGACTCTCGACGACGCTGCCGCGCTCGAAGGTGACACGGTGGCGCCCGCGGCTACTCGATGGTCCACCGCCGCCTTCGCGAAACGCCGCCCGAAACAACAAGAGGTGAGGAGACGAAGAAGATCAATTAGGAAAGGAGACGCATCTCGAAATTTTCGACGGTGCTGTATCAATTCATCAGTATGCATATTATCTCATCAATGCACTCGATCGCATTGACTCCATCTCATTCCATTCCACTCATCCGCCTCGTCCGTCCAACTATACTTTTCACAGGCTGCTCGAGCGACCGAAGCGGAACTGGCAGTGGAAAGGTCTGCGAGGCGAGCAGAGAAAGCCGCGCAGGCGCACAAGGCACGGATTGCTCACAAGATTGACTCCATGCGGCGGGTGTTGGGCGACGTGGCGGCCCACAATGAAATGGAAGCGAAGTTGAGGCAGCACCATTTGGTAAGTTATGGGTAGGTGCCTGAATGTTTGTGCGGGTGCATACAATGACAAATGCGGCGCTGAAAGGAATCAATCAATACTTTCCATGCTTTCATACTCCTCCCTTTCCATTTCTCTTGCTGAATCTGCGAAGACCCTGGCTGGTGACACGTTGAGTTTGCTCGACGACGAAGAAAGCGTAAACGCCACCGTGGATGTCCTGAGCACTAACTTCACGAGCTTGAAAGAACTCTTTCGAACCTATGCCACGGGCACCAAGGGCAAGGTAAGAGTGAAAAACACTAATAATAATGATTTCTTCAAGGCCGATATCTCGAAGATGTTTTTTTCGAGATGCATGTTTTTCAGTCCTTTTGACTTGAAGATGAACTTCATTAATGCTTCACCAATTGATGTTGAAAAGGTCACGGTGATGACCAGCGGCGACTTCTCGAAGTTTGCATTAGATTGCAAAGCCCTGCAGCCCGAGAAAACCTGGAAGCTGGGGGACTTGTACAACGATTCGTGCGTGAAAGAAGAGGGGTTGAAGAACCGCAGTGGAAAGTCCAAAAGCAGCACCGACAAATTAATGGTATGCTACGTGTGCATATACCAGAATCATGTTTGTGTATATGCACGCACGTGAATGACGAGCGTTTCGGATGATAGAGTCATTGATGCACTTAAATATCACTACGTATACGTGTCTCGAGTAATCTTTTGAGAGTAATTTATAACCACCCAAAATATTCTCTTCTCCTTCTTCTTCTTGCTAATGCATCATTCGCGTATGTGACTCACAGGTATCTCCCGACACCCCCATTGTCACCACGGCAATGGACATGGCGGGTTTTCTGACTGCTCAGAGGAACCTGGCGTTTACCCGCTTTCTGGAAGAAGAAAACGGCAAAATGACGCCGGAGCAAATCAAAGACTTGGGCCGCCATAAGATTCGCAGCCCCGCCGACGCCACGCAAGTGCTCTTGAACCTCTGCGTCCTGCAGGTAAACTTCACACTTGTGTTTTCCTGCACACATTGAAAGAAAGAACGCTGCGCTGACTCTCAACTGAGAGCTGAGGTAGTATGGATCATCAGTGTGGGCGTGTATCTTGAAGTTTCGCTATGCTCTTCTTTCATTTGACTCTGTCTCATGCGATTCTTTCACTCCATCCTCTTCTAGGGCGCTTTCTCTTGATTACGCAGTTGTCCTATTTGGTGGTCGTCTTCTCTCTCTGTACATATCTCCCTGCACTCCTCTCCTCTTTCCTTTCAAGCCTTGTCTCTTACTTCGTCCACTTCTCGATGAACTCTCAGCTGTTGGACAAGAACGCACTCATGTCGCTGGTGAAAGAAGCTCTGGGAGTGGACGAAGTGCTGTGCACCTATTTCGACAGTTTGGCCCCTCTTCGGGGGGTGTTCGAGAAGTACTCCATGAGCGACGGCGTGGTGGAAACCATGACGGTACGTTGATGTTTAGTCAAGGGGGAAACGATAAGTATGGTTGGAATGATGATAATGGCATGAAGTGAGCGCTTAAGGGAGATTTATTTCGTGTTGGCTTGTTTGGTTCGATTTTTCCACAGTTGTCTCTGTGGTACTAATTCGTCGATGGATTGTTGTCGTCTCTCTCTCTTTCTCTCTCCCCCCCCTCACTCCTGTTGAGTGCAGTTAGTGGAGTTCAGCGCTCTCATTCGGGACAGCGGACTCATGTCCATGACGGAAGCGAAAAAAGTCTTTGCCTTGGTGCAACAGCATTCCAGCAGTGACGACGCTTCTGCAGTAGGGCACCCTGACCACGCTGCGACCAATCGAGGCGGCCAGCCGCCGCTGCCCCCACAACAACAGCAACCCCCCGCCGCCGCGGTGCACGACGACGACAGCCTCATGACGTTTGCCGAATTCTTGGGGGGCATCGCGAAAATTGGCATGTGGAAGTTCCACGGCGCGGGGGGTTCGCTGGCGGTGAAAATCAACAAGGCCGTGGAGACGGTGTGCGCGCTGTGGACTGAGGCGGACGAAGAGGCTGACGGAGGTGACAATGGCGATGGAGGCGGGTTTGGAGCGGACGTGGCGGCTTCCGTGAGTGACGTCACGCAAAGCCGCATCTTGTAAAGAAATTCGGATGGCATATGGAGGCGCTAGAAGCCAAAGTTGCGGGTTAACTGCTAGAGGAAGAAGAAGCCACCAAAAGCAAGAGTCCAAACTAGTCCAACCGCATAAGCGCCTATGGCCTATAGCACGCAGGAGCATTATGGGTATTGCTAATATATGATACTTTTTTATGTTACCAAATATCGAATATCCGAGCTTACTGTCAACTGATCTCTGCCTCTGCGCCTCTGCCTAAATAATTTACTACTCAAGATGCTAAGACGTTACCGTTTCGTTATCTGTTAATATACCTGCATGGCCGCTGTTCTGTTCGGGTGCGGATAATGGGCCATTAAGGGGGTTCAGGTTCGCGATTTTAAATGCACACGTAGAAATTCTGTATCGAGAATTAATCACCTCATTGGAAAAAAAAACAAGGGACTGGGGCAGTAAATTCTATGGCACAATTAGGAGCCGAATAAGAAAGACAGAAAACATCCTAGATCCGGCTAATCCGGACTTGCTTCTCCTTGCTTATTTCTTGCCCTTATCGCCACCGAATATTCGCCACGTCGATGGATTCGTGAAAGCATGCATGGCCACGAACAGCGGCGGAAGGAAACTGTCGTCAGGAGATAACGACGACGCAGATGACGACGACGATGATCTTGACGAGCGAAGGCCTCGACCTAAGTCGACCTGGAAAGTAGTGCGCACAAACGGAAAAAAAAACAAGGCGAATATTGATTTAAACTGCTTGGTTCTTCTCGCGAAAATTGAAGGCTGAGAGCGCAAGAAATCTACCACTACTCTCGTTTTTACTAGCACCCTTCATGATGCCCCTGACTTTATAATCTTTGCTTGATAAGTTCAACCTTTTCTTTCTCTCAGGCACAAAACTATTGCGGCTAAGACTACAGGAGGAGTCCCCCGAACCTGTTGCGCCATGTGCTCTACTTCATTCACGGTGTGGCCTGACCCCAGGGCAATCGCAAACCGCATCTTGGGATCCAAGCGCCCACGGCCCGAGTACTCTTGCCGCCCTCCCGGGCAACGGTCAACTGCTCGGATTGCTTCGAAAGCCTCTAACGGCATCTGATGCAGAGAGGAAAGAATTAAGTGTACGAGAGAGAGAGAGAAGGTTATTGCAAGAAGAGAGGGGTACACTGGGAAATCATTTACGTGCACAAGATTAAATGCGTGTAAAGTCGCTGGAAATAATCATGAAAAGAGAGACAATGTAAACCGCCATTCGCTGATAAAGATCTCGTTGATTGAGAGCAATACTGGCACGGAGCATATATGCATACCGAGTAAGCATCATTGATGTTCCAGTCGAGGCCGAGCGGCACCCCACTTGACACGCACGGGTGGTAATCCATGGTGCGAGCGTACTCCCGTACCTTCGCAAGCCAAGATGAAACAGTAAAGCAGTGGGAAAAATGCAGAGAGAAAAAGGAGGCAAGTAAACAAAAAAATTGACAGTATATCCAATTGAATCTTTTCCAACTACGTGAAGCGAACAGACCGAGAGCCATGCATCCAGCTCACAAAAACAAACTGGACACCTCTGCGTCGCCGAAATGCACGTGCCGTTCTCGGTCGCTGCTGCTGCTACTGTCGCTCGACGAGGAGGAAAAGCAGTCTACAAATGCGTCCTCTTCAGCATCTCCGTTGTTGCTGCCTTCTTTTTCTGCCAACAAGTTATTCGTTAAGCTCGCGCTTCCACGTCCTGGCGTTGCTAGTCCTAAGTCGTTTGGCCGGCCGGTGTCTAACGGATCCGGCTCACTACTGCTGCTTCTAACAGATGCAACGCTGGCAATGAAGCTGGGGATAATCGATGAAAGTTCAACATCGTGTTTGCCCTTTTCGCTGCTAGTTTGGTCGCTGTTTGCGCCATCGCTGTCGCCTAGCATTATCTCAATCTGAACCGCAGTAACAATAGCGAAGGTGGCACTTATCAGTCAGGTATGTTACACCATGCGTTGTGGAAATCGATACAACATCATCATTACTCACCGAATGCTCGTCGCAATCGCTGTCTTTGTGTTTTGCCTTGTTAAGCCTCCGTGTTCCCCTGCACGAACATTATCATAAAGAATAATATCGACAAACTATCGCGCTCTAACTCTATGTAAAATATCATCGAGCACTAGCTAAAAAGAAGCCCAACTCACTTCATCGCACTCGGAGACGACGGCGGGCTGCCACGCCTCCGCGGCTCGCCATTAGGGCCTAGCCGTAGTAATGATTGCCTAGCCTCGGAATCGTCTTCAGCGGAGACAGCTGCTGCTTTAGGGCCGCGCAATGCAGCGCAACACGAGCCCATATTTTCTCACACTGCTCGTACAGGACTGATGAGCTCGCTGTTGATGGAACCAATACTGTATGGCTGAATGAAATGCAGTGCGACTATATAGCGAACTAGTTGATGAGCTTACAATGGCCGACGGTCCTTGAATTACAAGTATATTATAGACTCAACACGCTTGATAATAACAGCTCCGAGTAAAAGTTGGTGTTGCCTTGGCACTGTTCATACGTGATTCCTTGAAACTAGCTAGACATTCGAATACAAACAAATACTGAGCCTGTAGCTTAGAATGTTTTTATGCTGAATCAGAGCCGTAAGAAGTGAACGAATGTCGTTCCGTAATTAGAGGCTGGCATCACCAATCTTCAGACGCTTCAGGCATCCGATCCGCAAACGAAACACAAACAAATGGGAGAAGAAAAAAGTCAAGGCAGCGGGCAAAAAGCGAAGAGCAAAAAGTGGCCAATCCACTACTGTACTAATATGGTACAGATACCAACTTGATTCGTCTTTTTTTTACTTCACGCTTTTTTTGAAACTCCACCAGGTCTCACAATACATAAAATGAGGCTAGTCGAGCGTATAGGTGCCGCTCTATTGTGCCTGCTAGGGGTTAACGGTGCTGAACCAACTGAACTTCAGCCACATGCGTTGCGGATAGCTCTTCATGCACAGGTAGAAGCTGCAATTGTAGGCGTCTAGCCTTCACAAAGATCAAAACATCAATTGCTAGAGCTAGGGTTAACGCAAAGTCCTCTACAAGACTCTACTTTCTGAAGTAAGAAGCTTCAAAGTATTCTCAGCGCTATCACTTTTACCATTAGAAAACAATAATGCTGTATGCGATTCCGACAGGTTAAGCCTTCTGGTGACATGGTGGTAGGCTCTACGATGACTACGGCCGGCCTCCAGAGTGCGCTCCTAGCTCTCAATTCAGGTCCTCCGAGCTTAACGTCACCCTGGACCATAGGTCACGTCGAAGTCTTTCACCCATTCGATTATCCAGGCTCTTTTTTCGCGAAGCCATGGTGGGTCTGATCAAAGTAGAAAGCGAATCCTCTAGCCAGACTTCTGTACTTGTGTAGTCTTAATTTTTACGCTTCTTTCCGATCCTTGTTCGTTTCGAGAATCGGATTCAATTGATGACGCAAAATAAGAGGTTGAACGAAGCCTACGTAACAGTTACTTTTTACTGTTAAGAGTTCAGGCATTCGTTGCCATGAAACGCTTACATTTTATACTCTTGGCTCATATACTTGCTCGTTCAACGTTTGCGTGTAACCGTCACGGCAACAGGGACCTCGTTATCATCGAAGGCTGGTTCCTGTCGATCAACACATTTCTTCATGAGGTATGAGCAAAATATTGGCTTATTCATAATGATGGGGGCACTCTCGGTAGCCTTCATGCCTGAATATGCTACTACATCAGTGTATTTTAATCGCTCTTTTCGTCAATCGTATGATGTGCAGGTGCGGCGCATTAGCCCTCCTGACCCTTCAACCCCTTTTCGCGCGCATGGCCCAACCGTGCTGTTTTGGTGCTTGGACCCAGCTTTTCCCGGCCTCGGTACGATTGCGAGCTTAGACTTGGACGGTATTATGAGCAATTCTCGGCAAGCGCTGAAGGAACTGAGCGAATTGAGCTACGGGACACATCACACCCTCGAGTATGTGCCTCTTGCTGCTCAAAGCGACATCAGTCAGAGCACTTATCCCAAGACTGGCGGTCAATATACAGAAAGAAGGGGTTTGTCGGCGGAGGTAGAGGCGGCGGTGGCAGCAGCGCGGGGGAAGCTGGTGTACGTAGGCTCCGCAGGTGGAATCCACAGCAAAATAGCGCTGGTTAAACTGCTCACTGCGGCAGCAAACGCAACTCTTCCTGCTTTGCATGCTGACAGCGGCGTAGATGAAGAGGCTTCACTGCGATCGAAAAGTGCACCGCCCTTAGTGATTTTCGGTGCGAGATGGGACCTAGTCCCCGAGTGGGCGCCTTATTATGCCGGCGTGCTTCCGCATGAACCTGGCGCGCTCGCTGCGGTGTACCAAAGTGCTTTCGCGGTATGGATAAAGAGACTGAGGCATACTATAAATTTAGCATTACACTAGACACTAATTGGGCGTGTGTGTGCATGCTATAGAAAATGGGCCATGCATCTTACCCGTTAATGCCGCTCTTTTTATATTCATGATTTCTCTTCCAACTTTCAAGTTATGGTTTTTGGAAATTTTCCGACTATGGTTTGCTGAACGATGTCAGTCAAGGCTCAATAATTGGCTCGCTGTTACTTTTTATCGTCTTGACCTTCTTCTTCTCTCTGCAGGTCTTAGGTGCCACGATGGACGAGCAGCGAGATTACGGCATGGTCAACAACCGTGTCTTTGAAGTGATGTCGGCGGGGGCCCTGCTCATCACTGAACATTTCAATGAGCTCGAAGTCCTTCTCGGGCCTTGGAACAGGGCTATCGATAGCAAAGTTGCTGGTGTAAATAGTGGCGACAGCAGCGGTAGTCATATGGTTCCTAGCACTGGCGTAGGTGGTGACTGCACGCTTGGGGCAGCTTGTTTCCTTCGCACGTCGAGCAACTTACAGCAGTGCATCAACGACGCATCAGGTGGAAATATTCCTAAAAGAGCATCCGAAAAAGCTTCCATAGAAGTTGAGACTATGGGTACTGCTACAGCAGCACCAGGTATGGCAACTACATGGGTTGCTTTACTAGAGAAAAGTGGTGGGAGTGCACGCTTAGCCCGCCAAAAGCTGGTGGCGCAGCGGCACACCTACGCTCATCGGGCACCGGTGGTGTTGGCTGCGGCGGCTCGCGCGGCCAGCATGCGAGCTCAGCGTGCGAATGATGGTGCCACAACAGCCGATAGCAGCAGCAGTGGCGATGGTGACAGCCCTAGATATTCTAATGACGATGCAATATTAGCAGTGCACGAGGACCCAATTGGCTGGATGGCTCGTGCTGCCACCCATCCGCCGGATCCTTACTTTGCTTTCCTTCACGGTCGACCAAACTTAGCGTGGGCGCACGACAGGAGTAGCAGTAGTAGTAGGAGTAGTAGTAGCAGCAGCAGCAGCAGCAGATCAAGTGCCAATGGTGGCGGTGGTCTTGAAGGGCTATTATGGGGTGGATCTTCGCCGCGTGCACGGATGGACGCATGGAGTGCCTCTATGCCGAAATGCCCTCGGCCCCGCTGCCCTCAACTCGCTATTCTAGTCGATTTTACGCAAGACCCTTACGTAGGTAGCCTTGAATTTGCGACAACAGTACTGCCTGCGCTCACGCACCTCGCGTCATCTCACTACTCCGTGCGATGGCAAGACGCGAACATTATAGAACGGCGCTGGCAGCCGCCAAATCTTGCAGCACAAGCTTCTTCAGCATACACTCCTACTAGTAATGGCAACAATACTACTGGTGGTATTGAAACTGGTAGCTCAAATGACGCCACAACGTCAGCAGCCGCTGCATCAGCAAGGTACCAATCCTCCACCGGTTACTGGCATTTGGACTCTAGCTGGGCCCATGCCGACCAATTGGTGTTTGCCGTCGGCTGTCCCGGTGGGACCGCTGACGTGGCGGCCCGTGCTCTGCCCGGACCGGGAGCTGACAGCCGCAGCGGTGCACCTAGGTTAGTTGCGCTTCTCATGCACCCGCACTGCCCTACTGAGATTGCGCGCGCCTTCTTGCCTCCATCACCATCACCGCACCGCCGCTACCGTGCCCAATACGACACTGGCAGCTTAAATGCCACAGCCGCCGCTAAAACAAATCGTGAAGGAACACTTCAACGTCAAGAAGAACAACGACAGCAGAGAGAGCATCGTCATCGGCTTGCAAGAGTGCACGCGATCGGTTTGCAGTTAAGGCGCTACGATTTGGTGTTTTACGCCAATCCAGAAGACCGCCAACTTCTTCAAGCAGGCTTCGGCCTGCGCAGCTTAAGCCTAGCTTTCGGTATTAGCGCCAAGGCAATGAGATTCCAACGTAGCCGAACCAATAAAAGAAGAAAAGGAACAATAAAGTCCTCGATTGACTCAGAGCAGAGTAAAGAAAGACAGGGTTCTAGAACGGGCATTAGCGACCAAAGTAGCAACAGCGGTGGTCGAGATGGTGGTGCAGTGGTGTTCTTCGGTGATCTTAGCGCTGCAGGATGTAAGGCAGCTCGCTCTCTCTTACGAAGTCCCGGTGCAAGAGACACCCTCGCAGCAGCACTCGCAGCTTCCGTGCTCTGTTTACCTGTGCCGAATAATCCAAGCGCTGGCACCGGCGCCCCTGGCACTGAAGGCAATCAACATAGTTCGACGAGAAGCTGTTGGGTGCCTCCTTATCCACCCTATTCGCATACTACTGTTGGCGAGGCTGCCGCCAAGCAGCAAAAGCAGCATGTTATGACACCAACCATGGAAGTGGTAGTGGTCGCAGCGTCAGGAGGTTTACCTGCGAATATCTTTACTGATCTTGAGCGCGCAGTAGCTGCTGCTTGGGCATCCCTCTTTTGTAACCTTGATGGCACTAATGCTAGCAATAATACCCCTGACTCAGGCAACCGTAGCGAAAGTAGCAGTAGCAATTTTGAAAGCAGCCCAGGTCATTTCCAAGGCCGCTACGACTGGTGCTCCAACAAGCACCCACTCCCCTCGCCTCATGATGCCCAGGTTCGACCGATGTGGCGCACTCCTCGGTCGCTCGCGTCGCGGCACCTGCCATGCCTCGGTTTTGCCCGTTCCAGTTCTACTGAACAAGGCAATATTGGGCTAAATGGTGAGGAAGATTTCGACGGGAACGATCAATTCTTGCCGCCGCCACTGCCACTACCTACAAGTTGCGCCATCACTGTGCGCGTGATCGGCCCCGAAAGCACACGTAGTGGCGAACTGGAGCATGTTCTCACATCCGCTAGCGCCATTTTCTTGCCCTTCGTCAATGATGACGTTGGTGCCGACGATGACAGCAGCGGAAGCAGCAGCACCAGTAATAGTTTCCGAGGCACAAGTAATGGTGGAACAAGTCGGCTGGAGGCAGCTGCTAGCATCTTGGCTGACCACGGGCAGCGCAGCAGCGGGGGCGATTGGGCATTGACAACAGTAGCAGCTCTTGGGAATGTGCACAAAGTAGTGCTCGCTGCCGATCATCCATTGAAATTAATGGACGTTGCCGCAGGTCCAGCCACTGCTGCCGCTACCACCTTTAAGAAAGCAACAGCAATTCGGCTTGCTTCAACTGCTGCTGCGGCAGCGGCCAACGGTCAAGTTCCTAGCGCCCAAGAGATGAGCAGCCAGCTTACGCTTGGCGTAACGCTTGGGTATGACCTCGGTCGAGGGCGCACGCGGGTGGATTTTACAGTTGAAGTGCGAGAAATTGGACTCAACGCCGACAGTGATGACACCAACGGTAACAATGGAAGCAATGCGGCTCCAGATTTGCAACCGCTGCGCACTGTAGTCGTGTTGAGTACGCTGGCTTCACCAGATGGTGGCAGCAGCAGTAGTAGTAATAGTAGTAATGACTATAGTGACGCTGGTGACGATAATATTGGGGGCGGCACAGTTCTCGACGCCTTAGCTCAGAAGCATGCCGTTGACAACGAAGACGCATCTCATGAAGTAGCTGCACGACGCGGTGGCTGGTGGGACGGGGCCACAACAGCCAGTGATCAACTTGGTGGGCCACTTTGGAAAGCCTTCTCGTCTTCTGTGGATAGCAGTGCAAACGGAGGGGCCAGTAGTAGCACCAGTGAGAGTAGCAGTATTAGCGGCAACAGTAGCACTGGTTCAGCCATGGAGAATACCCCAGTAGTGCGACGGCAGTGGATGACAGGTCGAGGGATGTTGCATGATTTGATCGTCACTGTACACTTGACTGATTTTGAAGTGGGCCGCGACGGGAGTTGGTGCTTGTTTGCAAACCGCCACTTCGTAACATGCATCTTGCAACCGCAAACCAAAGTGCGCCTAGTGGTGAAACCAGACAAATTCAATGACGACGGCAACGATAGCAGCAGTAGTACAATCGACGTTGCGTGCCGGTGGCTTGACTACGACGTGTCGTTTCACGTTGAACTGCGCCCTACCATGTACGCTAACAAAATTCAAGAGTCGAAACCATTGGTGGCGAGGCTCAGTGCGCCACCGCCGCAAAAGCAAGCGGACAATTACACGCCTCGCCCTTGGACTGGACCTGGCCGAGCCTTGTCGTGGGACTTCACGCCTCTGAACCGCTGGGCCACTGCTAACTCGCCCGACGGTCAGCTTGCACCTCTGCATTACGTGGGCTGCCCCAAAAAGCATGCTAGCAGCAGCTGCAGTGCTACTAGAGGTAGCAGCAGCGACAGCGACAGCAGCAATGGTAATGATGGTGTGATGCAAGGGCCTTTGCGGGTCTTCCTTGGCGGTGCATCAGACATCGGCACGCCGCTTCTATTCACACCTCAGGATCGTTTGAATGGTGTGGCACGCGCATTTGTGGCCACGCATCGCCTGCACGAGAAGCAGGGCGCTGGCTGTGCGGTTGGCGATGTAAATTGCATGGCGCTCGCGATTCAAGGGCTTGCCGAGGGCTCCCTTGCATCGCATGTAGAAAAGGTTAAAAAGCAAGAAGGTCAAGTGTTGACGGAGGTCAACTCTACGGGAGATGTCAGGCATGTTGACAATAATGATGGCATCATCGTCGAAGCCCTATCCGAAGAAAAACACGCCACTGCTTCCAATTTAAATGAGGATTCTGTCACATCTTCGGAGACTGTTGCATCAGAAGCTACTCCTATAGATGTGTCAGCGCCATCGCCACCTGAACCAATTCTCGATAAGCCCTCTGCAGATGAAGGCCAACTCAATAAAGACGACGGATTTGATTCTGCTCGGATGACAACTAAACCCGTGGCAGCAATGCTGAAGGACCGCATGAAGGACCGGCTCATGGCAGCAGTGGAACAGGCTAAAATTGAGGCAGAAGAGGCTGCGGCAGCTAGAGCTGAAGCAGATCGAGATGCCGCTAAAGCTGCGTCTTCGACTCCGATGGCACCACTCAATACTGGAAAGCCTGCACCGAAACCAGATGGTTCTTGGGAATTTGTTTTAGACTAGGGTGGAAGCGAAAATGGAGTGCGTATTGGCGTTGGATATCTTGAAGAGATACGAAGTCATGGGAATATTTATAGCTCATAATGTGGTTGTGGTAGCTAAGTCCCCCGTTAAAGTGCCTCAAACTACATGACGATAGTTTGCGTTTTTGTAGATAACTCATAAACTGCGCTCGTGGTCGCAAAAACAGTGAATGATCCACACCGTATCTTATCTTTCGTAGTAAGCCTGCCCTTTTACACGACACAGCACTGCGCCTTTTACTTATACTTTGAGGAACATGAGTAACACTCTGAGTCTCAGTCCTAATCGATTACCCTAGCTACACAGGTAGTTACTCTAGTAACCCAAGGGCTGAATACTGTTACGAGCACATATCTTGAAAATAAACAACTCAGAAATATCAACATTACATGTCATTACATGTCATTACATGTCATTACATGTCATTACATGTCATTACATGAAAGACATTCCTTTGGCAACTCTTGCGCGCCAGTCCGTAGGTGGAGGTGGAGGCGATGGAGATCTGGCAGGCCGCCGGGGGCTTCTTCCGCGCGGGCGCTTGCGCTGAGCGCTTACAACTTTGGCCTCCCCGCCAAGGCCTTCTTCTGGTGAAATATTGTCGCTCGGTGTGCTAGAGCCAGTGGCACTAGTAATGGTGTCCTTGTCGATAACGGCAGCACTAGCTGCCGCTGCTGCTGTAGCTGCTGTTTTACGCGCCAACCTTTGAGCTGCCATGGCTGAACGTTTTGCACGGGCTTCTACGAGGATGGCGTTCGCCTGAGGCGCAAGGCGTGCAACAGCAGCGTGCACTGCATTGAGAGTTGGCGGTGGGCACAACCATGGCGCACTCGCAGGCGCACTGTCTGATCCTTGTGCCCCTATCATCCCACCTAACCCTGCGACAGTAGACGCGCTAATAGCGGAAGCAAGAGCAGTTGTGGGCGGCAAGGAGTTGGATGGCAAACCACTTGCCCATGCACCTGCTCTCAATTGCTCTATAGAACTCATTAACGAGAGAGGTTCCTTTCCATTGCCATCACCACGGCCAATGTCACTTCTACTACCGTCGCTAGAAGTGTCTCCCAAGAGGGTGTCAGCGCTCGCTGCTATAGCCTTCAGAGCTGCCCACAGCAAGACGGCACGAGCGGGGGCAGGTGGTGGCGTTGGTGCATTTGAGTCTACGCGGGCACTGCTACCGCTTTTGTTGATGCTGCTACTGCTAATGCTGCTACGAAGGTCGCTGTTGCCGCCGTGCCAAAGCACCAAGTCCCAAAGCTGAAGGAGGGCAGCTGGAGGCAGCGCGTCTGAGTAAAGCGTTAAAAACCAACCAGGGGTGATTAAATTCCACTCAAAGTCACAAGCTGCCAACTTCGCTGCCAATGTGTTGCCCATTGCTTTAGCTCTAGTGGTCGTCGTTGTTTGGTCTTCTACATTCAATGAATTGTTGTCAGAGGCTGCAGCAGTTACAGTAACTTCAGGAGTTTGTGCCACAGAAGGCCCCATAAACACGCCATCCTTCACCAGCAGCGAAAGAAGCTCTGAATCCCGCTCAAGAGCCTGGACGCCGAAATACGTAAAAAATCGTCAGGGTTACAGCATCATGTATTAT
>Ga0307979_1000872_pt1 | contig 21334 bp, 19 predicted proteins | sample OrgLakmetage1058_FD_201833 | JGI IMG/M metagenome (GOLD analysis project Ga0307979, IMG submission 201833) | Saline water microbial communities from Organic Lake, Antarctica - #1058 | ecosystem: Environmental > Aquatic > Non-marine Saline and Alkaline > Saline | place: Antarctica: Organic Lake...
CTGCAGACGTATTAACCGTATTTTTACCGTATTTAAAAACGTATTTCCACCGCCAAGGGGGGAATTTGGGAATTTCTTTTGTCCGTTGGGGAGCTTTTTTTGAGGTTTTTTTCCAAAGGATTCTCTAAATAAAAGCTCTGCTTTTTTCCCGGAACCTAATGACGACCGCACGACCGCATAATTTATGCTCGTCGAATGTTCTCAACTTACTTCTTTCTCATCAACCATCGTCTCGAAAGAAGAACTTGAACTTTGAACTTTCTTCTTCAGATTTTCAGAATTTCAGAACAACAAACAATCATCATCAACCGTTCGCAGAAGACATACGACAGAAGTGGATGATCGGATTACCATGGCGTTTAGACGTTTAGACTAAGACCATGAGGGCATTCGACGAAAAGGAAGGTCTGTGCTGCATGAACAGGCACTGAGGCCTAGGGAGATTACTGCTAGGCAAATTTCGCCGAATAGTCTCAATAAATTGGTAGCACTCTCTTTTGAGCTTAGGATCACAGCGACACTAGCCCTGAAGACCAGTTCTACATTTCATGCGAGGCTACCTGGATGTAGCTTCCAGTCAAATCTGAAATTGAACACTGTTTCATTAATCCTTTACCAACCAGGCTTCCTAGTAGACGCTCAGCCTTCGATTGATAGCTCGGCGAGGACTTGCATTTAGACAACGCCAATGAAAGATATTCTTCTATTTCTAGCAGGCCTAATGTTAGGTCTAGGCTTGTTCTGGGTGCCAGAGCAATTCATGTGGATCAAGCAGCCGAATGTTTCATCCGAATCTACGTGCCGTGCTAAACTTGGTGAAGGGGGCGTAACTGAATCTGCTGCTAATGATATTAATCCGACTGCTGCTACAACTGCCAAACCTGTTGATGATTCACCTACCAGTCAAGCTCCTGAGACCACTCCCAGCTCAAACGAATGGCGGTGGGCGCCGAGTGGTAGTTGTGCAGCGGGCACTCAAGCTCGGAAGAACCTTTTGATCGCGCCATCTTCCTTGGAAATTGCAGCAGGCGAGTTTGCGCCCAGTACACTTGCACAGGCAGCTGCAACCTTTCGAGCATGTGGCGTTGTAGCAATAGCCCCACCGAATCCAAACGCACCTGCTGGTAAGATCTTGTACAGAATAGGACTTCCAGTTCCAACAGATGTTAGCTACCTAAGTTCGTGTGTATGAATGACAGCAAGCTAAGTCGAAACTGATATAGTGTATGTATAGTGTCCAATCCAGTATTTTTCCGGGTATCACTCACAATCATAACTGCGTGCCTTCCTGAATCACTCCGCTTCATAATTGAGAACAGGTGAAGCCCACGCCTCTCTTTTGAATAGCGTTGAAGCCTCCGTGGCACGTGCGTTAGCGCCGGTGCTAGCGTCACGGAAACGGGTGCGAAGTACGCTACGCGATGCTATGGTAAACCACGGCAACTTGAGGAGTTTATGGCAGCGCGTTAAAAGTGAAGCCGTGTTTGCGAGCGGACACTGGTGCCGAGAGCGCGACGACGGGCGTCTGGACCAAAAGCTACCGTTTGGATCGCCTTACAACGACTCAGCCATCGTAGGGGCGGGTCTTGGTTTGAGCTTAATAAGAGCGCTCTTGGGCGACCGAGCGGAGCTTAAGAGCGCCCATGCAGTGCACGCTTTGGGCCGAAGGTCAGCAGCAGCGCCTGAAAGCCTTGCCAACAAGGAAAATGATAATGCGAGCAGAGCTGGCGGTAGTAGCGACCACGGAAGCAACAGCGAAGTGAGTAATGCTCCCTTCGACAGTAACCAAGACGACGACGGAATTGGCGGAAGCGACGAGGCTTTTGCGACCGCTCGAGAACCGCAGCACTGGCACCGCGACACCGACCTGTTGTGGTCTTCTTCGAGTGGTGATACGCCCCAAAAGCGGCAACAGCAGCAACAGCAGCAGCACTTCCTAGAAACACCCGCCCATGACATGCACAAAGGCTTCTTCTCGCCTGTGTATGCCATCAATTGTTTCGTGCCCCTCAGGCATCTTCACTCTCATGATGGCCCCACCGAATTTACGCTCGGGTGCGCTAAAAGTTCCTTTCTTGCTTTGTCGTCTCTGCGGGTGTGCTTTTGTTTATGAGCGTCGCTTCATTCTTTTCATTTAACCCTTCTTTCTTCTTTGGCTTATAACTTGCCACTCTTTCAAACATTCCACCTGCCATGGTCTAATCTCAGCTCGCACCTTTGGGGCGATGTGTGGAGCGACTGGGAATTAGCCGAAGCGCCCCTGTACGACCACACCTTTGCTGACTCACCTCGAGGCACCACCATTTTTGCCGACTACCGCACTGGTGGGCAAATTGCAACACATGCAACGAAACCAGACTTGGGAAACATATTTTGTAAATGAAAGCTACTTTATACCTTGTTGACTTCCGTTTTCCATTCTTCGCAAATCACTATATGATTACTTTGCATCAATTCGAATTTGACATCTGTTCAAGTCATGCATAATTTTCTCTAGTGTATACCCGCTTCTGCTTTTTGTTCTTTTGATTGGGCGCTTTGGCAGTGCACCGCGGCACTGTAAATAAATCTCCGCGAACTCGCACTCTTCTCATGTACATCTTTGGCCGTGACTGGTGCGTCCACTTATTTTTCAAGGCTTCCTGCGGAGTGCATGTGTAATGCTACCATGTTTGTGTCACATGTACTTAACTTTCCTTTCTTTGACCCTTAGTACTGCATTCGCTTCGCCCCTTTTATAAAATATTGCCTGTATGTGCGCGTTCTTGTGCTTGTTTTTGTGTGTCAAAAGGTGGGAAGATCGCACGAATTATGGCTTGGAAGACTACGGTGGGTCTAGCACTGAAAATCAGGCCGCGCCTTTTGCAACGCGCGTGTTTCAGAGAGCAGCTCGACAGCAGGATGAGGAGGAAGCTCAAAGGGAGCTCTTTGCGCGACGTCGCACAAGTAAGTCCGCTGTTGAAGATGGCGAAATAAAGGATATTTTTCCGCAAAGTGTTCTCGATGCTTTGAGCACCGACGCTTCGGAGTCGACTCGGGAGCGCATGTACTGGGCTTTGGTTTCACTGTGGGAAGAAGGTATTGACATGGAATTGTCATCACGTTTTGTCGCTGCGACTCCCATGAGGAGATAAAGGCCATAGCGAGCAATATCCAACTATCCAACTTATTTTCTTGTTCATTCACGTGCGAGCTGTGGGCCATAGCTCATACTTATAACGCATAATTTGATTCGAATTCAAACTCGAATTCTCGCATTGCCTTGGAAAGAGTAGCCCTACGAGATATTTCTGTTTTAAAGTGCCTTATACCCTCCAATGGCGCGAATATATTGTTTATTGGAGCTAACTGGAGAACAGTTAGGTCGAGACGTGCTGGTATAAACGTATAGACGTATAGCATGTAGTCATTATAGGCACTAAACGCAATACATTTACTGCTCACAGCACTGAGCACTGAGCACCGTGATGTACAGAACCAACACCAAGGCTGCAATTCACGTACCCGCGGAATTTACGCGCGAGAGCTTAAAATTCACTTACACGGTATTTGCGTGTATTTCAGCGGAAATTACGCGGGTTATATATACGGCACTGCCCTTTAAAAATACGGGATATAATTGGAATATACGGGACATGCGGAGTTTTTAATGATTTTGTTGGTGTCGTTTGGTCATTGCGCGCTGTGCTGTCCCCCACGCGATCAATTTTAACTTCAGATACATAATCAAGAGGCCGATCCTCTACAAAAAAACGCGTGAGCTGTTTGCCCATCATTCGACATAGAAAACAAAACCTTGGTGATGGCTATGACTGCCCACTAGGAAGAAGTAGCGCTCTTTGCCGGTACGAGCGCATCCATGTGACTACATAAATGACTATAAAGCTAATGGGTAAATCTGAACTGAAGAATCCAAGTAGGGCCTATAGCTATAGATCTCACGTCTGATTGGCGAAAAACTCACTTCCCGAGTGATTTCCGCGGAATCATGCGCGTGAATATTACCCTGGACTAACACCAAACGCATCGACGGTTTACCGTACACATTAAAATATCGCTAGGGAATTAAAAAAATGGGGTATTCCAGCGAAGAAGACGGTAAATACTAACTCGCGACAAACGGAGACATACAGGACACAAATTCATGGCAGCACAGAGCATAGATAAGCACATTCGGTACATGTTTTTTCGGCGGTTCCCACACGCAAATAAGTAAAACAAAATTGAGGAATAAATTCATTCGACTTCAACAAGTGCGGTTCGGAGTGGGACAGGGCTCAGCACGAGCAGCCCTAGACTCACTTTTCTTCTTTCCCTTTTGCGCCTTGTATTTGTCATACATTGGTCAATGTCTGGACTTGACCCTCGCTATCAGCCATGACCTCAGGGTGTGATACCTCGAGGCTTGCACCTTTATCTGTGGACTTCTCCGAGCACAGGTCCTCGACTCGTGCACTTTGTTCAGAAGGCATGTCGGGGGTTGCTACTTGGGCTGCAGCTATCTCGGTAAATACTTTACTGTTGATGTCAGCCTGAGGTACATCATGCAACGTTGATTGAACCCTGTTCGCACTCTCTTCGATGCGTGCTTCGGTGGAGCTTGTGGTGCTCACCAGCGATGGTGCTGGACCGCTGGGCTCAAGTTGCTGCTCAAGCTTCTGTGGAGGCATTGTTGGCGGAGGTATCTGCTCTGCCTGCTGAAGGGACTGCTGCATACCATCTGCTGTTGCCTCCTGTCGCGGTTGTTTCGAATTGCGTTGCACCTCTTTCTGAAATTGAATCTGCTTTTGGAGCTCCATTTGTTGGTGGTAGTCTAAATAAGCAAGGTCTTGAGACGAAAGCGCTTGAATCGAACCTAGCGTTGCAAGGGACTCGGTTGAAGTCATCTGATCATCGGAGGCCACAGCATGTGCGCGAAAAGTCTCAGACTGGGCTGAATCTACGAGAGCACTGTCCGCTCTGGCGTCAGCCATTGGGCCATTCGTCATCGTAACATCAGTGCCCTTGGCATCTCCAGAAGTGTCGCCGGCCGCTGTGGCATCTCCTGGCGTCGCAACAGCCGAGGAGTTATCCGCTGCCGCGACATCGCCCGCCGAAGTATCTGTTGCTGTGACATCACCAGCAGAGGAATCTGCTGCCGCGTCATCGCCCGCAGGTGGGCTTTGTGCTTGCGTGCCTGAGGATTGGTCGTTGTTGGTCGATGGCGGTGGCGGTGGAGGTTCTGAGGGCTCTGAAGCGGCAGCAGCGGCATTTTTCTTCGCGCCACGCACTTTCTGCCGGGGAGCGCATTCGAGGCCTAAGCGGTTGCACCGCGCGCAAGGCTGAATGCGGTCGCACTTGACCTTGGACCGCGCACATGCACCACACGTCGACCCACGGGCCTGGCAAAACAGAACAAGTTACACGAGAGGTGGTCAATCGAAAGGTTATTGGGAGGAACACACCAAACCGCAAGAATAATCTCTTCGAGAGTCAAGTTGTCCATAAGAAGAGGTCTATTGTGGGCGTATGATCCAGGAAGACAATCTGTACCGACCGGTGGGTGAAGACCATAGAGGTGGCCTCGCAGAAATTGTGCTCCTGAAGGGTAGCCAAATGGAGGGTGCTGGGGTTGATAATGCATTGGCATGCCGTACGGTTGGCCAGGATAAGCAGCACCACTGCTGCTACTGCTACTGCCGCCGTTGGCTGCAGGAAGTGGAAGTCCCCTCGGCTGCGCCATGTACTGCAAGAAGGACGCTTCCTGGGAGAAGTGGTGAGGTAAAGGTCCAGGATGGCCTGCCACAAGCCTAGGAGGTGCTCCTTGTAAACTCCGGACATGAGCGAGTTGGTGAGCTTGCTGCTGAGATTGAGCAAGGAGGTGTGCATAAGCAGCAGTCGCGGAGTACGAGCCCGGATGCGACAATGGGTGACCAAAAGGATGTTGACCTGCAGCAGCAGCCAAGAAGCAATGTTGTTGTTGCTGCTGTAGTCGCTGCTGCTGTCGTTGCTGCTGATGCTGCTGTTCGTGTTGGTGGTCTTCTTGCTGTTGCTGATGGCGTTGCCGCTCTTGCTCGTGTTGCAGCTGCAGCTGTTCTAGCAATGCACGATGTTGAAACGTGAAAGGAGCGCCGGCAGCGTCGTTCATTCCGCTCGCACTGCCAGCAGTGCCCTGGGGCATTAGCTGGTGCAATGATTGACCAGGAATACTGGGGAGGGGCATAGAAAAAGGCTCCCCGCTCCTTCCGGCGCCGCTGTAGGGCCTCCCGTGGTTCATGATCGGATTGAATGAGGAACTGCTGCTGCTGTAGATGCTGCTGCTTAAACCAATAGAGCCCGCGCGCAGGAGTGCTTCGTGGAAGGTGCTTTGGAGAGGTGGTGGCGCTTGGGCACGATTCAAGTACTGGCCATTGTTCAAGTATTCGTCCACGCGCGCTTTTTCAGCGCGCTCAGCCTCAATTCGCTGCTGCTGCCGCCTCAGTAATTCCCGATGTTCCGCTTGCTGCTGTTGTAGCGCCATTGCCATGCTTGCTGAGTCTTGAAGAGCTTCAGCACACTTTTGCGCATGCTGCGATGCGTTATTTTTGGCATCCTCGTTATTGTCGTCGAGCTTGCGTCGCGTTGAGGCTGAGCCAGCAGGGGAGTAAATGGAGGGGAATGGTGACGACGAACCACCAGAAGCTGCACAGAAAGGATTGCAGAGGTGAGAAAGAGTTGGAGAAGATAAAGGGCGATTTCATCAAGTAAAACTTCAACGATTAGTGAGAGAAGAGGGTAAAAGATGTGCAGGCACAGCCGCTAGATGTTTACGCAGAGAGTTCCCGGAAGAAGGAAGACAGAAGGGGGGAATGTTCTAGAGCGGAAGAAAGAGGAGGGGAGGGACTTCGCGTGAGTCGCAATGCTTAAAGGAGCAGTTGAATGTTGATCAAAAATTGGGCGTATCAACCTTTAAGATGCTCTGTAGGTTCGATATTGGCGTCAGCAACATTTTGCTCTTGTTTGCGGCCATTTGAAGTTGGTGCCGCTTGAACTACTGCTGTGACTACGAGAGGTTAAATGCAAAGAAACCACGGCGGGGAACAACCCATGAGGCCGAAGATACAATTATATCGAGGGGTACATCAGCTAGGGGTGCACTACGTGGTGCATATGACTCTCGGGAAGTCTCCTTTCCGAAAGCCATCTGTGTTTAAAGTAGACATCTAAGAAGGGGGGGCGGAGAGGGAGCGGGGGGGGGGGAACCGGGGTTCACCATAACAACGTGACATGAATGCATAGGCAGTAATGGACGCAGCTTGTCAACCGACCGTTGTCCTGAGCGCTACCGGATTTTTCCGAACGACGGCGTTTTGTTCCCGATGGCGATTCATGCATGAGGGCAGCATTCAACAAAACGTCAAACCCCGGAGCGACTGGGGGGGTTGCCGATGATGAATCAGATGAAGCAGCATTCTCTGCTGGTGCACGCGAGGAGCTCGAATCCATGAAAGGAATGGAGTGATGCAATAAGACACAGCAGTTTCCGTGTCGAAACCTGTGAACACTTGCGAGCGTGTTCTTTGAGAAGAGCCTGAAGTATAGAGGCGAGAGGTGATGTAAGAAGCAGCTGGAAAACTGGACAAAGCTAAAATTCCCCAGCTTGGACAGCTCTTCGCTTCTTCACTGGTTCTCATGATGTTCTTCCCGACCCGCAGGGGTTATCCCCGACCCGAGGAGTGTTGATGTTATTCCATTTTAAGAGCAAATCGCCCTGTACGCACCGAGGGCCACTCAAAAAAGGTGGTAAGGGGAGCGACCCCATGCCGCCCTCGGTAAGCCATTCATGCGGCCGCGCGAAAGGGAACGGACCAATGCGATCTTCACGTCAGAAGTCAGAATAGGGCGAATTACCGTCGACTTTTAGCGCAATATTTGTTCCAAGGTTCGTCGGAAGAACTCGGAACAGAAACAGAAGTCTAGCGGAAATACAACTGCAGAAGTCGTCTGCAAGATTCTTGCCGAGTGCCTCCCGAACTCCCGAACTCCCGAATGCTACCCTGCTACCAGAGTTCCAATTTGTTACTCATGTAACCATGTGATAGGAACCGTAGTCTATTGCATTTCTATCCATCCTCCACCCAGCTCATCGCAACGCAACAAAGAGAGAGACGTCTACGTGGTATGATGCGTTTCATCGTCGTCGCTTTATGGCTCCTTTCTAGGACCGTAGCTCCTGCCGTTACACACCCTGAGGCCGCTGCAGAACTCCTCGGCGCAGAGCGTCCATATGCGTTGTGCTTAGACGTGGTGCGTACGGCAAACTCGGATGCTACTTCGCTTCCATATCGATCCTAGCCTAGATATCTTCGTTTTTGTTTGAACGAAACCTAGGATGGCGTACCGCTCGACTTGACTTCACTTTTTTCATCTTTCTATTAGTAATTTCCATTCGGTCAAGACTTCAGGACACGCGCTCTCATTCTCCTCTAATGTCGCTACCTGCCGTCGTTTCCCAGGTGCTCAACAGAGTCGATGTTTGGGTACAGATCCCACCTGGAGCGCTCAACAGTACGGCTGCGGGTCAATTGCTGCTTCAATCAGCAGCGCGCAAAGACCCTAGGCTAGCGCACGACCCCTCCGCGCTGAAAAGCATTTCCGCCTGGGTAAACTACTTTAGAACATCAATGCACGCTGAGCCTCAGGAGTAAAACCAGGGAGTATGCTTTGCTAAAGAGGTTGTTTTACTAGTTGTTTGCATTGATTTAAAGCACTTCATCCTTAACAAGCTTTCTGTCATAATTCAACGTCTTGTCTTATCCTATCAGTTGCCAGCACGTACTTCTTGAAGCTCCAACGGCTTCTTCGCCATCGAGCGGCTTATTGACGATTCTTTTTTTCCTTTACTTGTGCTCATCTAGGTTGAGGCACGAGCTACGCTAAAAGTCTTAGTGCGGCTCGATACTCGGCAAGCGCTGCGTCGGAGCCGCCATGGCCCGCCTCGCCTCTTGCTCACCAGTGGCAGCTGCGTGCGCTCTGGAGCTTCGGACGTGCTCGCCGTGCGCCGCCGGCGATCTGTTACTGCTCCTGCTGCTGCATCTAGTCTTGCGTCAGCTCATGGGAGCAGTCGCGGCTACGCGTGTGCGGGAGATGAGGCATGCGAGGGCAGACCTAGCAGAGACAGTGGTAATGCAGGAATGGAAGAGGAAGTGGTAGTAGAAGACACTTGGGTGCTGGCGGACTTTTCCTCCGTCAACGCGGCGAGCCCAGCAGACTGGAAATGGCTCCTCGGCAACGGTGCCGCTTCTCTGCAAAGTCTGGCGGTCCCGCTGCCCACCTTAATGGATTTGGTCGAGGAGACAAACGGTGACAGCCGTACTGAGAACGGGGATGCAGACAACGGTGCCGCTCCAGGAGGAGACAACCAAGAACTCCTGCCCCTGCCCCTTCCTCTAGCTGTTGCTGCAGTAGTGCGGGCTGCCATGAGCGGTCGATATCTTCTGCCAGGAGCGGACGTAGCGTTTGCACTACCATACTGCGGCCCCTCGACTACTTCAGAATCAACTCTTCCCTATATGGCCATTACACCGGAGAACGCTCGCGCCCTGTCTGACGCTGTGCTCGACGTATTCAATAGATTAACTGAGACTCCTGGCAAGTTCAAAGCTAGCAACAAAGGCAGCAGCGGAGGCAGCACAGCAAGCAGTAGAAGCCGTAGCCCGAGCATCAGTCAGTGGGCACCAGGAGCAGCTGTCATGCATTTTGCCACTTATGAGAACGGAACTACTGAGCACATCACCGATCGTCGCGGAGCTCTGTGCAGTAGCACCGCTAGCAGCAATGGCATAAGCAGCCACAGCAGGGAGCATGCGTACGACTGCAGCGCCAGCCTCACGCCTTCCCTAGCTGCTCTAGCTGCTTTTAATAAGGATGCCATAGGTCCTACAGACATTCGTCGCGCTGCAGAAGCGACAGCGAAAGCGAATAATGCGGGTTCTACAGCCACAACAGGTGATACGCATGGAGGGATGAGCACTGTTCACTTGTGGAGCGCGGTAGTGGCTACCACTTCCACCTCTGAGATTGCTCCACGCGCCAGCGGCAGTGGCGCCGCGCCGGAGATACCTAACCATGGTGAGGGCCATGCGAAGTCACATGGTGCCGTCGCAGTCAGCGGCACGTTTGTCATCAATTTAGCTCGGCGCCCCGACCGCTGGCAACAGATGTTGAGACGAGCAGAACGAGCCTACGGGAGCATGGAAGATGCGGTATCCACAAGAGCTGCAGCTGCCACGGGGTTGTCCCCCCTTCAGCTGGAGAGGCTAGAGGCGATCGACGGTGCTGTTCTGCTCTCTCGCACGAGCGACAGCGACCCGATAAGCCTTACTAGCGCTAGCACCAGAAGCAGTGGTAGCAGTGGTAGCAGTAGTGGTAGCAGCAGTAGTAGCGGGGAAGAAAGAGAAAAGGTTGAAGAAGGAGAAGAAGAGCTTGGCTTCGAGGACGAGGACAGCGCATCCGACAATTGGTGGCTGAGCCGTGCTGCGGTAGCTGAGCAATTTCACCTAGGGCCGTCGTCTTCATCATTACAAAGCAACCCCTCTCTGAAAAAGGCTTCTTCGCCCTTCTGGAACGGCAACGACGACGATGAAGCCGGTAATGAGGCCTTGGAGAAGGAGAGAGCGTTGCCGCCGCCGGTGATCATGAACCCGTACGAAGACCACGGGTGGCGGGCCTCGGTGATTGGCTGCGCTCTCAGCCACATGAAAGCGTGGCGCCAAATCGCTGCGCGCGGCTGGGCCAACCCCTATGCTAGCTTCTTGGTATTGTTATATATTAGTGCAAACTTTGAGTAGGCCGCTTCCATGGACTGGCTATGTCCGTAATGTGCTTGCTTTTCTCTCGGCATGTGGTGCACTAATCCTATGTATACTTGCGTATCGTGCTAGGTCCTTGAGGACGATGCTGAGCTTTCTGGTGACTTTGCAGACCGCTTTCAGGAGACTATGAGACTCGCGAACCAACATTATGGGTATTGTTTCTGTTGCATTGGCTATTGAGTCGTTTGTGTGATTTTCTTCTCTCCCTCTCTCTCTCTCACTCTCTACCTCTCTCTACCTCTCTCGTTCGCCTCCAAGTAGCCTCCTTATCTTTCTTTGTACCGCGCCTTATTAGCAATGTCTGCCCTTTGGTTTCTCCGTTGCATTTCGACCCTGTCGGTGGCCTTTTCTCTCCAGGTGGGATTTGATATTTTTGGGCGTACTTGACGACCGTGGGTTTTACGGCGATTCGCCTGCGGCGTGGTCCTGCACCGCTGCTGCTGTTCCAAGCACTTGTCGTGAAGACAAAGCACCACACGAGACCCATCCGTCAAAGCTTGGCGATGAAGAGGGGAACAGCGAAGAGCAAAGCCCTCACAGCAACCCCGAAGAAATGCAAGACGAAGCTACTCTTCCTCCGAAGACCCGTGCTGCCACCGTCGTTGAAGTTGGTGTGCCCAGCGATGGTTTGTTTAAATTGCAACAGCCCAAGCCTCGCCATCAACAACAACAGCAGCAGCAAAAAGGCAGCCACTCACGTTGGCCTCCTCTTCGTTGCTTGTTGCGAGACGTGAGCACAGCGGGGCGCACCTTTGGCAGCGGCCTGTTTGCTTACGTGCTTCGGCCCAAGGGTGCGATGGCCCTTTTAGCGGCAGCGGCGGCACACCCTATCACACAGCCCATCGACTGGTAAAAAAATCATACGCCGGTGCTTTGCTTTTGTACGTGCGGCTCTTGCAATTGCCTGATCTAGATCGCACGTGTTTTTATCCTTACCTATCAGGAGACCTCAACACTGCGTCGGTGTTTTCGTGTGTTCGGTGTGTGCTCGGGGGGTTCTGCACATGTGCCAGGTGGGTGTGGGAGCGCCTAGCCGAGTTGCCAGGCCAAAGCCCACGGAGTTTGAATCGTTTACAGGCCCTAAAAGCCTGGCCGCCGCTGGCGTCCTCCCCGGAAGGAGAAGGCCGTGACTCGGACAACGACGAAGCTTACCATTCCTTGCGGTTCTTGGCAAGCCAGGCGCTCTTGACCGAGAACGGTGGCGACGGCACCACTGGCGATAGGAGCAACATTACCAAGGGCAGCGCATCTTCAATTGCTTCCGCGGCCCATGCAGCGGCACTGCGCATCGTGTACCCACCAGAAGGAGCTGACCGAATGGCTGGAGACGATGGCATATCTGACCCTTTCTTTCGCCTCGCTAGTAGTCGTGATCCTCTGCACGAGAACGCAACGACCGCGCAGATAGGCAGTGACATTGCAGAGGAGAAGAAGAATGAGGGGCTGCCAGTAGCGGTTGAATTGGAAGTCAGTGACGTTGTGAGCCCTGCGCTCTTTCTCGAGCTGCACAAGCACGACCTCCTCGTTTGTGCTGCCTCGAGAGCGCTCAGCTTTGACTACTCAAAGAGCAATAGTAACAGCAGCAGTAGTGGTAGTAGCAGCAGTGCAGAGCGTTTCAAAAGCAATAATGACAATGGCAGTAGGCAAAATTCTCATCCGACCAACAATGGAAGCGGCGTAGGAGAGTTTGTACAATATGAGCCTCACGGTGTGTCATGCCGATCATTGGGCGCAGCCGCGCGCGTTCTTCTCTTGAAGGAACCTGGCAAATTTCCAGGCACTTACGGCGCTATGGCTCTGCTCGTGTCACCGCTCGGCAACCACCCAGGAAGGAGTGGTCGTGATGGTGAGTCCATGGGTGCGAGCAGCCAGATCACCGCGCAGGAAGGAACAGGATTGTCGAATAACGACAACGACGACGACGACGAGGACTTTGGTGCTGCGGAGGCAGTGCGGTCGGTAGTTGGCAGCTCAGCACAAATCGTTGCGCGCTCCAAAGAAGTGCAGTTTCGAATCAGTGCTTTCCCCTGGGAAGAGTCGGTGGCTGTGGCCGTCGAGGCGGACGGTAACCTAGAAGTGATCCGTTGGCGCCCCCACTGCCAGCCACGTCACCACCTGCAACAGGAGGGGGCTGCAGTTGCATCTACAGCTGCCACGGCTGACGGGACTTCGCCCGAGGAGGGCCCATCAAGCAGCGTGCCATGCGGGGTCTCTATCTATGAGGTAGCCCACCGTTTCTGCGTGGAGCGGCTCAACCTGCACGCAGTAGACGCTGCGGCTGAGTGCGTCGAAAAGGTCGAAGCTACTCTGCGCGCACGAAGGAGGAAAGGGCAGGGCAAGGATTTGCTGTGATAACACAAGCAGGGCACGTGAACCCCCATTCGAAATCTGTTTGGTAAGTCCAAGTGCAAGGCTCGATTTCCCTTACTGTCGTCTTCGGAAAACACTGGTTAGTCGGCAGTCGAGATACGAAGGAGGGGAACTTTTAAGCAACAAGCAGCCCACCCATTTCCGTGCAGCTACAGCGGCAGCTTTATGCGACGAAAAGTTCTCTTTGGGAACTACAATTGTCTTTTTGTATTAGCTATTAGCCCATATACAAGCGCATGGCCGATGACACCAATATATACCCTAATTTGCTACGAAAACAATCCCCGTCCAGGTGTGAATACTCCGAACCACCGACCGGCCAGTGCTCCGTAAATGTGAGCACTTCACGAGTCGCGAGCACTTCCCTAGTAGCTAGTAATAGCCCAGTGGACAGGCTACAGCCGCCTGGTAACCGACACTTTCTCCGCCAGCTCTAGTTTAGTATGGCCACATTATAATTGCAACCTGCGCTGATGTCTCTAAGCGCCGGACTGGCGGAATTTCAAAGTTTCGCATACTTGCAGTCTACACACATCGCGCCTGCGCCCACGCCTGGATCTTGGATACATGTCACGCCCGAAGCCTCAAGGATACGCCTCACAGAATACCAACACTACTCATACTCATACAACTTCCTTGGCTCGTGCTCCGAGTCTTGTAGCGACGAGGTGCTTGGTGCTCTCAGTGACCCAGAAGCCTTCTGCAGCGTCGATGATCTCTCCTGTTTGTCGGAGTGCTCCACAGACTTGTACTTTCTGGAGGCATATTGTGCGTGTAGCACTGGAACACAATCTAGCACATTTAGCTATGATTTCTATGGTTCAGAGGAGTACTGCTGCGGCAGTGACGAGTGTCAGAGCGCTGTGCTGACTTTTTATGTAGACGCAATCGGTGCAGATGCTACCGACCTAACAAGTTGGTTGAATTCAGAGTGCAGTGGTGTAATTTGCCATTCACCAACGCTAGCGCCTTCAACTGCTTCGACCGTAACGGTAAACGTGGCTCTTTCACTTGAAGCAAGCACGGCTCTTCCTTCGACGGCCCAAGAAAGCACTCTTAAAGCGCAAATTGAAACTGCTACAGGCTACCCACAGAGCGCCATCACAAGCTTTGCTGTGACTTCAGAGCAAATTGCGAGGCGTGTTTTGGCGAGCGAGGCAGAGTATGGCAAAACAAGGCTACAGTTACCAATGGCCGAATTGGTTCACAGTGAAGATGTTGGCACAGCTGTCCCCGTGCCTTCTCATTTGCGGTCGGCCCAATTTCGTCAGGCTGATATCTCTTCCCCAGCAGCGCATCATGGCCATTCAGCACTGGCGACTGAAAGGCATTCAGCACTGGCGACTGGAGGACTGAAGCCTACATCTAAAACTATACTTAGTCGTAATCGCGGCCACAGTGAGCGGAAATTGGCAACTTATGAGTGGGTTGTGAGTTTTGATCTCACCTTAGACCTCGCTGACCACCCAAGTCTAGACACAGCAACAGACTTTGCTACTTCGGTATCGGATGACCTCAGCACAGCGTCGTTTGCATCAGCACTGGTAGCTGCCTTGCCAGGTGTCGTCAGCAGCGTCAATGCCGTTACAGCAAGTGTAGCGCACACCAGGGCACCAAGTCTAGCACCTGTCTTGTTGCCCGCTGCCTTGCCTACACCTGCAGTTGCCGACAGCAAGACCGCAGCGCAAGGGAGCATGCTTCTTTTGGTGGTTGGCTGCCTCGCGGGTGCACTGCTTTTGGTCGCGGCGTCTCTCCGAATGCGGCATGTGCTCAAGATGCGCTCACGCAAAGCCAGAGATACAGCTTGCGATACCTTGGCCGATGCAGGCAATGGCAAAGAGAAACAAGCACAAAATCCGAATTCCACGGAGACCGTATCCTTGAGAAGCAATTCAAATATCAAACGTGCGCCAGCAACTTCTGCGAAACCTTCGCCCACTTCGGCACGTCTGCCTGGAAAGCACGTGATGGCAAGCACTCCGTTGGATGGATCTCAGGGTGGAAATGGAAGGGCAGCTGATTCGACGGCGGCACCACCATTGATACATCGGAGTAGCGGCGAAAGCAGTAAATCAAATTTGAGCTCATTCAGTGATGGCAACTCGTCGACTGGTAAGACCTCTCCGTCATTTGAGGCATCAGCTGGGAGTGCAAAGAAACCAGCGTTGACGAGAGGCCGTTCGCGGGGCACACAGTTCTAATCAAGAGAAATATGGTACACAGGTAAGGATGAAATATGTTCATCGGCAGCCAACCGCCGGCAGCAAATATATTTGGTGCTCCCACTCCAAGCTGCTAGCTGCTGCCATGACCTAAATCACCAAGCAGCTGCTTTCATTTTGAACCGTGGCTATATGCCAAACCAGCATTTTCGTAATTTCCTTTTCCTTTTGAACCCACACGTCCGTACTTCGTACTCGTGAATTCGGAAGTGTAACAATAAAATCGAAATCGAAATATCGGAGATAGAAATGGCTAGATTTTGACATCGCAATTCCACTTCTTCGCATACTTTGCATGCGCATATGAAATCCAATGGCCAGTCGCCATTACCGAGATTCGCAGCGCCATCCGGCCATCTGTTCGCTGTTTGGGCGCTAGATATGAATATGCGACATAGCTGCGTGCAGGTGCCGGCCTAAGCCACAACTCTGTTTCAAAGTTCGCTACTCCTGAACTTTACAATTGCCAATTTGTATAAAAATTCCATCTACCCCCCCTGTAACTTACAAGTCAGCAGCAAAAAGCGGCCATCCTTCAAACATCACTCATCAGTGAGCTCGAAGTCACCAACGAGGCATTTCCTTGTACTTTCGTCGAGATGGCGCTGAGCAGCGGCGTGGCCTTGCGCTGCTGCTTTGCGGAACCACTTCGCAGCGTGTTCCTGTATGGAGTCCACAACGGCAGCTTCTCCTCCTCTGGACTCCTTGGTGCCCTTGTTGCGCACTTTCCCACGCGCGAGCAAGACGGCGTAGTTGTATTGCGCCGGCGCGAGGCCCTGTTTGGCGGCGGCCCGGTACCACTGCGCCGCTGCGCGCACACCGCGAGGCAATGCATTTCGCTGCCCAGGCGACAAGGACAGCGGTGACATCGGCGGCAGATGCTGCTGAGGGGAAGAAGGGGTAGACGCCAAAACAACTGCATCGGCAACAGGAGACACAACCCTTTCGTCTACACTCTGATTTGGGGTGCTGCTTGTATTGCCGCTCCCATTCTCATTCTTCACCGGAGTGTTCTCATTGCCGTCGCCACTGCCGCCATCATCCTTGCGTAGGCAGAGGTGCCCGAGCTGAAGTTGCGCTTCTGCCAGGCCTTGTAGCGCTGCTAAATGAAACCAATGGGCTGCTTCTACAAGCGCAGGTTCTCTTGGTAAGCCATCTTCGCACTCTACACAGGCGCCGTTGCGATGTAACTTTCCAAGCTGGTACTGAGCCTGGCAACAAAAAATACACATTCAAATGAAGAAGTGAGCATACTGCGCTAGAAATATCGCGCTCATCGTCGGAAGAGGATAGCTTTCATGCAGATCCAACCATGTCTAAACATTCGAAGCATACATGCCACAGTACCATGCCTGAACATTTAGACTATCTGTCTACCTGCGCGATATGCTTACCTTGGCATGACCCTGCTCTGCTGCTTGCTTAAAACACGCAAAAGCTTCAGCAAGTGTGGCAGTACGGAGGTGAGCATTATCTGAGCTCAGCAGGTTGCTCCTCGGCACCGCGCCATTTACATTCCCTTTCTTGCCGCACTCCTTCGCGCACAACAGGCCAAGCTCGTAGTGTGCAGCGGATAAACCTTGGTGCGACGCTTTGCGGAACCATTTCTTGGCGACTTTGGTGTCTATGGCGACGCCCACGCCTTTGGCGTAGCAGCTCCCTAAGTTGAGCTGAGCTTGTGCGTTTCCCTGGGCAGCTGCTTGGCGGTACCTATTTAATATAATACAATAATCCCATTGATTAAAATGAATGAGAGGCAAAGAGGGCGAAAACGTTACGGCAGCTCTAACGGCAACAGTGCAAAGTAAATTCTTCTACCGAGCTTAACAATAAACTTCGTAGTGCATACAAACTCACCACCATACTGCTCCGACGAAGTCCGGTGGCGCAAAGACGCCTTTACCGCGCTCTAGGGCAGCGCCTAAGTGCACTTGTGCCGCGTCTAGGCCTTGTTCGGCTGCGCAGCGACACAATCGCCAAGCTTCATTGGCAGCAGCCGTGGCTTCGATGGTCGCTGTAGCTGCAGCAGCTGTAGCTACTGCATCTGGAGAAGGAGCATCAGTCGAGGTTGCCACATCAATGCTAGTGTTGTTGCAATCGCTAGAAAAATGAATACGACCGCGCTCAATGAGCAAGCTGAGGTTGAAGAGGGCGCCGGCGTGTCCTTGATCTGCGGCCTCGCGATACCACCGCGCAGCTACGGTGTAATCAGGAGGCGGGCTCCCTGTAGGCGTTGTCGTATCCTTGGAGTCACTAAGGTAACCGCACACATACTGCGCTTGCGCATGCCCCTGCTCAGCGGCGCCAGTGAACAATTGAAGCACTGCTGCTTGCTCAGCGCGACTCGGAGCAGACGAACGCCCCCACCGTGCGTGGCGCCGAGTGGCCTCGGCAAACAGCTGGTCGGGGCCAGGAGGGAGGTCGGCACGGCACAGGGGGCACGCTGCTTTGGCGCAATAAACGCGAAGATTTTCCACGCACGCTACATGGAGCACGTGGTTGCAAGGAAGCGTACAAGTGGGTGCGTCTGACATTGTGTGGAGGCATATGGCGCACTCGTCGCAACCGTTGACAAAGGGTTCCTCTGAGGGAACGAATTTTGTGTCATCTTTTCCGCTAACGCACGCGCGTGGGGCATCTGGAACGCTGTTAGAACCATTGTCGCTGTCACCTACTGTGACTGCAAGCATTGGAAACAGACTGCTTTATCCTATAGTATGTGAGAACGAAGGTAATGAATGAGTTCGCGAGAGGACATTTTGGCCAAAATGATGAATCTAAGCGGCCGGGCAAATACGGGACGAATATACGGATGTAGATTTGTTGCGAGTCGGTCGTCGGTTGTCGGTAGGAACGGAGGCAGCTTAGCTCTAGCTCCCGTCCAAGCTCCTACTGCTTAAAGCATCGAGGACTAGACTGTCTTCTGTGCACTCTTATGCCCAGCGGCTAGCCAGAGTCCAGATTGTTAGATATGTTTTCGACTACGATGATGCCAGCGCCACTATACAACATCGTTTACTCCTTTATGATGGCAGTCCTAGGGGTGTGGTTTCTGAGTGCACTTAACCACATTACCAGCATTATTCAACTGCGCACGGTACGAATGTTGCTGACCATTTCAACCTAGCCTACGTATGCAAACTCTCTGTTCTCTTCTAATTGTGAAAGTTTGCCGGCTTCAATTACCATGAACAGGCGATGCTGGAGCAGCGTGTGACTTATATTCGGGGGTTAGGTGTGCGTGTGCACGTCTTTGCGGAAGCTTCCAAGTTACATTTTCGTTCCCTTGCAAACACTCGGGAAGCCCCAGAGCCAACCAAATGCCCCCTTGTTAAGGTACCATTCTCTATTTCGAAGCTTCAAGCGAAGCTCGTGAAAACTCCAGCAGCGCACGAGCCGAACGAAGCAACTGAGAGTACCCTCGCGAAAAGTGACGAAAGTAGTAGCGAGAACGCGACTCTTACTTTGGAATTTGAGTTGACAGCATCTGTTGCTTGCTCGGCAGTCGTGCTATGCAACCTTGAGAAAGCAGTCCTTGCAGCACCTGTTGGTAACACTGCAACGGATCCAGGTGAAGAAGATACAGTGCCAACTACTGCAACCACGGACCACTCAAATGTGAGTCCAAGCGCAAGCAGCGAGGAAGGTGCCCGGTCCTCTGCAGCCCAGCGGCGCATTGTCAGCAGCAGCAATGGCAACGACGAAGAAGCTGGCATTGAGCTGCAGCCCGTCACTCCACAGTTATTGCCACGTCGCACTACCGGCCGCGGCCGTGGAGGTTTTGTGCGCTTACCTGCTGTGGATGCAGCTGACGATGACGACGACCAAGATCATAATGACCTTAACCAACACGGTGCAGCTGCAGAAGAGATCGACGTCAGTGCTAGCAGCCGCAACCACACTGCTCTACCTCTGCCTTCTTTATCAGACGAAGAGGAAATGGACGGAGATGGCACTAGGTTACAGAGAAACTCTCATGAAGCTGAAGCAACATCAGTCGCTGCAGCGAAGCCAGCAGATAGCAGCACAACCACAGCAGTTGGAGCAGCTATAGCCTCACAACTTCAAATCATTCTTGAGCAAGCATCAAAGACTGAGCCCCGCGGTGTGGCAGTGAAGGTAGACCTGCCGCCTGGTTACGAGTCTCTTCTGTTTCCGCGCCGCCCTGACGTCTACCAGCTCGTTCTTGCGTTGCGACCTCTCCACGACAGCGACGATGCTATACTTACTAATAGCGACATGACTAACACTCAAGCCGCTCTGCGTTCCCTTGACCATAGCAATAGCGACCAGCATCGAGATTTCCAGGAGAATGTCAGTTTCGCTGCTAGGGTGGGGCAATCAGCAGCTAAAAGCGTTCACGATAAAGGTCCCAAGTATGCTCGTGTCACAAACAATGCGCCAGCGACACCGGCTGCTGAAAGCTCTGCAAGAGCAACAATCACTGCTGATGTCTCCAGTGGCAATGCTTCTCAACTGTTGGGGCTGGATCGCGTACGTTCACATAGTAGCACCTCGATCGCTAACGCGGGGCTGGCTTTTAGTGACCGCGAAGATGAGCTCCTGAGCCACCTTTTGGTTCTTGACGTTGACCGCACGGAAGAGAACCACGGCGGTACTAGTAGTTCGGCTAGCGGCAGTGGTTGTGGTGGTGGTGGTGGGAAAAGAGGTACTGGTAGTGGAGACGGTGAAGGAAGCACCAATAATAATAGTGGCAGCACAGAACTTCAGTCGTTGCGCGTGCGAGTTGCTAGTCAAGTGAACGTCACCACTCGAGGTGTGTACACCACGCAAAGCATCTTTGGCCTGATCGACAGAAGCAGCGCGTCTGGAGATGGTAACAACAGCGACACTGCTAGCGACGGGAGCCCTACCAGTGGGAGTGGTAGCAGCACTGGTGACGGCAACCAGGATGGCGAAGCTGAAAGCTCGGAGTGTGTGATCTGCTTGACGGACCAACGGGACACGGTGCTTTTACCGTGCCGCCACCTGTGCTGCTGCCAAGCGTGCTTTCCACATCTCGACAAGTGTCCCGTGTGCCGCGCACCTTTTGATTCTCATGTAGTGTTCGAGCACAAGAGCGACGATGAGGCCTCGTCTGACCAGGAGGCGGCTGACACAAACGATCGAAAGCGCGAGGGCAATGAAGACAAGGGCAATAGCTCCTCTCCTCCAGCGAGGTCAGCCGTGCTCACATCAACCCCCAGTCCTCTCCACACGGGATCAGCGCAGCAGGAGGACCGAGTACACGAGGACATTCTTTAAGCGCCTCGTTCTTGTTGTTTATAAAAATGAATGCACAAAGAAGAAATTAATATTAATATGATTTCTTTTCTTTGATACCTAGATACGCGTCCTCTATCCCTTACCTATGTACTATACATATCTTAATAGAGCAAGATAGAGCGCCCACGGAGATGGCATACGTTATACCAAGCCGCTGTGTGGAAATATCCATCAGTAGGTTCGTAGGATTCATTATAAAAGAAAAGATCAGGGACTAACAGAAATAGAGGAGTCGGAATAAGTTTTTTTATTATCACTTTGGCTTTTCGGCTCGATATAAGCTATACAAGAAGCCGCGTGCCAGGTGCCAGAACCGAAAAGCGAGTAGCACTGATGGAGAACACAGCCCCGTATAGCCGCAGTATTACTGTAGCGCTAGCACACCGCACACACAGGAAGCGAAGCAGAAATGGAAGGTGGATGGGAGATGGAGGACAATTAGATGAAGGAAATCACCATGATATGAAGAATAAGGCAAGAAACAAGGGGGGGGGGGGTCCTGGCCTCTTCTTTCTGTTGTCTAGAATCCCTTTGACTCGCACCTCAGGAACTTCGTGGATTGCACTGTGCTACTGTGCTCTGTGCTGTACATCTGTACAGTCAAGCAGTCAAGCATATATCACT
>Ga0307979_1000875_pt1 | contig 21293 bp, 19 predicted proteins | sample OrgLakmetage1058_FD_201833 | JGI IMG/M metagenome (GOLD analysis project Ga0307979, IMG submission 201833) | Saline water microbial communities from Organic Lake, Antarctica - #1058 | ecosystem: Environmental > Aquatic > Non-marine Saline and Alkaline > Saline | place: Antarctica: Organic Lake...
CGACCTGTCCTTGGCAATGGCGATCCACTCATCTAAATCCTTCGAAATGCCCTTACTTTTGAGCGCGTTCTCCAACGTCCTGCCCCAAGTCATCTGTGGACAACCAATCGGTCGAGAATGCGATACACAACCAGTCAGTAATTGCCGTGGCGCCCGGCTCATGGGCATGCGTGCGACGTGGCCAGCCCAACGAAGGATACGATTATGGAAGTAATTGCTGAGCAGTGAACCAGAACATCCTATCTCGATCCCTGGATATTTACAATTTCATGAAGAAATATATAGCATATGCGGAATTATGGACCGGCGATTTCGGTCGAGTATGATTCTTACTTTAGAAATGTTTCTCCTGCTTATGAAATGAATGATTTCTCAGCTCATTAAGGCTTCATTTAGAGAACCGCGTGTGCCAGTACCACGGGTTTTATGTTTGGATACTGAAAATCTTTCTTTAATGACATGCCAATAGTTCCTGTGCACCTCGGCTACCCAAGACACAAGTGTAGAAAGTCCACCAATTGCAATGATTGAACATAAGATGAGCGCTGCCCACCCATCTACCTGTTCCAGGCAGCACAGTCAGTTATTACAGAAAACACACACAAATCAATTCAGATTTTGTAGAAAAATCAAGTCCATAGCAACATATCTCCTTCAATTCAAGTATGCTCCAACCTTGGTGCTATCAATTTCGGGATGCCGAAGGATGATTATGGCCTCAATAAAAGTTGTCGTAGAACGTAAAAGGTCAGAACCCACATGCATCAGAGCAGAGATCATATTGAGATTTCCAGTTTTGCGGTAGTTCGTGGCTTCAGCACGATTGTGCTCCACGTCTTCGTTGTCCATAGACGATGATGCTGTATTTGAATCGACGCTTTCACTTTGAACGCTTTCTTCCTTTTGCTCCATGCTTGTCTTTGAATCAGTGCCAAGGTTAGAATTTATTGATTCGGTCCTTGGTGTATCATTAAAAGAAGCGTCGTCGAAATCATTTGCACCTCCAATATCGTAAGCATCCGAATCGGCCCAGCAAATGAATGACCAAATGCTAATTCCATTGACAACGAGGCCGAAAAGTGAAAATGCTAAAACCACTCTAGGATCAACGTCGTCTTCATCACTGTCGCCACTCTTACTGGATACTTCAACAACCCCTTCGTACAAAAAATAAGCAGTGAAGCTTAAAAGAAGTGCCAAACTAATTCCTGACGCTCCCAACTCCAAGTCTTTTTTTGAGCTTATGTCAGGGTTGCATTCTGCGAATAGATTTCCGAGGTAAGACAAAATATCGACCAGCATAGACAAACAATCTGCGCGCAGGGCCAATGAGTTAGCAAATCTCGGCAAAGATGCGACAAATTGCGTCACTGTGATAGTAGTTGTCATCACTGTCGTAGTAATGAGAGTCTTCGCATTCCCCGTCAGAGGCCGACCGCAGCATCGTATATTTGTAGCTTCTTCTTCTGTATGCTGCATAGGGCGATTTTGCTCGGTATCAGGCATGCTTACAAGCTTCGAAACTCATACACAAAGAAGGCTTCAAAGTATTTTGATAGATTAAGACACATTGCTTCATTATGGGACTCTTTTACAGGAAATTTTCGGTGAAAAGAAATCAAAATGATATCTGAGCAGAGGAAGCAGTGAAAGGGCAGTTTTTCACGCAAGACAAGCCAAGAATGACTGTGTAGCAATGAGAAGTTGTGGAAGATGAGACTAAATATAATGACTGAATCAACAAGATTTATTAAGTATATATACCCTGAGTGGACACAATAGAGTATCTAAATCAGATCGACGTCAAGCATTAGAAAAACATAATGCACCAGTTACAAAATCATTTTGTTTCTTCAATACACCCTTTATCATTTCTCACGTTGCATCAATTGTCCTCACGTATCAATATATTTGCGAACTTCTTGAGCCAAAATCGACAGGTGAGCTGAATCTAAGTTCAAACTGAAAACTTTTACTTCGACTGGACTGGTCGTTGTCAATGACTCATATCAATGACGAATACTGTCGTGACTTCTGGACCAATTGAATACTTGACCTGCACTGCTAGTAGTAGCAATTAGAATAATTTGTGCTCATCTGAACAAAAAAAAACTCCAATTAAACATGACCTTTTCCTGTGAAGAGCGAACCTGATTGTCCAAAGGGAATCAAGAAGATCTTAATTGCTTAATTGATGTCCGCTTACTCGGTTTTCATATACTTTACGACCCTTTATATTTCAATTGCACAATTACACGCTTACACACTTACTTGATGAAGCTGCCAGCAGCCAGAAGGACGGCCGTCAGTGAATGGCGTATGGAAACTTGATAACGACTTCTGAATCAGAGTGATAGCCACGTATAATTGATTACTGCCGGCACGACATAGAAGGCCAGAAGAAATCACAACTTTCGTAGCCTACAAGCCCAATTTGGCTGGCATGTGGGAACCAGGCTAAATCTTCAGATTCCTTGACACACCAAAGACTACTTACAGTACAGTACCCACTAGCACCAAAGGTCTACATTACTAGCACGACGAAACACACGACGGACGAGCACTCAGCCGACCACCTGGATTATTCAGATAAATATGAAAAGCGCTAGCTGGAGTCATTTTAACTCTTGGTGGTACTCTGGCGTTTTAGTTCGAGCTCGAATTCAACTCGTTCGTAACACCGGGAGACTGGAAGGCTCAGGGTATAAACTCCGTGAGCTGGCCTACTGAATAAACGGCGACTCATTTTCGTTTTTATTTCTAGCCGGCGGGATCGTGATAGCGGGGCCATTCGCCATACTTTCAATCTGCTTCCATATGAATTTCGATTTGGTAATGTTTGTCTCATTTGTCGGGCCCAGCTGGGGAAAAAAATAGCTCAGAGAAATGCCTCGAGGTGCACTATAGGGACGTGGCACGGTGACGCACGAATGGGCACTCAGTCGCACCGACTTGTTCGGAGAAAGGACGCCAGCTGGAGCTCCACTTGGCCTTAGGGAGCGAATTCGCCAGCGCACATGCACATGGAGCTCGAATGTTTTTTTCTTTATACCTCTGTAACTACGCAACTACTTTGTACTTGTCCTTCTTTGGCTTTGGGGGAGTATCAACAAGACCGGACTTCAATTTTATACGCGCCATGCTTTCTCCATGAGCCTCGTAGTAGAAATACAGGAAAACATATTTCTAAACATAAGGAAAGGCACAAAACTTCAATTCATGAATTCGCTTCGTCTTCTTCACCTCCATCGTCACCTACATCGCTCCCCTTTTCTTCATCGTCGGCCAAGTCTTCATCACTATCCTCGTCAACTCTGCTACCTTTTGAGTGGGACCCCGAAAGCAATGATACCTCTTCCGCGTCGTGACTGGCACCATCATTATCTTCTAATTCATTCTGAATTGTGGGAGCGTCATTGTTTTCTCCATTTTTAAGCTCAAGGCCTTCAGCGTCCGGTTTGCCAGCGAGATCACGTTTGCTGGCTTTCTTGGTTGGCGACTTTCTTGCTGATGCAGTCTTTTTCAGAGCAGGCTTTGGAACTGGAGTCGCCAGAAGTGTCGAGGGCTTTGGAACTGGTTTAGTGTTGGCTGGCAAGGGCTTTGGTCCAGCACGCTTTGTGACTGATAAGGGTGTCTTCTTCGGTGATGCTTTATTAGTAATTTTCCCAGACGACTTTTTCTTCTTTAATCGCTTTTTCTTTCTAGCCGATTTCTTTGCTTTTGCATCCTTGGTGTCACCCTCTTCACCATTTTCGTCTTCACTACTGGACCCCTCGTCTTCAGGGTTGTTAGTATCTGGTTCATCTTCATTTTCACGCACCACCGCATCGCTGCCATCTTCACTAGCTTCTTCATTGTCATCTTCTTCATCGGAATCATTTTCTTTTTGGTCGCCCTCAACTTCCTTGCTCGCTTCTGCGCCGTCGCCTTCAAGTAATGCGTCATAGACATCACTTGAAGGTCGCACTGGAGAACATGAAGGGCGTGGCTGAATCGGTGGGAGAGAGCAGGTTGCTTTTCGTCGCAGAGCGGGGCTCGAACTCAGCACTGGCATGAAAGTGTCAGCACATGTCCAAGCTGGCGGTTGCCTCGGTCGGCACAAGCTCATCAGGCGCTGCCGCCGTTGTTCCCGCTCTGCACCTGACAGCGGGGGTGACTTCGGGTCTTTTGTTGGACTTCGCAATTGGCGTTCTCCAGCTGCTTCCGCGTTGGGTGATCTTCGAGCCAAGCGCTTTTCAGCAGTGGCTTTACTATTCACCCAGAGACGCTCAAAGCATGTCTCAATTTCTTCCTCGTCAATGTTGCGGCAGACTTGTATACCATCTCCAGCAAATGTTGCGAGCTCAGGCTGGCCTGTCATCAAGACCTTATCGTTAGCTTCCTGAGTCATTTTCAGTGACTGGCTACGCGTGAAGGCGTCGTCAAAATTTCGCTCCCACCATGTATACCTTTAGAAGAGCACACCGCAAAAGTTAGTCAAGGAGGGACAACGAGACAAAATTGGAGAATTGAGGCGTGCTAGACGGTTCCAATGTGATTTCAAACACAATTATATTAAAGTCAAGTGAGTATACTTGAACAAAAGTGAGCTTCGGGCTATCTTGCACTGTTTGCATACTTGAGGCGTGGGTCGTCGAGGTAGTCGAAATCACTTTGCACTGTTGACTCATCCGATCCATCGAGCTTGCGCTGGATCACCTGCATTGCATGCTCCAGTTCAGCATGCTCAGCTGGGCCCAAGAAAGTAAAGGTTGGAGCTATATGCTTGGTCTTTTTTGGCATTGATCACGCTATTACGCTAGACTATTTCGATGGACTATATATACAATGTACATCTCGATTGAATTCTTGCGTCGACGCGTATGATTATAAGCATGGTTCGCTACTAAATCATGCGAGACTGCTGAATCAGGCGAATAATTGCATTTTTCATGATGTCAAGTCGTCCCGCATAATTTTGTCCATCGCCATTGCATTGCCTCACACACGACTCGAGTTGAGCTGAGAGCTAGCTGAGAGCTGAGCTCTTAACGCAGCGCACTCTAATACAACACGGAAAAATATACTATTATGTCGAACTCGAACCCGAACCCCCTACCCCCACCCCCAATCATCAGCGAATGGCGCGTCATATACAGAAGTCAGCACCTCAGGCCGACGTCCATGCGAATGTCTTTCAAGACTACAAATTTTAATGATATCAGGGACTTACGTGAAAAACAGCAATCTTGACCTCGAAATCAGAGATCATTCCATTTCGCAAATTTCGCCATTCCCGGTGGCTATCTCTATCTATTGGCTATAGTCAATCTTCCTCTCAGCCTCGGGAATTGAAATTTTTGGCATTGTAGATATTTCCGGGCCCTAGGCGCGCTGCTTGTCCAAGCACCCTTAAACACCACAAACACCGGGATCTACAACGAGTGCTAGTTATAGTTATTGTTATCACGGGGGCGTATGCGTAAGGCAAGTGCGAATACAATACCAAACTCCCGGAATTGCGAATAAAGTCAGATTGATCTACGGCCAATCGAGAATCAAACGGGAAACCCTGGATAGCTAAGAAGAACGGAAGTCAGAAGGAAAACTCGCTGATCCGCATCTCTTGGTATCTCCGAGTTCACAGGGTACCATCCTTCTCCGTCACAATGGAAGGCTGGTCTCAGGCACCGGTCCCTGCGCGTAATAACACTTCGCGAGCAGCATCCAGCTCTTTCCCACTCATGCCCATCGCTTCGGCTTCAGCTAGTAACGCCTCAAGCTAGGTTCAGACCAGAAGCAAACAAAAGCAAGCAGAATCAGAGACAGAGAATGCAAGTCCAACCAAAAAGCATTACAATTGAGCTGACGCACGTTTTACGACATTGAATCAAAAGACAAAAGAAAAACAACAGGCGTAAACGAGAGGCATTCGTTAGCGTGACGGAAGTGGCAAAGTGCATCCAAAGTATGCAGTCGTCTCTTCGATACCTTGGCGTCCAACTCCACGCTGTTGTGGCTGGCCCGATTGCCGCGCGAAGCATACGACGCTTCGTCGCCGTCGTCGTCGTCTTCGTCGTCGCCCTCCGCCACCCCCCCAAACCACCCTGTACCTGCATTCATCATGGCGCTGTCGCCCCCCCTTGCGGCCGCGTCTTCGATCGCAATCGCGTCGTGGTACACCGCCGGCTCGCTCTTGAGGCGCCGCGCGTGGAGCTTCTTCACCCCGGCGTTGGTCAAGTCGCTGATGGTCAAGTCTGACAAATGGCCGGGGCGCTCCACCTTTGAAAGCAGGCAAGATGGAAGAAATACAAACAAGGAGAACGATGGAATGCATCAATTATGTGAGCGAAAAAAGCTTTAAAGTAGGATATAAAAAGAAAAGATTATTTCTCTCAAAAGTATAAACTCGGGAGCTCCCACGACCGTGCAACCTCTCGATTCCCTCTCAGCCGCTTCCATTCGCTCCATCTGACTCTTTATTTCTCGCACATCTTGGACAGGCAGGCTATAGCCTGCAGCTCTAGCCATCGATCTATTCATGCTTCTACCTGCCCCCTTCCCCCTCCATACAGGCCCTTCCCCCTGACCTTCTCTCTGTCTCCTTCTCTCTACCATTATATCTCCTCTTTTCTCACCCCTAGGCTCGCCAACACGTGCGCGTATTCTTCCAGTTTCGGTTCATGCAGGGACCCCAGCCACGCCAGGAGCTGTGGAGTGGGTGGCAAAGGGCCGGTCTTCTGTTGCTGTTGGGCTTCGAGAGCAGCTCTTGCTTTCGCTAATTCCGGCCCAGATAAACCCAGGGAATCGGCCTAACTCGTTGGTAGACATAACCAAGAGCAAGGTGCACGAAAAAAGTGCAGAAATAGAGGAAGCGAGATAGATCAGGGGAATTAGATTTAGAATGAAAGGGCGAAATGAGCAGAAATTGCTGAATGAGTGTGTGCACATGTACGAGCATCAAGCAGGAATTATGCCCTGTGGACCTGCGCTAAAAGGGCTTCAAGGTCTCCTGTGAGGGCATCGGGCGCGTCTTCCGAACTGTTCTCCTCTTGCGCCGCCTTGAACGATAGGATAAGTAGAGAAAAATGAGAAGGGCATGAGTACAATGAGCGAGAGAGTTGAGCGTGCTCTAGGAATTAAGCAATATGGTCGAATTATCACGGAAAGCTATCGCAATCATTCAGCTCGATGCCGTATACGAATGTATCGGCCATAATTACTAAAGCACCCTCTCTCAATTTTGCGCCTATTCCAAAGGCCAACGCGCGCACCTGCTGAGCGTCTAAGAACACTACAGGGTCGCTTTTGAGCCTTCGCGCATGCAATTTCTTGACCCCACACGACGTGAGCTGCTGCAAGGACACGTTCACCAAATCGCCTGCTCGCGTCACGCCCAACCTGAGAGGCAGTGAGAAAGAGAGACGAAAAAAGAGGAGGGTAAGCAAAGGAGAGCAAGACAAATAGGCGCGCAAAATAATGCAAGGGATTGTAGCAGCTATGAGGATCCCGGTAAATTTAGACTCGTAGCACCGCCAAACGGAGAGAGTGAGAAAGCAAGCACATTTCAAAGCACATGTAAGGGCAGACAAGTGACTCGAATAACAGGTGCAAACTCCGCAATATCGTTTTGTGTTTAAAGCTTTACTTGACGAGTCGGTCTCCATACACCAAGAGCTTATCGTCGATAGACGCTAAGAAAGGGTCGAGCGGCGTTGGCTTTCGGTCGGAGCCGCGGTCTCCACGCGGAGTGCCGCCTCGGCTGCTAGCGCAGCTGTTGGCCCTTGACTCGCTGCCCTCTCGAATAATTCCGAGCTTGGGCGGGGGCTGATTGAACACATGCGAGACACAGGCATCGAAGCAACAAGATAAGGCAAAGACAGCTAATGTGAATGGCAAACACGCATAGCTTCACTTCACTTGCGATGGGAAGTGAAAAACTAAAGCAAGGTTTGTCAAGCACACGATTGTAGAATGCTTCGCTTTTTGGGCTCTGCAGCCAGTGTCGACAGCCAGACACTGATACCAACAAACTAAGCCTAATCCACGCCAAATAAACTGACTCCTACCGGCTCTGGCTGTTCATCAATCCAACCGGCTAGTAAGCGGAGATGAGCTGTAGTATATTCGCCAGACTTGGGATCAACTTTTTGAGGGAGCCCTCCATTGTTCAAGAACTGAATAAACACGGTCAAATGCACGCCAAGCTCCGTCGCTAGTGCGTTGGACGATTGGCCGTACGGATACCTCTCAGAAGGCGCCATAAGTGCGCGCAGTTTAGCGCAGCGTTCAGCAGCATGCTGCTCGACTGCCTCAGGCAAGCCGAGTGACTGAGTTTCCATATTGGGACTCTTCGGAGAGGAGCGAGAGAAGTTAATATATTCACAGGGCTTCTAAGGACGAGCGAGATTGCGTGGCTCAGCCTTGCTCAGATCATCAGCTTGAAGGTCTCACGCATCGTAAAAGACCGACATAAGACAAAGTTTCCATGGCAAGCCATTTCTCTGTCTCTAACAAACCTAACGTCACGTCGTCTCACGTGCACCCAATCGAAAAGGCCGAATTCGGGATTTGGGAGAAGAACGGATTCTGCAATCATCATCATCTTGTCGCCCCTCGAATATTCCGTGCACTTTTACAGGGCTGAAGACGGACAGCAGACAGACAGAGAGTGTCATGTCAACCAACAGTGTCACAATGTCACAATACAAGTCGCATGTACGTATGTCGCAGGTCACAGGTCACAGGTTCAAAAGTAAGAGAAAAAGTAGTATCGCCCCTGAAGACACGACTGAAGAGTGCTTCAAGAATACTCTCACACCCTCATCGTTTTCCCTGGTGCTATAGTTTTGAATCCTATACTTTACGGCCTGTGTCTAGAAAGCCGAAGTATTTCTAGCTCAAAACCTTGCTGCTAGTTTACTTTGAATAGAAAGCCGGAGTCCAAGCAAGAAGTAAGTCTACTAGAATTGCACCTTTGATCTTGACAAAAGACCATACAGGCCTTATCTAGGCCGTTGGTGTCTAAATAATTTCGATGGAGTTGTAAGTGAACTTCAGCTATAAATATGAACGAAACGCTACAACCCCAATCTTCATCGCTGGAGCTGTTTGAACTTGTCGAAGCAAACGCGGGACCAGCCTTGGCTCTATGCTGCCCTCAACTGAGACAACCATCCAGCACAACCGGCTCTGCGGTATTCGAAGGAACAATCCAACACTCTGTCAAGTTGAGCTACGACGACCTTCTAGCCAGAGCTAGGGCTTTGCGCCATGTCCTCACGCCACTGCTAGACTTTGCATGTTGTACGGAGACTCCTCTGGTCCTTCTGTGCATGACTCGCACACCTGGCCTTGTAATTGGCCTGCTTAGTGTGCTCGCATGTGGTGCTGCTTACGTACCGATCGATCCAGATCACCCCGTGAAGCATCAACGACTGATTGCTATTCAAAGTCACGCATCCGTAGCTCTTGTGTCGGCTTCAGCTCCTTGTGAAGCGGAAGATGTATCAGCGGCAGCTTTTCTCACTCAAACTAGAGCTGCCGAACTTAATGAAGACAACAATGACGACTTAGGGCCATATGTGCGTTGGGTAATTCGATTAGACGAAGTCGGACACGTTGTAGCAGTAGATGCCCGGCCGCTTCCACCGCCGCCGCCAGTTCCTTCCAGTGGTGTTCCAAGTGGTCTAGCCTACGTAATGTTTACGTCTGGGTCAACTGGCTTGCCGAAGGGCGTTCTGGTAGGCCTTTAAGGCAATTCTTTTTGTTCGTCAACTGTTTGTGCTTCTCGGGTATTGGCTGACAAGTAGTATATTGTGCAATAGGTGGGTGCAGCAGGAGTCAAAGTGGTGCTCAAACATTTCCAGGAATTGCTGGGTTTCAATTCCACTGAAGCGCTCTTGGCTGTCACCACTCCCGCTTTTGACATTTCCGTACTCGAGCTTCTGCTGCCTCTGGTGTCCGGCGCTTGCCTCGTTCTTGCACCTACTGCCGCTACTCGCAATGGAGCCGCTTTAGCTAGCCTCTTGTGGGGAGGCACATCACCATCCTTCGCCGCTGCCACTCCTGCAGATAGTAGTGTTGGCACTGAGGCCACAGTAAACTATGAAGGTGATACGAATGGGTCCCTACCGCGCATCACTGCGATGCAAGCTACGCCAGCAACTTGGCGAATGGTGATCCATGCAGGCTGGACTGGTAATCAAGCAGTGCGTGTACTGTGCGGGGGAGAAGCATTTCCTTCTGCTCTCCTTCCACTCGTCAGCAATTGCCGTAGCGTGCACAACCTCTATGGACCGACTGAGGCAACTATCTGGTGTACTTCTCACCATGTCAATTCACCATCAGAGTGTCTAACCACTTTTGGCTCTCGAGGAGTTTCAATAGGTTTGCCTTTGGACTATTCCGGTTGTCACTGTGCCGTGGTAGACCTTGCCTCGGGGTCACATGAAGTAGAAGATGGCGAAGAGGGCGAGCTTTGGGTGAGCGGGCCAGCTTTAGCCTTGGGCTATTTAGGAGACACTTTTGCTGCCCTCACGCAAGAGCGTTTCGTCGCAAGAAAATTCGCTCAGGAGACCACGCGTTGGTACAAAACGGGCGATGTGGTGGTAAAAGGTCCAGACATGAACCTCTACTTTGTTCGACGCGTCAACGACGAACAGGTGAACGCATAAGTACATTTTGGTAATCAGTTGAGCGAGATTATTGTGATTACTGAGAGTAGTACGTCATGCGTTGATTATTTTTACGCCATTCCATGCAATGCTTAGGTCAAAATTGCTGGGCACCGAGTCGAAATTGGTGAAGTTGAAGCAGCTTTACGGAGCATTCAGTTTCGGCCACCATTTACATGTTTCCGGATCCAGGATATAGCCGTGGTACCAACTTCCTCTATGATACACTCAACGAATAATGCTGATGGTGTCAGTGACGAGAGTGGATTTCTAACACTTGCCGCTTTCGTTGTAGTTGACATCATAGATTCTGTCGAGAATGCACCAACAGGCAGCGAAAAATTGGACGCCAGAGCATTGAGCTTAGCACTTGAGGCAGAACTGAATCTTGGATTACCAGCGTATATGGTTCCACGCAAGTGGACATTCTACTTGAGCCGCGATGAAGATGGAATGCCGAATAAATTTTCATGCCAAGGTTTTCGATCTGGCTCTCTCCCTTTAAACACGAATGGCAAAATTGATCGTAAGCATCTCATTCGATCGTTGCGCGATAAAACGAGCGGGAATAAATCCCTCCTTACACCCATAGATTCAAGCTCTGGTTCCGCGGCAACTTTCAGTGACCTCCTTTGTGTCGTCAAAATGGCCGTCAGTGCGACGCTTGGGTATGAATATGCCGACAACGAAATTAATGAGAATTTCCCTTCCGATTTCAATCTTCAAACTGCTGGTATTGCATCGATTGGAGTCGTTTTATTTTGCTCAAATTTGTCTTTGCTTCTCGGAGGCATCGACATTCCTAGCACAGTTCCAATGACTTATCCGCGCATCAAGGACCTAGCTCGATATCTTCACGAAGACCGAGGAGTCTCATTAAAAACGCTTCCACCCAAATCAAGTTTGTTTCAGCCCTCAAGAGCCTCGCGCGACGAAGACGAGAAAAGCAACGGGAAGAAGCATCGCAAAAAATCCGCACCCTCCTTTGTCCCTGGCCTGGAAGCTTGTCGGGAAGGAAGACTCTCAGATGTTCTCAGCTTCATTGAAAGTGGTTGGAACGTCGAAACAGTGGACAGATTTGGGTCTCCCGGCCTTCATTGGGCGGCAAGCGGCGGATTTATTGACGTGTGCAAAGCGTTGATTGAGGTCGGTGGCGCTGACCCTATGAAGCGAGACAAAAAGTCAGGGCGATCAGCCATCCACTGGGCTGCTCGGCAAGGACATTTGGAAGTGGTTACATGGCTAGTTGAAGAGCACGGCTTCCTTGCTGATGACCTCACTAAGGTAATCTACTACACTCAGAGTAGGAAGAAATGTCTGTTGTGCAAATCTCATATATTACCCACCTATTCTAGGATGGTACTTCTACGTTTCACCTTGCGAATTGGGGAGGGCACCACGCCACCGTCGGTGAATATCTCTTGGGACAAGGTGCCAGCTTGCATCGCCTCAACAGCTGGAATTGCAATGCAGCGCATTTCGCAGCCCTGGCTGGAAATCTAAGCTCACTGCAATGGCTCTCAGAGAAGGTTGTGCTCCTTGTCATAGATAGAATGCCATTTCATTAAATGAAACAACTGTTCCAATTGCCGCACCATTTACTTACATTATCTTTGATGAAGGTCTAATAGCTGCGCCTCCAATTGTTCTCAGGGTTTAGACATCAAAAATGTAAACAGCCAGCGACACAACGCGTTGCACAAGGCTGCTTACGGAGGACACCGCGACGTTTGCGAGTGGCTCCAGGATGGTCCCTTGAAAGTCGACCCAGAAGCTTCTTTGGAAGACGTACGAGGCCAGACGCCTGCAGCCCTCGCCATCAAAGGCGGCTTTCCAGAGCTCGGCGAATGGTTAATACGACATCGTCCTACTGCGTCTGCAAAAAGTTTTCAAGAAAATGTTTTAATAAAAGGAAATTAGAACTGTTCATCACTCATTACAGATTACAGACGAAAGAAGGCGGGGATCCAAATCGGGAATTCTTTATGAAAAATTGCGAGGCTTCCATATCAAAGGGCCTACAGATCTTCATGAAGTTTATGAAACAAGAAATAAGATATTCACCTGGCATTCACCATTCGCGCCTTGGCCTTAATTCTAGTTAGTTCAATGCTCAATAACTAATAACTGCATATCTCATAAGAGGCACTACGGCACTACAAAAGAAGCAAACTGTCACCACCGCCATATCGCCGTTTGCTTTCGGCTTTCGGCTTTCCCCAGTGCTTGTGCTTGGATATGCGCAAAAATATTTCATGGTGTTTCTCGATCGCGAAATTCATTAAACCGCAGGTGCTAATGGTCATAACTCATAACAATAATATATTATATTATACTTTTCTATTTCTATCCATATGACATATAGATATATAACTACACCTACTGCATGGACCGTAAGCCGTAAGATCCGCTATTCTGTATTCTCGACGGCCGACTCTGGCCGACTCGGCGAGTTCTTCGACGTTTTTGATTTTCGATTTAGCATTCGAAGAAATAACAACACGCATTGTCAGAAATAAAAGTTCACGGGATAAAGTTCACAGCAGGGGTGACAACGGCACCACCGCAGGGCCAGCGCCAACGCAGCAGGGCGTATCGGACTCGTGTGGTGCTGCAGGCCGAGGCATCAGGCATGGCGAGGAGTCTTCTTGAGTTTTCTGAGCCAGCCCTTCCACGGAAGAAACTGTGCTGATAGTGGTCGGTCGCTTGCGTGCTGTTGGCGTGGCTGAACTGGGAGTTGAAGTTTCAACCGCAGCTGGCGATTTAGGGAACACCTTCGCGAAAGCATTGCCTTGCAGCGCCAGCATAACCTGGATTTGTTGTCGCTGCAGCTCCTGCAGCTTCATAGCTAATTCAGGTGGCGCCCCGCATACCTTCGCAACTCCCGCAGCTCCTCCACTGGTAGCAGCAGCCGTAGGGTCCGCCGTGCTTGTAGAACCATTGTTCTCCTTGCGGCTGCACGCAGCCTTAAATTGCTGCTGTGCTTCTTCGGCAAATTTCTTCCACGCCCACGGCGGCAACGGTAGTGGCAAAGCAGTGGGTGTTGCTGCCCCTACCCGACGGGGCAGCGGTGGCAACGGAAGCTTCCCCACCATCGCCTTCACTGGTGGCGCTGGAGAAGGCGTAAGCGATGGTGCAGGAGCAAGAGGCACAGGTGCATGGGGCGACGCAGACGCGAGAGCGACAGGAGCAAGTTGGCGTTTTGTGGAGCCCGGCAGGGGCGTTTTGCGTTTCCTTGCCGGCTTTTTTGCAGGCGTTCCAGTCGCGTCCGTCGGCTTTTTCGCCGACGAGGTTCCAGCGGCGGCTCGGGCAGTTGCTGAAGGTGGAGGTGGGCATGAAGAGGTTAGAGGTGCGAAAGAAACAGCGCGCTTGTCTTGAGCATGTGATGAGGTGATCCGAGGGCGCTTGCGACCCTGAGAATTGCTGCCCCCGCGTCGACGACTGTGCGAAGGCGAGGCCACCGAGGACGCTGCTGTGAGCAAAGTGGAGAAGTCAGCCGTGTGGCACTTGCTTGATGAGACCTGTGGCGGCTCATCTGCTTCGTGCTCCGGTTGCCCCAAAGGGCTCAGCATGCGTGGTGGAGTTACAACCTAAATTTCAACGAACACAATCATTGAGAAAGCAGTTTAATGAAATGAAATCGAGCACTATTTCAGGAAGTCGAGAGCGAATAACACGATCGTCATGCTTCAACGACATCATTTGCTCTCGCGAATGGCGAGCCCAGGAAACCAAGAGTGTTTATTCATGAAAGTCAGGGGTCTCTAATGCAATCCCCCACTTCCATTTTCCCTCCCCCTCGACCCGCCGGCCGCTACAAGAGATATTGCCATTCGGCAAGTGCGTACGTGAAACCGACGGGGGTTGAAAGGCTTCTGAGGAAATGCAAAAAGACTCCTGCGCGTGCTCATACAAAGGCTCTGAATGGAGTGAAAATATCAAAACAGTACACAATCATATACCATGGGCGGTGTTTGACAGCGGGGTTCGCGAGTGCGCTTCAGGGTTTGCATTGGGAACGCTCGCGCAGTGTCGGCCTTTCCATCATCCCTACAAGGGAATCCAGGACCAGGCGTCTCCAGCAAGCCGAGAAGAGTTGCAGCGGCTTCGAAAACAGATGATTGGGAGTTCATGGATGATGACATTGAAGTAAGGGGCTCGTCGAAGGTGAGGTTCATGGACGCCGAAGAGTCGCCGACAAGCCGATGAGCGTAATTGAGGACAAGAGCTTGATTCGTTCACTGTTCAAAATTGAAGAATGACGAAATTTAGTTTTTCCCAGAAGAAGTTCTCAAGTTCTGTTCTCAAGAATAATTCGGACTTCTGTGTTTTCTGAAAGGAAACTTTAAACCTGCGTGTTGCCGCGCCGTGCTACATACTTACATACTTACTGCACTGGCTGTGCTTTCCTGCTCTGTGCACTGCCCGCCTGCGCGCTCTACTCTCAAGCAAGACTGACGATTCTTGACTCTTGACTTGACCCTTACACCCAAGCCTACCAGCTTGTGTTTTTGAGCTGTAGATTTGCTGAACAAGTAGCTAGCTAGATAGATCGACGAGGCTGAGTGCTGCAAGTTTGTAGGACCTCCCGCGTAGCTTTGCTCAGTCGTGATTATTACCACAGCGTTCAAATCCGCTATCAATCCATTTGGTTAGCTCTCACATTTCGACGACTTGTTTCTGTACACAAAAATAATCTTCACCGCGCACAGAACTACGATAATATATTACATCTATGAACGGTAACGTGAAGACTTACTTGGCGCTCGCCATCGTGCTCTTGTGGGTGCACACTCTCTTTACCGCGCACACCCTCGTGAGCCAAGACGATACCCTAGCGGTCTACCCCACTTCTGAAGCAATGCGGCACATCCGCGATTCCTTGCTAAACCGCACGTCTCGTTCATCGTTCGGACTTGGACCTCCTATCTCAGAGCGCCGGCTAGGCTTGGCTCTGGGCGCGGACGATGGCTTCGAGCGTGCTCATGTCGCCGCGATGGCTGCCAATGCTCACCCAGCCCACATGCTGGCCGCCACTGGGGCGGGCTTAACAACGCCCAGCCAAAGCAGCAGCGGCAGTGCAACGAGTGCACACGATCATAACAACAACAATAACAACAACAACAACAATGGCGACGACGACGACGACGACGAGTCTTACCACATTGTCTTTTCCACGGGCTGTTCGGAGTTTCAAGACTGGCAGTCGGTTGGGGTCTACTCGTCGGCCCTCAGCGTCGGCCAGCGCGGCATCATCACCCGCATTGCCAGCGGCTGCACGCCTCTGCAGGAGCAATCACTCCAAAAAGCCGCGGCCCGTTTGCCACCGCGTTGCCGCATTCACTTTGCGCCCAACACTGAAGTGCGGGACGTGAAGGGAAGCATTTACAAGTGAGTTGCGCAGAGAACGATGAGTCGGTAGGAGAACCAATGCTCGAGCCACAAGGAAAAATAGGCAAAACTTTATTCGTTGCTATTTATATCGTCCTTACAGTAATGAATACTAGCGAATACTGATAATTTTTTGAAAATTAATTGAACAAATATCCTAACGAATTGCGTCGATGTGGTGCTCTCCAAAGGTACGCCAACAAGCCGCTGGGAATGATGCACTGGTTAACCTATGCCAACCCCCCTGTGCCTCCAACGGCCACCGTAGCCCTCATTGACCCGGACATGTTTTTCCTAAGGCCCCTGTGGCACGACTCTTTTGCTGATCCCTCCAAGTGCTTGGTGACGGGCCCCGCGAAACGCACGCCCATTCCCTCTCGCGTGGTGAAAGGTGAGCGCGCGTCTCTGTTGAGGGAGTGTATGGGGCGGGCACGTGTGGGTGGGTGCACGGGCACGTATGGCTTGGCATCAATCTTTACATCACTTGCTTGCGCTGCGGTGGTGATGAGCGAAACTGTCGCCACGACCACGCTACTTGCTACTCGATGCTTTAGCTTCTTTTTTTCTCTAGAGCAGTTTTTTTACTGAGTGGTATCTATAACATTTTCCTCTAATTCCCTTGTATTTTTTTTTCTCTTTTGTCTTACAACTTGCAGGCACTATGGTGGCGCAGCAGTACGGCATCGGCGGCGCCCCGTGGGTGAACCGTAAATCGACGGCAAGCAGTCACCAGTCTTCGGAGGGCTCGGACTGGGGCTTGGATGCCTACTTTGCGTCTACAGGGAGGCCAAATAGCCCTGCGCTAGCATCCGACTTGACGGGGGGCAGCGCCGGCACCTGGTTCAGCATTGGCGCTCCTTACATCGCCGTCGCCAGCGACTGGCTTCCTTTAGCCACCAATTGGTGGGTGCATGTGCACTTTGAGGGCTCTTTGGGCGTGTCATGTGTGTGTGCACGACTGCGCGCCTTGTATTTGGTCTTTTGTTTTAGGCGTCTCGATTCAATTGGGTTGCATGCGTCTATCCTTGAGAGCTATTCCGTTGTTTTATATTTTTTCCTACCTTTTTTTTTTCTTACCTTGTTCCACACAAAAATATAAATCCAGGACCAACTTGATGCCCATGGCAGTAGCCAGAAATTTCGGGAATTTAGCGGAAATGTACGCGATGGTGTTGGCTACGGCTGATTTGGGCTTGCGGCCTGCGAGAGTGGACCACTTGATGGTGAGCAACGTGGATGCAAACGGCGAGGGCTGGCCTTTTGTCGACGCGATTGCTGCGGACCGAGGCTGCAGCTTGGGCATCTTCAACGACTCGAGCAAGCCGCTGCCGTTTTTCTTGCACTACTGCCAGCGCTACGAGATTGAGTCCCTCAAAACGGAAGCCTTAAATCGGGCCAAGGGGGACGCAGCAGCCGCCGCGGCCGCAGGTGCAGATTGGATGTTCAGCAAGTACCAAGTCCCCGACGCCATTTTGGCTTGCCCTGCAAAAGAGCCGTCCAATCCAATGGCTCAACCGGCTGAATCAAGCGAAACAGCGCAGCCTGAGAGCAAAAGCAAGAAACCTCCCAAAAAGTTTAAAATGCGCCTCACTTCGGAGGGCTTGTTACCGGAGCCGCCCACCACTTTACGCGCCAACGGAGTCAAAGACCTGCGAAACGTGCTCAGCCACTGCACGGCGAGCCGAGCGACAAACCGCGCTGCACTTGACTACCGCAAGTGGTTTTGTGACAGCTAAAAACAAATACATGGGCATTGGAATCCGTGTTGTACAGATACATGGCTGTTCTTGAGGCCAGTATCGCCCCATTTCCCAGTTGATGGAGCTAGCCCCGGAGCTCGATGCTGAGATAGGAAATATTTTAAATTTTGGTTATTTCCCTTATTTATTATTTAGAACCAGAAGGCCTGCGCCTTTGCACTATTTGAATAACCACAATACAAAGATAAGTAAAGAAGAAAAAGCGCCTTGGGCTTTGGACCTCCGTTTCAGGATGAATATTAAATATTAAAATACATGGCTATGGCCGAGGTGGCGTGCTTCTACTTGCTTGCCTCTCCCTCTCCTTCTTCTCAGTTCTCAGAGGGGTTTCGACGAGTGCATAGTTGTGAACTTGAGCTAAAGTCACGAGTCGTATTCCCATCGGTGCGAGTCCTTCCACAAAATGCACATGGGGTCGAAACCGGGGCGAAACATTTCGCGGTACTCGTCTTTCAAAAGAGCCATTCCTACCTCCGAAGTCGTTGGATAGGTGGGCAAGCGACGACATACTAAGTCGCTGCCAACGCCCATCACCCGATCGAACTTCCTTCGTTCGCTCTCAGTGCTTGATGCGTATTCTGATGCATCGATGCCAGGAGCAGAGGTACGAACGGTCTCAGGAGCAGTGAGGAATGCTTGAATCTGTTTCAAAGCCCCAGAAAAGCTGAAGTGACTTTCACGAAACGATTCAATTATTCTTTCGCGGGCCTCGACTTCGGATGGTGGCATCTCCGCTAAAGAGGATAACACAGCAGGGAGCCCGTCGATATCTGTAGTAAATCCAATTTGTGGCCAGATGAGCTCGTATGGTACCCACGCTTCGTTTGTACCGTTAAGATGCACATGAATTGGTACGAGGCCCATTTGCAATGTTTCGATGAGGTGATAGGACGACCTCCCCGCACCGCGTGGACAGAGGCTAAAGCGAGAATCAGCCATGACATCCCGCCACTTATCGCCTTTATAGTACTTCACAGAGCGATTGTTCTTAGTGGCTCCGTCTTCCATAATTTGAAGCATATGTTCCCGCATCTCCATGGGTGCAGTGTCTTTACTGCCTACGTAACTGAAAGCGTGAACCCTTTGAGAGACAGGTTTCAAGTTGTTCCGGCCTTCGCTCTGCTTCAACAAAGGCACTGGCACGTGCCCAAACCCACCTGGGCTTAAAACTAGAATATTCGGGAACTCATCGTTTAAAAAATCGCCGCAGTGAAAGGCGAACCCGCTGTCGTGTTGTACCAAAGTAACATACGGCACGTTCTTCCTCAGCAATCGTCGAAGTGTTGGAACTAAGTCAGGTGGCAAACGATGCTGCACTTCAGGGTCCCAGAGATCAGTCCAGGGCAGCAATATTGGAATAAACGGTCCGGTCAAGGATCGTAGCTGGCTCGCCTCTTTTGGCATTTTGCGCCAACGAGCTATGATGTCGGTGATAAATGCATTCTCTAGCCACGGCCCCTCATATCCGGCCGCTCGGTGATAGCGATGAGGAGGAAATCTTTTGAACTGTGAAAATGGAGCTAGCCCCCGATTCAAATCTGCAAAATGCGCTGCTGCGTCGTCTGGGTATTCTAGTGCAATTCCGGGAGTCGTTAATTCTAAGCACGCAGTTGCGAGCGTCACGTTTGGCGGTAGAGTCGAATGAAGAGTGCTCATGCCTCCTGAATAATCTGTCTCCGCCGTGCTCATACTGCGATTTTCAGCATGCTGCAATGGCACTTGGTACTTATGTAATTCTTGTATGGATTCTTCTAACGATGCTTCATCAATCCCACTAATTGTTTTGTTACATAATAACCGTGTCCGTTCTTCAAACTGGTCGAGAATGTCTGCAGTACATGATGAGATCGTCCAGTTAGAAGCGAATTTCAAAATATTTTCGAATTCGAGGTCATCGTTGAAGTCAGATCCGGGCGTTGCTATCGAGGTAGCCATAATTCCACCTCGTATTTGTGCTTTAGACGCCTGTGCAGCGCGCTCGCACGCAGCTCGAACTAGATCAAGCAGAATAATGCGCGCGTTATTTATGGAATTAACCCACATGTGCGGAGGCACCGCCAATGGAACTTTGAGGTATTCGTACGCTGCTGCTCCACGATACGGAAGTGCTCGATGCAATTTAAGTGCTGCATATCCGTCGTCGCCAAGAGGCACTTCGCAAGGAAAAAGATCAAGCTCGGATCCAACAGTATCTTGTTTTTCTACGAGTTCAGTTTGAGCAATCAAGGATTCGGCCGCTTCCTGGTAGGCCACGGATAAAGCTCTCATAGCTGCGGCTCTTTCAGGAGTAGGGCGAATGGAGATCAAAGGTTCGTCAAGAATCGCAGATAAGGCCTCGATCGCGAGCTGAGGCTCGCATGTCCATGCAAAAACCATGTCGAACGCAGATGGGCCAAGAGCATTCTTTGGGTTGAAGGGCCATGCTGTATGCTGCAACCAAGCTTTAGCACTACTGAAGGATACATTGGCAGCTGGTGCCAGCAATAGTAAATCATCGTACAATGAGGCGGATCCCCCGGATTCGCCAGTAGCTAGCAGTGGCGCACAATTCGGCTCTCCAGTCAATATTTCACTTCCTCCGACATCACCACTGATGCAAATCATAAACTTATTGAGATCAGCCCGGACGTCATCTGCGTCTTGGCTCGTCCCTGATAAGTCGACATCGAGATGAATTCTCCAGCCTGGTTCATTGCCCGCACGGATTGACCCTGAGATAGGACGTGCGATTGAGACATAAGGACCTGTGCCTCGTGGCTCAGCTGAAACCCTAGCCAAACAATCTCCCACTATTATGAGCGGGAGCACACGCCAAAATCGTTTTCTCATCGACGATACTCAACAGTTGACCCAAAGATATTCTTGATAGAACGATAGAACTCAAAATAGAAGGAATTGTAAAGCTATCGTATTTTCAGGTGTTGCTACTATAACCTACATTCTCTACAATCAGTCAGCAAATTTCAATCACACCCAAAATGTACCTCTACCGATAGCTAGCTAGTTCAGAGAATTAGCAAGGGGCAAGGGAAGCAATATAGAGGAGCAATAGATTTCGTTGAAGTAAACTTGTTCCGCTCCGCTGTTCGTCGCACTCCTTTCTGCCAGTATGTACGTACTTATGTACAGTAGTGCAGTACTTAGTGAGAGTACAGTACAGAAAGTTACTCTGTAGTTGTCATCAGTTGTCACAGTGCCAGAGGCAACAAAATGGGTACAAAAAGACCGAAAGAACAACAACAGAACGGTTTATGTTGTTGTACAGCAGGCTACAGATAGCTACAAATAGCAAATAAACAAATAGCACGGTTGTTACGATGACTCCACAAGTTGGTTGTTGTCTAGTCTAGTCTAGTTAATACCGGTCGTTTACGACCCGTCGTGCAATTTTCACCTCTTCATCACGTTCGAGGCGTCAATTCTTGACGCAGCATCCACCGCACGGGCTTGTAGTCGCGTCGCCTTGAAGTGTAACGCGGCACGCCTT
>Ga0307979_1000876_pt1 | contig 21276 bp, 21 predicted proteins | sample OrgLakmetage1058_FD_201833 | JGI IMG/M metagenome (GOLD analysis project Ga0307979, IMG submission 201833) | Saline water microbial communities from Organic Lake, Antarctica - #1058 | ecosystem: Environmental > Aquatic > Non-marine Saline and Alkaline > Saline | place: Antarctica: Organic Lake...
CGATTGTCCGGTAAGAACGTATCGCCCGCTCTCTAAATCTCGTTAATACGGCAAGTCGAACCTCCCCCCACAAAGGGGAAATTCCTCAATAACACAACACCTCCCACATACATCAACAAGTGTAATGTGCATACAGTGCATGTTGCATGCATGCTGGGTTTCAATTACACTTCGCTCAGCTGGTTGGATGTTGGGTTATTGAAACCCAACAAAACGATCATCCCGGTCCTGCTTTTTAGTCCGATCGCCCGGCCAGTTGTAGGTAATAGGCCTCGCACAGCTGAATTATACAGCCGCACTGCAGCCAAAAAGGCGCTGTGCACTTGGCTGCAGTGCGCCCCTGTAATGGGTTGATCTGAAGATAACGAGAATCGAACCCTGGTCGGCAGCTTAAAAACCGTACACCCAAATCACCTGAGCCAAGTGCACAGCGCCTTGGCTGCAGTGCGGCTGCATAATTCAGCTCCGCGAGGAGGCCTATAATTGGCCGGGCGATCGGACTGAAAAGCAGGGCCGGGATGATCGACACTGCCTAGACGCCGACGAGATGGCACCCTGCTTTTTATTTACAAAATCCAGTCCCTCCCCCTCAGCCGGGCCAGGGAATTCTTATGATGCCGCCTAAATGGCACCCAACACCAGAAGTCCCCCCTCAGGGCGATGATGGCGGTTTGGTGACGGTGTATAGTGTCTCTTCTCCTCAACTTCTTGGTTCTTGTTGTGCGAAATTTGATTGGGCCTTGGGCTGATCTCACGGTTGCCTTCTAAGATACTACTGTACGCCGTCACTCCAGCCCCTATGCTTCATTTGAGGAGAGGACTGATGGCACTGCCCATAGGCATGAGCCACCTCAGAAGACATCTGTAATCCATTGGCACTGCCCACATTGTCTTCGGGCCATATCCCTTCAGCATACCACGGCTTTTACCGTCATCAACTCTGATGTGGTCCTTGCTGTTTATGCTGCTAGCATGTGCTCCAACGGCCTCAGCGACATGTTCCGCCGGGCAGTACTTAAACGGAAGTGCATGCGTAGACTGCCCCAGTGGTCAATATCAGGTACATAAAAGAGACATGATGTACTAGTGCTGCCTTCTGATGTGCCGCGTCTTCATTTGATCATTAACGCGCCTCTCAAGCTAACCGCCTCCCTCTAATCGTCTGATTTCCGTAGGCGTCTGCTGGGACTTCTTCGAGCTGCAGCGCATGCGACGATGTAAAAATCTGTTGTATATTGTGGTTTTTAATTGATACTTCCTCTTTATGTTAAGCACTCAATATTGTTGCTCACATCGTTGTTACGTCCATTCTTGTAGGGTAAATACTCGGGTGCAGCTGCCTCAACCTGCACATCCTGCGCTGCGGGAACGTATGCTGCCGATTCAGGTAAGAATAGACCGACTTTTGTTTCCTGCATCTAAGCACACGGCTCATGCATGAGTTCGGATTTCTACTACTGCGGCACATTCCTTCCAGTCTCCTAACTACTCCTGCGGCACGCTCCACTCCCTCGCACGCCCACGCTTGAACGACATTCCTATGCTTAAAAACTGTTCTCAAATTTTCACCCCTTTTCACAGGCTCCAGCTCGTGCACAAGTTGTCCTGTAGGCCAGTACAACGCCAACACGGGCCAAAACCGGTGCCCGGTCTGCCCGGGCGGACGCTACGAACCAAACCTCGGCTCGACTCTTTGCGAGTCCTGCCCGGCGGTAAGACTAGAGAAAAGACAGGGTCGTAGACCTTGTCACGCACCCTCTGCTCTCGCCTTTGCACTCCAGTCTATGCTCGCAAGTGATTGTTCTACCATGGGCACTACTTAATTGTAGTAGCAATCGCCTGTTGTTCATCTCCACCCCCCTCTATCCTCCACCATGGCACAGGGCTACTACTGCCCGCGAGGCGCAACGAACAAAACGCTGTGCCCTGGCGGAGGCTTTTGCGAAGCCGGTGTCACGGAACCCACCGAATGCGCTGCTGGCACTTACTGTCCTCCTAGAAGCAGCAGCGAAACCTCTTGCCCTGGCGGCTACTACTGTGTGCTGGCGTCGGCCTCGCCTGAGGTCTGTGTTGGGGGCACTTACTGTCCACCGGCATCGTTTGCGGAGACCACCTGCCCTGCCGGCTACTTCTGCACGTCGCCTGCTTCGACGACAACGCTATGCCCCGCTGGTTACTACTGCCCCATAGCATCGGCGAATGCAACGATGTGCCCCGGCGGGAATTATTGTCCGGAAGGCGCTTCGTCGTACACGGAGTGCCCTGCCGGCTATTTCTGTCCCAAGGGAGCCTCTATCAACCAAGGGTGCGGCGCGGGCACTTATTCCGATGCAGGCGCCAAAGCGTGCTCCGACTGCCCCGCTGGCTTTTACTGTGGAATGACCGTCGCCAACGCCGCTTACAGCAGCTGTCTCCTTGGTACTTATGCCGCCAGTGGTGCTTTTGTTTGCACGGACTGTAGCGCTGGCCGTTACTCGGTAGGCGAAGCATCGGAATGCGCGAGCTGCTCTGCAGGTAAATACAGCGATGCCGCGAGTGGGAGCTGCAGCAGCTGCCCCTTGGGTAAGTATTCGAGCAGTGGCGCCTCTGAATGCTCCAGTTGCGCTGCCGGTCACTACCAAGTGAGTGCTGTAGACCCGGATCTTTTTCCTCGTTTAATATACTAGTGCGTTTGCCATTTTCTGCGCCATAGACTCAGAGTCCTTTGCACATTACTAAATCCCATCTTGTGCGTTAAATTATCGACGCATTCATATTGGTCTACGAGCGATGGTGCATAGTTTTACGGTCTCCCTCATCGCCCTCACAATTTCCACTGAATTTGTCTTTGATAAAAGGCTGCTACCGGTAGCACAGCGTGCACGGCTTGTCCTGCGGGCACCTACCAGTCAAGTTCGGGTACTTCCAGCTGCTTCGCTTGTAGTAGCGGGAAAGCCTCGCCCACCACTGGCGCTTCTTCTGCCTCTACCTGTGAAGACTGCGACGCTGGCACTTACAGCACTGCGAGCTCTTCAACTTGCACTAATTGTACCATTGGGCAATACTCCAGCATTTCGGCCGCTTTAAGTTGTAATGCATGTGACTCGGGACAATACCAGGACCGCAGCGGTTCCTCGAGCTGCAAAGACTGCCCTACTGGGAGTGACTCGGTGTCTGGAGCTTCGTCTCAGGCGCAATGCTTCTATCCTTCGGCGCCACCCACACCAGTGCCCACCCCTGCACCAAGTTCCCAGCCGTCGCCACTCCCTAGCTTGACACCTTCTCCTGGGCCATCATCTATTCCTTCACCATCACCTACGCCCTTTCCGACACCAGCACCAACACTAGATCCGACTTCTGTGCCTTCATTATCACCATCGCCAGTACCCAGCCCGGTACCTACGCTAGATCCGACCCCTGTTCCTTCACTATCACCATCGCCAGTTCCCAGCCCGGTACCTACGCTAGATCCGACATCTGTTCCTACACTATCACCGACGCCTGCACCAACGTTGACTCCTACCCCGAATCCGACCCCTGTTCCTACACTATCACCATCGCCAGTTCCCAGCCCGGTACCTACGCTAGATCCGACATCTGTTCCTACACTATCACCGACGTCTGTACCAACGTTGACTCCTACCCCGAATCCGACCCCTGTTCCTACACCACCACCATCGCCAGTTCCTAGCCCAGTACCTACGCCAAGTCCGACTTCTGTTCCTACACTATCACCGACGTCTGTACCAACGTTGACTCCTACCCCGGATCCGACTTCTGTTCCTTCGTTACCACCATCGCCAGTTCCTAGCCCAGTACCTACGCTAGATCCGACCCCTGTTCCTACACTACTACCAACGCCCGTACCAACATCAGCACCAACACTAGATCCGACTTCTGTTCCTTCACTATCACCAACGCCTATACCGACCTCAGCACCAACACCAGACCCGAGTTCTGTTCCTTCACTATCACCAACACCTCATCCAAGTCTGACTCCTACTCAGTTGCCAACATCTATTCCTTCACCATCACCAACTCCCGTGCCAACACCAGCACCAACATCAGATCCGACTTCTGTGCCTTCATTATCACCATCGCCAGTACCAACGTTGACACCTACCCCGAATCCGACCCCTGCCCCTTCGCAATCACCGACGCCTGTACCGACGTTAACACCCACCCCGGATCCATCTTCAATGCCTTCACCTTTACCGACTTTGATTCCCAGCTTATCGCCTACGCCAGATCCGAGTACAATGCCTTCGCCATTACCAACTCTGATTCCTAGCTCAGCACCATCGCCTGAGCCAACTTCGGTGCCTTCACCTTTACCGACTTTGATTCCCAGCTTATCGCCTACGCCAGATCCGAGTACAATGCCTTCGCCATTACCAACTCTGATTCCTAGCCTAGTGCCTTCGTCATCACCTTCTTCAGTGCCTTCACCTTTACCGACTTTGATTCCCAGCTTATCGCCTACGCCAGATCCGAGTACAATGCCTTCGCCATTACCAACTCTGATTCCTAGCCTAGTGCCTTCGTCATCACCTTCTTCAGTGCCTACACCACTGCCGACTTTGATTCCGTCATTAGTTCCTACGCCAGATCCGAGTACAATGCCTTCACCATTACCGACCTTGCTTCCAAGCTTGATACCATCGTCTATTCCTTCTATAGTGCCTTCACCTTTACCGACATTAATTCCATCCTTAACACCTACGCCAGACCCAAGTCTAATGCCAAGCCCTTTACCAACTTTGCCTCCAAGCCCTCGACCGTCTTCTGAGCCAACTTTACTCCCTACATCGGTTCCATCGCCAGTGCCCAGCCCACCGCCGACCAAACCTCCGACTATGCTCCCTACATACATACCATCGCCGCTGCCTACACCACTACCAACACCTCTACCCACCCCTTCCCCAACTTATACTCCAACACCTATGCCAACTCCTCGACCTTCAGCTAGGCCTACTATACTTCCAACACCCGTGCCCTCGCCGCCTCCATCGCGCGCGCCCACGCCTATGCCTTCTCCACTCCCGACTATAGTACCCTCCCCTCCTCCTTCGCATGCGCCTACGCCACATCCGTCGCAAATTCCATCACCGCTGCCGACTCCAGTCCCCACGCATGCACCAACTTCTCTGCCCTCAACTCTACCAACGCCACCTCCGACGCAGGTGCCCTCACGAATGCCTACACCTTTACCAACTCTGCTTCCGACTTTGTCACCTAGTCCACTCCCTTCATTGAGTCCAACGCCTTTGCCAACTCCTGCTCCAAGTCCTGCGCCATCATATGTACCTTCTCCGCTACCAACACCAGTGCCATCTCTTCAACCATCTCCGTTGCCTACCCCTGAACCTTCGCCATCGCCCACGCCGTTGCCTTCGCTTATTCCAACGCCTGTGCCTACGCCATTGCCTACTTCAATTCCTACGCCTGTGCCCACACTCATGCCGTCACCTGTGCCCACTCCGGTACCTTCACCGAGTCCCACCCCTGTGCCGTCCTTACAGCCCTCCCCATCGCCAACGCCCGTACCCACGCTAGCACCATCGCCAGTGCCCTCACTCCAGCCTTCACCCTTGCCTTCATTGGTGCCCACGCCATCGCCTTCGCCTGTGCCCACTTTACAGCCTACCTCATCACCTACACCACTGCCGACGCCGTCGCCTTCTCCCAACCCGTCGTCATACCCAACTCCAGCTCCAACTCCTCAACCGAGCCCTGAGCCTAGCTCACAACCATCGAGTGCTCCAACTCCAGTGCCATCACTCATACCTTCACCGCAACCGTCACCAGTGCCCAGTTTGATGCCCACTTCCCTTCCTAGCTTAGTGCCAACGCCATCACCAACGCCACAGCCGTCTAATCTGCCTACTCCAGAGCCGTCACCAGCTCCTTCTCCATCGCCAACCTCTGTTCCGACCTATGTCCCATCGGCAGTTCCTACGTATTCACCAACTCCTGTGCCATCACCGCTACCATCACCGGTACCTTCTCTAGCGCCAACGCCAGTGCCCACGTTGTCGCCTACGCCGTCACCATCACCGGTACCAACGCCTGCTCCCAGCCCCCTTCCTTCGCCGACTCCTACACCACAACCTTCGCCAGCGCCCTCTAATGTGCCTTCTAGTGTGCCTACATCAGTGCCGTCGCCGTTGCCAACTCCCCTACCCACACCATCACCGTCTCCTGCGCCGTCTTTAGATCCAACGCCAGTTCCCTCGCCTTTGCCTTCGCTGGTGCCTACTCCTAGCCCTACTCCGATTCCTTCCCCCGTGCCCACCCCAGTACCCTCAATTTATCCTACCCCAGCACCGACCCCATCTCCTACTCCAGCCCCCTCTATCCCTACACGAGAGCCATCACCTTTGCCTACCTATACTCCAACTCCAAAGCCGTCACCTGTACCCACCGGACAGCCCACCCCGCCTCCAACGTTTGTGCCTAGCCCTCTGCCCACGCCGTCGCCATCCAAACTTCCGACCCTCGTGCCCTCGCAAGTCCCGATGCCGAATCCAAGCTTACTCCCAAGCCGAGCTCCGACTCTTTTACCCACCTACGTCCCCACACCTGTGCCGCTGCCTCCCCCATCTGGACCTCCGTCTATGCAACCCACCTTTGTGCCTTCACCGTTACCGAGCCCCATTCCTTCCCCGATTCCATCGCCACCTCCTACAGGCACACCAACTCCGATTCCAACGCCACCGCCGACAGGATTGCCAACTATGCTACCTACGCCATCACCCACTCACCTTCCAACTCTAGTGCCTACTCCTCTGCCTTCGCCAGTGCCCACTCCTGCCCCTAGCCCTCTACCGAGTTCGCACTTCCCTTCGGAGACACCTACTCCTCTTCCCACTCCTGCACCTACATCGGTGCCCACTCTCATTCCGTCGCCATCTCCGAGCCCTCTGCCAACCCCTTTACCCTCCCCCGTGCCCAGTCTAGATCCAACTCCTTCGCCAACGCCTGTGCCATCATATTCCCCGTCGCCCGTGCCCTCTTTGCTCCCAACTCCGGTGCCATCTCTGGTGCCTACTTCAAATCCGACGCCTTTGCCTACTTCGCTCCCAACGCCAGCACCGACACCAGAACCAACACCATCGCCTACCTCTGTCCCTACTCCAGTGCCCACTTCTGTGCCCACACCCCAGCCATCTCCTCTGCCATCGCTTTTGCCCACGCTAGCTCCTTCTCCCATTCCCACTCCACTGCCTACGCCAGTACCTACCTCATCGCCTTCGCCGCGCCCTTCCCCACAACCTTCCGAGCTCCCCACGCCAGAGCCTACACATGTGCCCGGGTCAGCTCCCACTCAACAACCAACACCACTGCCGAGCCCACTCCCTACTTCAGTGCCGTCGCCTTCTCCCTCATCCGTGCCTACACCATTGCCAACACCCGTGCCAACCCTGAGCCCTTCTCCGAGCCCTACACCATTGCCCTCACCCGTTCCAACGCCTAGTCCTACACCCGCACCTACGCCGCTGCCGACTCCAACGCCCTCGCAAGTGCCCACTCCGGTGCCTTCACCGAACCCCACCCCTGTGCCATCCTTGCAGCCCTCTCCATCGCCAACGCCCGTACCCACGCTAGCACCATCGCCAGTGCCCTCACTCCAGCCTTCACCCTTGCCTTCATTGGTGCCCACACCATCGCCGTCGCCTGTGCCCACTTTACAGCCTACCTCATCACCTACGCTACTGCCTACGCCATCACCGTCGCCCGTGCCCACTTTACAGCCTACCTCGTCACCCACGCCATTGCCGACCCCTTTGCCAACTCTCACCCCTACTCCGCTGCCAACGCCGGCTCCGACCTCGTATCCTACGCCATTACCAACACCACTGCCGTCGCCACAGCCGTCTCCCCTTCCTAGCCTGGTGCCAACTCCAGCTCCTACTGCAGTGCCATCGCCGACTCCAACACCACTGCCATCCCCACATCCAACACCTAGTCCATCTTCACTGCCGACTTCTATGCCTTCTCCAGTGCCGACGCTCGAACCATCGCCACTGCCGTCGCCTACTCCGACTTTAAATCCCACACCTATTCCATCGCCAACTCCAACCGCATCGCCTACTCCTCAACCTTCGCCTGTGCCGACACCTGTGCCGTCCCCAGTCCCAACTTTAAATCCCACGAGTGTACCCTCCCTACAGCCATCGCCATCGCCAACTCCACTGCCTACGACTTCACCTAGTAGTGTGCCAACTCCTTTGCCATCGTTATCGCCTACTCCAGTTCCCACGCCCTTGCCCACCTCACTGCCTTCGAGCATTCCCACTCCATTGCCCAGCCCTCTTCCTACACCAATATCCACGCCAGTGCCGTCACCATCTCCAACGTCGAAACCAAGCGATCTCCCTACCCCACATCCTTCCCCGAACCCTAGTCCTGTGCCAACGCCACTGCCTACCCTCTCGCTTGTGCCGTCGCCCGTGCCCACGTCGACCCCTCGCCCAAGTGCCTTGCCCACCATGACACTGCAGCCAACGGCACTGGCACCTTCCATCGATGATCTGGCCCTTGATCAAGCTGTTTACTTTGTTGGAGCAAGCATGAAGGTGCGAGTAGTATCAGACTTGTTTCGATTGAACCTCTTATCTTTGAAGGCTATCAATTCAACGGCCACACATATCCTGTGCTCTCTCAAACGTGAAGTTGCCACTCTATTCGTGTATGCGTGTAAATAGGTTACATGGTCCACATACGACTTGGCATCTACGCTGCCTTTGTTTCTGTACTCTTGCGCTGCCAACGCCATATCCCTTACCGAGTCCTGCGGCGACAACAGCGCTTGTGCGGAACTTCTCGACGGCCGGTCCTTCGTTTTCCCTAATGACGGCGCTGTGAGTGCGAAAGTTTGTTGTCTGTTTGATGTGGTTGCTGTCGTGCGCATGCTTCTGTCTGCGTGCATTTTCTTTCGCTCAGTAGAGGACTGATTGCCCGCGCCTCTTTATTGTTTTCAAACGGCTGTATTAGGTGACCGTATCGTGGCTTGAAGGCAGCGGAGACTTCGTGCTTTGCCTCCAAGGTTTTGGGACTTGGACTGAATTTTACAACGGCACTGAAGTGACGACAGTTCCTTTTGGTTACTCGAGTCCTTTCTCCGTGATTCACTTCCCCACCCCTCTGCCTTCGCCCTTGCCAACACCAACTCCTTCCGCGCCTTCCCCTGAGCCTACCTCTGTCACCACTACCACAGTGGCAATCAGTTTCTCTCTGACGGCCTCCAGTGAGCCTACAGCGGCCGATAAAGCCAATCTCAAGACCACACTTTCAGACGACACTGGTATCGCGGAAGAAGACATCAAAAACTTTGTAATGACCACAACCTCTTCCTCTGGAAACCGACGCTTAAGCCAGCGCAGTTTTGACGAAAAGAATTCTACTTCAGCTCTTCGATTAGACGCAACTGACGGTATGAACTCAGAGATGAATGTGAATAATGCTGCGTCGGTTTCAGGTCAACATGAAGATAGCGTCACTTCAAAAGCATCAAATGGTATGCAGAAAGCACCTCTCACTCCGCGGCGTGTAAGCACTCTTACTTGGAATGTCAACTCAGACTTGGTAACGGACCTGAACACTGGTGCATACACTGATTCCTCTGCATTTGTTACAGCCATCTCAGATGTTCTTACCAGTAACGACTTTGCAACCAATGTGGCGAACAATTTAGAGACGGTTGTGGAGTACGACACTAGTTCAGTGACAGCGTATGCTCTAACTAGGAACCCTAGCGTGAGTCCAACACCTCCACCGTCACTATACCCTTCTCCATTACCCTCAAGAGTTCCTGTGCCTTTGCCAACGCCTCGACCTAGCGCACAGCCCACACAACAGCCTTTCGCTGTGCCGACCATCGTACCTTCCAGTAAGCCATCGCCGCAGCCTTCGCCTGTGCCGTCACCCAGTCCTACTGCCCAATTTGTGGGTACTACAACGGGTGCTATGCTTGCGATTGGGTGTACTGTATTAGGAGCATGTCTTGTCAGTGTGGCTTTAGTAGTACGTCGCGTCGGTCGAGAGAGCGCTCAAAAAGAGCTGAAGAAAGAGCAACAGCGCCAACTCAGCCAGTCCTTGGAGACTCCGCCAGGGGGGCTTGATTCCTCATCGAGGCTCGCTAAGCGAATCGCCCAAGCTCGGCCTTCTGCCATCATGCGAGACTTGTATTCGGTGCAGAACACACAGCATCACACCTTACGCGACAGCACCGACACGTCTGCGTGGTCTCCCTTGGAGCGAGGTAGCAGAGACGATGGTGACAGGCTATCGTTGGAATTGGTGCCTGGTTGGCAGAGTGCTCTGGACCCTTCCGGGTCTGGAAAGACATACTATTACCACGAGATTACGGGCAAGACACAGTGGGATCCGCCGCTATTAGGAGCACCGGGCAATGTTCGCGACGACGATGATGATCTCGAGCTCAGTGACAATGACGAAGAAATGAAGGACAGCGACTCACAGTCCATAAGGTCTTATTCGATGAGTAGCTCCAAGCAATCAATGCCGCGTACTAGCACTGGTGGAGGAATAGGCGGAGGAATACCTCTCATTGGTCCTCGGGGAATACTCGGGGCTGAGAGTGACTCCGAGATGGGCTCTGAATTTGGCGACGAAGAAGCGCCACCTCTAAGCTATGCGGAAAAGCTCAAGCAACAGGCACGCCAGGACCTTGCCTCGCAAGCAGTGCCTGCCAAACGAGGAAGCGGAGCTGCGAAGAAGCGCGTTTCGTCCGTGCCAACAGCTGCGCATACACCTGCGCGCTTACCAGGCCGCGCCAGTGCTGTCACCCCAAAAGCACATGTAGACGACGATGGAGGAGTTGACATCCTTTCTGGTCCCATGGCAACGCTGGACGAAAGCAGCCCTGTTGATGAGCACATTCCTGCAGGTCATCAACGGCCCAGTAAAGCGGTTTCTTCACAATCACCGTCATCGTCACCTGTTGGAGCACATGCATCCGAGGCAGGGGCCACGCGGCGACCGTCTCGACTAGCGTCACGGCTTGCAGCGTCTCAGCTTGAGGAGGTTACTCGGGGCCGGCGCTCGAGTCTCAACGACAATGAAAATGGCCCTCGTTCAAGGCCATCTATGACGCATGCACCGGTTGCACCTCCTTCTGAAGATGCTGAAAGTCTTCCTCCGGAGATTGTTGACACTTTGGGAGCAGAGATTGGTGATCCTGTAAATTCGGAAGCTGTTGTTAGTGCTGAATCGATATTGCCCCATTCTACTCCAGAAGTCAAGAAAGAGGTATTTTATTTCCATCTTCTACTTATATGCAATACAATGCATGTGTTACTGCGCTACAAGTATACAAATGCGCTCGCAGGTGCTTTGGTTGTTGTTTGAAGTTCTGTTTCTTCAACTTCAGCTCGTGCTTTGTTCTTGACCGTATCTTTTCTTTCCACGGACTATGCATCCCTTCAGGTTGGCCTAGCGGATGTTCTGGCGGCAGCAGGGTTTGACTCTGACCGTGCATCTCTTGCTGCGATGACGCTGGCATTTGTAGGCGTGGAGTCAGCGAAAGAGCTTGTTTCCATTAACGTACGCATAAACAACGCTTACGGTGTAACTGATGCTGATTTACAGCACCGTGCTGGACTGCGTGTGGACGAGGTATGTAAGCTTAAGCACTCAAATCATGCTGCGAAATCTTTGGTCCTTATGTACTTGAACACTCTTGTGTATCAAACTACAGTTGTCTTAGTTGTCGTCAAGATAATTTTCTTCCCTCTGCCTGCGCACTACTTATCTAATCTCTTTCTATGGTCTTCTGCGTCCATATCTATCACCTTAATTTACCAAAGGTTCGTATGTTGCGCGGTATTGTGGACCAATTGAGTAATGCTGGTGTGGTAAATGGCTCTTCTGGAGATGGACACATGTTGGAGGCCTTCTTACAACAAGTGGTGTCATCCAGAGATGAAGCCAAGGTTACTGCACCTGCCAAGCCAGGCAAGCGAGGTTCTATTCTAGGGGCCTTGTTTGGTGGTGGTAACAGTAAAGAATCTCGAACAAATGAGACGAGCGTTGACGCCACAGCTAATGCAATGATTAAGCCCGAGACTGTAACTCAGCGCGACTCAGAGCATGGTACTGCTAACAGGACTAATGGTGAAGAATACGCGATTAGAAATAGCGAAAACATGGTAGCTGAGACGAAGAAAGCAGAAAAAGAAAGTAACGACGAGCTTGATACTGTCAGGTATGCGCTTGCTCCTGAGAACGAACCCTCGTTCTTGGCTCGTTCAGGGTTGGATCGGCATGAAGAAATCACCGAAAAGCTCCTCGATCTGGGCATGGTGTCAGCAGAGGATTTGGCATCAGCGTTAGGTTCAGGTGCATTGGATCTCTCAATGAACTGTGGTTGCACGCCAGATGAAGAGGAAGCCATAGCACTTGCGCTCGATGCCCTTGATCAATCGCTCGATGGTCGCCTCTCGTCAGTTATTAATGCTGGAGCGCCACCTAAGCGTGTATCACTCTTGGTCAGCCCCCCTGCGACTCCATCTACAACACGTACATCTGTCACTAAAATCTTCGGAGGCAACAGCAATAAATTGACCGTGGCTGAGATGCAGAAAGCCAAAGACGAAAAGGCAGCTGCTGCTGAGGAAGCTAGGCTGGCAAAAGAGAAAGAAAGGCAACACAAGGAAGAAGAAAAAAGGGCTCTGGCGGAAAGGAAGGCTGAAGAGAAGAAGGAACGCGAGGCAAGACTACAAGCAGAAAAAGCTGAGAAAGAGGCAGCGGCATTGCGGGCGAAGGATGAAGCTAGAAGAAAGAAAGAAGAGCAAAAGAGAATATTAGCAGAAAAGAAGAAAGCCGAGGAAGAAGCGAAGAAAGCTAAAGCACAATCTCATGCATTGCAGCAAAAGACAGACCTGCAATGTCCATCTGAGCATGGTGATGCACCAATTGAAAGCTCAATAGCCATGGTTGGACCTTCACCATCGAAGGTAGAAGTTCCTACAGTACCACAGGTCGCAGCGGCAAAGAAACAGTCGCAAATCGAAGCATTTGGGCGTGCGGCACTGCAACGGCAGAAAGGTGAGAAACCAAGCACGGACAAAGATGCTTCAGTCAGTAGTAAGGACGAGAAGCTGGAGGCTGTATTCAACGAACGTCTCGCAGCTGAAGAAGCTCAAGTTAAGACCACTCTGCCTCGAATCGGTGCGCAGCGCTCAGAGATGCCGTCCGGTGTGCGTGAAAGAGGACAATTAAATCGCCTGTCGCTAGAGCCTGGTCGTGGTAACCCTGCCACGACAGGAGGTGGCAAAGGATCGGGCCGCGGCAGTGCAAACAGGGCCAGCATTGCGAGCCCATCAGACCAAGCGCGAGGTGTATCCATCAGCCGGGCCCCGAAGCGCCCTTCTGTGATGTCCGGTCGCGGCGCCGGGCGTGCATCTATTGCGGGAGCTCATTCTCCTTCAGCCATCGAAAAGTCTGCGCCGTCAGATGCCCCAGACAGCAGCAACACGGCTGTGCGTACCATTAGAGAACGCTCACCACCGCGGTCACCTCTATCTGGTGCGAGTGAACGTATTCAAGGAAATGATAGGGTGTCAGGTGTGTCACCTCCGCGTGCACTACGGCCTGCTCCTAGGAAGTCAACACGCTCACCACCGCGGCCGTCTGCTGCAGACTAGGGAAGATTTTTGGCATATACATAAGTTAAATCGCCACCCCGGAAATAGATCCTGACTTTGGAATTACCCACGCCATGGCGCCATAGTACAAACCTTAACTTAAGTTTATGTGCTATGTGCTTTGAGCTGTGTTATCTTCCACGAGTTCTCCGAGTTCTCGCTCTTTACTCTTTACTCTTTACTCTAAAGTCTACAGCCAAAACTCAAAACGAAACTTAGTGCACCTAACTCGGAGAAGGCGAGCGCGCGAGCGCGCAGTTCTTTCCTTTTGCTTTTACCGGCTTCGATCTTTTAAACCAGCCGCGCTGCTGTGAGGCCCGTAGCCCGTAGTCCACAGATCCACACCTCGCCTAAATTAGACCTAAACATGTAGACTGTAGCTGTAGGTGTAGGTGGGTATTCGAGAACAGTGAACTGGGCGTTCGCAGATTCAGATTAGATTATACTCCCCCATTGCAAAGAAACAACAACAAATAGCATAGAGCGTAGAGCGCAGTGCAAATGTTCATCTTTGCTCTCATGAACCATGTAGACTGCAGAATAGGTTTCGAGTACGTCCGCGATCTCCATTCCGACCTAACCCCTGCTATGGCACGCTATTCCTTGGTGTTGACCGGTAGCCCTGTGCACTTTAGAGCCTTCTTTAATGTCCAACCCCATGTCATCTCAGGGCATCAATTCGGCCTTGAGTGTGCTACCCAACCAATAAGCAACTGCCGTGGCGCCCGAGTAATAGGCACCCAAGCAAAGAAGAAAATTGGGCACTGATTACTATTGTTGGGGGCTTTGCGCTTTGAGCTCCAAGTTAAAAGCAAAAGCACATGCGAGAAATCCCGTTTCCCTCCTGCCCTTGTCCAGCCCAACAAAGACAAAGACAAAGACAAAGCAAAAAGCAGTGCCGTAAAGCATAAAGCGGGGTATTTGTTTTTTAATTCAAGACAGGCCCCGAAGGGCCGGAAGTAGAGCGCTAACAGGTAGAGAAGAAAAGCGAAGCAGCGCAAACTAATCCTAGGAAGCTAATCAGGCGCACATGCCCGAGTGGCCATGGAAGTGATGGTAAATTTCTCCAAGCCCCCCGGATGGCCCATTGAAGCACACCACGCTCCTCGTGTCGAGACGCTCAGAGCTTCTTTTGGGCGAGCATCACGAGGCCCTTGATGCCTTTCACCCAGTCCTTGTGTTCGTCCCACGCCGAAGTGGTCAAGTCCTTGTGTATTGACCCCGCCGTCGCATAGTCGCGCGCGCCCACCGCATTCACCATCGCCAGGGCCTTGTAGCCTACTTCGCTGGAGACCGCACCGTGGCCCAATTTCCCGATCAAAATGGCGGCTGCTTTAGACACCTCCCCTAACTGCTTCTTCTCCACCGCTGCGGTGCACGAGCTCGTGAGCTTCGCTTGCAAGTCATTCAAGAGTGGCACAATGGCCTTGAGTTCCTCCGGCACGGCGGACGGGTCAGCGGACGCACCAAAGTCGGCGCCGGCACCTGGCGCAACCTGCGGGACGTACGCCTCAGACTTTTTGCCTGGGCCGCTCTTGAACCCATCTAGCTTCGGCATGCCCGGAAGTGGAGCTGCTGGTGCCGCCACAGGAGCAGGTGCTGGCTCTGGCTGTGGCGCGTAAGTGGCGGGCTGTGCAACTGCTTGGGCGGGTGCTGCGACCGCGGGAGATGGAGCAGCGGCTGCTGCTGGAGCCACTGGAGCTGGCTGCGGCACTTCCCACTGCGTCACACCCGAAATGGTGTTCACGTAGTACACGTTGCCGGCTTGGTCCTGCTGCCAGATCCAGCCCAGTGGCAAGCCTGTGTTCGGGTCCGTGCCTTCCGCCATCGTTCGCTGATTGGCCGCTGCGGCTTGGCCCCCGGGAACTTGACCGTAGGTTTGCTGCGGCACTGCACCGTAAATGTCGGCCGCCGCCGCAGCGACTTCAGCCGGGGAGGGTTCTGGCGCGGGCGGCAAGGGCACTTGCACGGTTCCCGAATGAGGGCACACTCCAATGGTGACAGGGGCAAACAGGGGTGGGGGCGTGGCCTGAGGCCCCACTGTGCGGTCCAGCTGGGCGGCCAAAAACAGGCGGTGCTGCAGCTCGACCGTGGCGGACGCGGCTTCCCCCGCGAGCGACAAATACTTGACGGCCGTGACCATTTCGCCTTGCTGCGCCAACATTTCGCCGTACTGCGTGAAGAGCGCTGCCATTTCTGGTCCCAGGTCCATCGCGCTCGTGGCGTCGCTGCCGTCGGGAGAAGCCGTAAATACGGTCACCTTCTCCACCAGGGCGTGCAAGAGCATGGAGTCGAGGCGACCGAGGGACTTGGCCTGCTGTTGCTTCAGCTCGCCGATCCAAATCGACACGGTCTTGGGCACGTTGATGGCGCACAAGTAGCACAGCGACGCTGCCTTCTCGTCGCCAGCTCCCTCCAACACCTCACCTAGCTGCTCGCACAAGCTCGAGAACTCGTCGGACTTGCCGTAGGTGCTCAAAATCGCCAGGGTTTCTTTCCATTCGGCTGGGTCGGAAGTGGCCACTAAGTCCCCGAGCCGCGAGTTGATGATGGCCGCCACCACCGCTAGGAAAGGCCGCTTCGCCGCCTGGGCCTCGAAGTACCGCAGGCGAGTGGCCTCCCACAGCTCAGCACCCCCACAGGAGGCCAGCAACAGGGCATCGGCCAATTGGCCGCGCGCGAAACACCCGTCCACGGCGGCTGCGAAATTCCCCACCAACAGCGCTCGCTTCACTGCGGGGGATTCCCCCACCAGCATCGACGCTACTTCTTCGCCGGCTCCTGCTGCTCCTGGTAACGAAGCGGAGGAGGAGGGAGCTGGGGCTGCGGTAGGTACAGCGGCGGTGTCACTCACAGGAGCTTCCTTTTTGTCTCCTTCTCCTTCTTCTTTCTCCTCTTTCACTAGATGATCGCTACCGTTTTTCTCAACCACTTGAGCGTCCGTAATGACTGCCTCGCTACTCGCACCGTCACCACCGCCGCCGAAGAAGTCTTCGGCCGTTGCATTGCTGTTCGCTCCGCCATCCACGACGGGTGGTGTGTCCGAGGCCAGAGCCGACGGCTGTGGCTCCGGCAGCGTGGCTGTGTCAGGGCACATGCTAGCCACTTCAGCGGCGATGGCTGCCGGGTCAAAGCCGAGCTTCAGCAAGAGCTTGGCCCGCGCGGAATCTTCAAACACCAGCTGCACAAACCGCCACACTGAGGCTTCGTGAACCTCCTCTTTTCCTTCTTCGCCTTCCTTGTTGGCTGCCTTCGCGTCGGCCTCCGCTGCTTTCACCTCACACAGACCCTTGAGGTTCTTGGTGGCAAGCGCCGCTTCAAACTCCACGGACGCATTCACAAAGGCCTTGTCCTCGACCACCGTGCGCACTGTCACTGGCGCAGGAATGATTTGCCCAGGAGGTGCGACCAGTGGCTTCCCCTCGGCACTTAGAGGCTGCGCAAAGGTCGCAAGCTTGCCCCCAAACCCGAACCCCGCCCCGCAGGGCTTGCGCAGCCATTTGGGCGCCCGGGCACTGGCGGTGCGAGTCCCGCTGAGGGAGTAGACTTGCACTTTGCGGTCAAACGAGCAGGTGGAGAGCACTGCCCTCTGCTTGGGAGACCAGTTGCACTCGTAGCGCCGCCCCGCCGCTGACATCCCGAACCCACCGAACCCGCTGTTGGCCGCGGCAGAGGCCGTGGTGTCGGCGGAGAGCTCAAAGACGGGCCGCCGCTCGAACAAGTCCCATACAAAGGTGTGGTTGTCTTTGCCGCAAGTGAGCAAGAGCGAGGTGTCGTGGGGGCACCAGGACATGGACAAGATTCCTTGGGTGTGGCCGGCCAGCTGCGAGAGCGGCATGGTGGTGGAGCTGCGCAAGTCCCACATGCTCACCACCGGGTTCGCGTCATCCCCCGACGCCGTCACAATCTGCAGACCCTCGGTGGGGTTCCAGCACAGGTCGGTGACGGGGCATTTCTTGGCGTCCCGGAGCTCGCACCACGATTTCTTTTGTCGCAAGTCCCAAATGTGCGTGGACCCGTTCATCGAGGCCGACGCCAAAATGTGAGGCACCTGAGTGTTCCACGCGACTTTGGTCACCTCTGCGGTGTGTTTGGCGGCGCTAGGGTCGGGCGCTGGCACGAAGGGCTGCTTGGGGGTGTCCGGGCGGTCGAGGGCGTGAATCAGGACGTTGGCGTCCGCACCTCCACTGGCGAGCAAATGGTTGGAGGCAGCGGTTGGGTTGAAGTGCAGCGAGACAGCGCCAGTGTGGTGCTTCATGGCACTGAGCTGTGGCTTGGCGTGACCTTCGATAACTTTCGAGGGGTCCCACAAGCAAATGGAGCCATCGGTCATGCCACCTGCCAAGAGGCCCATCCCAAAGTCCGCGCTGTAGTTCGCCATCGGAGACCACGCCAGCGACGAAAACTTGCCCGGCGTTTTCACCTGCACAGGGTGAATACGACACACACAATAGAAGAGACGCAAACTAATTAGGGATTCAAAAGGAAAAACTCTAGGCCACCTTGCCTACGTGTGCAAGATGGCCGACATGTAGCACCGGATCTTCTCAGCTCACTCAAGCCAACAACAGCATGATGAAACGAAATAGCCACAATTGATGTCACTTGACCGCACCTTTCCAGCAGCAGGGCATTCAAGGCCAGGCTCTTTGAAGTCGAGGTTCAAAATTTCGAGTTCGCCGCCATAGTCGTCAAAACCGGAGGCGCCCGAGTCTTTGGCGCCCAGTGCCAACAAGTTAGGCGACGAGCTCAGCGGACTGAAAAGGACAAAACACGCACAGCAAGCACGCAAGGTCAATAAGATAATATATGTCAGCAATGAGAGCATGATCTAGAAGACAATGGAGAAATCACTCATGCATTGAGCGAGCACGAATGCTGCCGTGCACGTCCATTGGAACTCAAAATTGCCACAGGACACCGCTCGACAAAACACAGTCGCACCTCCAAGCAATGGTAGCTCCTTTTTCATCGATTTCTTTGACGAGACTCATGGTGATATGCCGAAGTGTCAATACCCAAAGTGCGCTCCTTAATTGGTGTGCCTACGCTGGAGGAGGAGAGCCCCAACAAGCTCTTGGGATGCTCTAAATAATATCTCGAGGTGACGATGCAAAAAATCAAAAATATCCCAGTCCTCCAGAAACTGAATATCTTTTTTTTTGAGGTTTTACGGTTTCCGAATCGTGCTTTGGATCGTAAACCTATGAATCCCCAATAGGAGGACAGGCGATTTTGTGAAAAGTCTGGGCAATCGCAGTCTACGTGATATTTAGCCCAGCTCCAAAATGTAAGCTACAGTGGCTTCGCTCTACGCTCGAGCACCATCTTACGTTGCTTCCAACTCATATCCCGGCCACTCTATTTTAAAATGATGTAGTCTGACAAGCTCGAAGCATTATCACCGCTTTCCCCACGCACCTTCGTTATATACAGATGCCTAAGGAGACCAAGAAGAAGGTAGCGGCACCTGCGGCTGCTAAGGCGGCGCCTGCGGCGGCACCTGCCACTCCTCGGTTCTACCCTGGCGATGACATTGTGGCCCCAAAGGTCAAGCAGGTCAACGGGGTAAGTCACGTCGCCTCAATGCCTTCCCTCGGAGCTCGATTGATTCTCTGCCAGTGCAGTTCCTGAAGCCTCAAAGAGCGATGAGCTCACCTCTACAATATTGTGCGTGTGATAATAGGCCCCTAAGTTGCGATCGAGCATCAAGGCAGGCACCGTGTTGATTTTGCTGTCGGGCCACTTCCGGGGAAAGCGATGCGTGTTCTTGAAGCAGCTGCCTTCCGGCTTGTTGCTTGTAACCGGTGAGTCAAGAGGACCGTCTCTCCGGTTGATCTTTCACTTCCCCTACCCACCGTGCGACGGGCTGTCGCAGCGATAGTAGAGAATCTTCACGCTGCCAGTCCGATGACAAAAACTAACTTTGCCTGAGGTGCCTGGCACACTGGGGCGTTTGAGCGCGAGGGCTGCCCCCCTCGAGCGCTCTCAGTTTTGCCTCCGTCTTTCGGCTCCTCGGAGGCAGCGTCGCTCTCTTTCCTCTCGTACCGGCTGGCTCGGCTGCATTCCTGCTACGGTGCTTGAATCGAAGCGCTTTTCAACACGGCTGGTGCTCGCGCACTATGCATGAGTAGTGCTGGCGGTGGCCAGTGGCTCATTCTTTGTGTGGCGGGGCACCTAGTGGTGTCGAAGGGTTGCTGTGAGGAGGGTGCTAGGTGTGCAATCGAGCCGTCTCGATTCGAGTGGGCTGAAGGCATCACGACGCACGCTCCGTGTGTGGCTGAGGGGCGGCCGAGTTTTGCATCGCTGGAGGCCTGAATATGAGAATTGAGGACATACGCATCCACGTGTTTTTACCCACACTAGCTTCATAAGCCTGCTCTGTGGTGAACACATTCGCTTACTCGTCTCTCCTTTTTTTCTAATGCATGATTAGGTCCTTACAACGTGAACGGCGTGCCATTGAAGCGTGTGAACCAGGCTTACGTGATTGCCACCTCCACCTCAGTCGAGCTGCCGAAGCTGGACTTGGCGGCTTTCACTGACGAGTACTTCGCGAAGCCTAAGACTGAGACCAAGACCAAGGACGCTGAGGGCAAGTTTTTCGAGGCGACCAAGACCAAGACAGAAACCTCGGAAGCGCGGAAGGCAGACCAGGCCAAAGTAGACGGCGCCTTGATTAAGGTGGTGGAGAAGACGGAAATGCTGAAGGCTTACCTCCAGGCCAAGTTTAGCCTCAAGAAGGGCGACAAGCCTCACGAGATGAAGTTCTAGATGCCAGAACAGAGAGCAACCCCCGCTTCTGTTTTGGATGGCAATCGCAAAAACAGGAAGCAGAGCGCCGTCTGTTTTTGTGATGCCTGCTTGTGCTGAAATTCTTGCGCTTAATTAAGAAAAAAAAGGCAATATTTCATTAATAAGTATAAGTAATAATTCACGATATATAATATTAATATAATATTAATATTAGTATCAATATTAATAATCAATTGGGAATTGGAAGTAGGTGGGAATTTGGTACTATCCTTATCCTCTTTGCGATTGCGGCTTGCGCGCAGCGCATGCGAATACACTCTACACTTTTGCTCGCAGCTCGCAGGAGTGGCCTCTGTCTTCTGTCTTCTCAATCTCAGCGCTGTTCTGAGAATTGTTCTGTGTCTGTGTCATCTTTTGGGTTTGTATTGGTATTGTTTCGAGTTCGAGTTCGAGTTCGAAATAGGTGGTAGTGGTAGCGGTAGTGGTCGGTGGCCAGTGGCCATTGGCCATTTTGGGTTTGTGGCTTGTGGGTTGTGGCCTCCCATTCTCCCATATCCAGCAATGGCGCACGAAATACGAAATGGAAGTGCGTATCCAACCTGTGCCTGTGCCACATTGGGCTATCACAAGCGCGGAATCTGTAACTGTACCTGAACTATTCGGGGTATTCGCATTATTCGCAGTCGACGTGCTCTCAGGCTGGAGGGCCTTGCGAGGGTTTCGAAAAATGCTGAAAGTCGACCACGAGTAGCGACCGTGGCGTTTGATGGGAGATATATGGGTTTAGCTCGATGATAAGGAGGGGCCGCTAGGCCACACCACAAGCGGCCCGCTTGCATGTCAATGTTTGTATTTTGGAGGGGGGAGGGGG
>Ga0307979_1000878_pt1 | contig 21182 bp, 18 predicted proteins | sample OrgLakmetage1058_FD_201833 | JGI IMG/M metagenome (GOLD analysis project Ga0307979, IMG submission 201833) | Saline water microbial communities from Organic Lake, Antarctica - #1058 | ecosystem: Environmental > Aquatic > Non-marine Saline and Alkaline > Saline | place: Antarctica: Organic Lake...
TTGACCGGTAGTCCTTTGCACTTTAGAGCCTTCTTCAATGTCCGACCCCATGTCATCTCAGGGCATCCATTCGGCCTTGAGTGTGCTACCCAGCCAGTAAGCAACTGCCGCGGCGCCCGAGTCATATGCATCCGAGCGACGTGGCCAGCCCAACGAAGAATCCGATTGTGATAGTAGCAATCAAGGTCCATGACATTGAGCCTTTGAAAAAGAGTGGCTGAACTAATGTGATGATGAAAGGCATGACGAAGGCTGACATGACACATGCTACGAACGCAACGCTTATGGGAGCTACGGAGTCGGTTGAATATTAGCAAAATGGAAGCGGCTGCAAGAATGGTTGTTGTTGTGGCTTAGGTATGGGTTCCTAGTTCAATTGGGCTGGCGTTCCAAATATCCTACTGTGTGCACCGGGACTTAAAGCTAGAGTTGGATTTGGAGTGTAAGTTAAACAAGCGCAGGCACAGCCACAGCCACAGCGAGTCAGAGACAAAGTCGCAACTGAACTGCTTCATAGAACACAGATCAAGACCAAAGGCCAGAGGGCAGAACGGATTTACGCGGCCCTTCAGGCCTGTATGTCTATCTTTGAAGCGCATTTCCTTGTAGCTAGTAACTGGCCGCAAAGGAAGGCACTGAGTCCGAGGCAGCTTGATTTCGGTCAGGGCCTAAACCACCAAACATTGACGAGGTCGATTGGTTGAGAAGAGCTTCGCGGACTAAGGAGCTTTGGGTGTAGTTCGACGCAACATAACGCCCTTCGAGGCCTAGAAGTGAACCTGTGCACACATCAAGAGAAATGGGGGGCGTATACATGTCAAGGAATGCGAACTTGAAGGAGCAAGCTCTACTATATCTCCTACTGTTCAACACCCCTTCCTACGCCAATTTTACAAACAAATTGACGCGCGTAAAACAAGAAGTGAAAAGGATGAAATAAGATATCAAGTATTCTGGTCTTTCTCGAGAAATTTACTGCCAGTGGCATCTCATTCAAGCACCTTCAAAAGTGCCGCCATCGTAGTGGCCTACAGATGAGGCCGCCTCGAGCATTTCGGACACGGCTACTGGGGCTGGCATCCCTTCGAAATTCACCGGCGACGGCACCGGCGTGCAGTTGGTGGCAGTCTTCTTGCACGCAAAGCAGCAGCAGGCTGGGCACAGGCAGCGGTGGCAGCGTCTCGCAGGCGCACCGTCATCATCCTCTTCGTCATCTCCGTCGTCGTCATCGTTGTCAGCGCATCCACCGCTTCTCGTTGCTTTGCCACTTGATGCGGATGTGGATTTGGAGCTCAGAAGATCGTTGGCTTCTGCTGAAGCAGCGCGACGGCGCCCTCGTTCTTTGAGCTGGCGGTGCATTGATGTGAGGTACGCGTCAATCATCACTGCAATGACAATGTTGAGAATGAGGAGCACCCCCAGCAAGTAAAACGCCAAAAAGTACAGCCGCGACCACACCGACGACACTGCGACAAATCCGTCTACCAGCACATCGAAATCGTTAACCACCAGCACCTGTTACGGACGGGCATAAGCAGCGGAAGTATCACATACATGTGTGCGCGAGTTCAAAGAGAGCTGAAATGCCACACGTCACATCGTTACACCCGCCTCCCCGCAACGAAAGCAATATCTCGCAAAAAAAGAAGAAGCGCAATCGTTGAAATGTTCGTAATTTTTCACTCTCTCGTTCATACTCATATCCTCACTTGAAGCAAAAGGAGCATGGCTGACGTCAGGTCGTTGAAGTTGAGCGCTTCGAAGCTGTCGCTCACGTACAGGGTGCCGTCGAGTTTGGGCTCTTGGTACGAGATCATGCCCCCATACAGGAGCATCCCCAGCACGCCAAACAAATACATGGCCACGAAGAGCACCTTCACCATCTCGTACGCGCGCGGCACCAGGGCTAGGGTCACCTGGTGGAATAGAAAGAGCCAAGTTGTAGAGCGAGTGAAAGAACGCAAACAATATGCGTGCAAGCACACCGTCAATTGACATCCTTCGACACTTTTACTTGATTGATGTTTGCTTCCTTCCGTCTTAAAATCGAATACTTCTGAGGAACCTCGAAGAATGAAAAGTCGAAAATACAATAAGTAAATGAGCACCTTGGCAAACGTGGAGTAGTCTCCGACAAACGCCAAGAGTCGAATGGTGGGAGTGCAGCGCATCACGAGCAGGAGCCGCACTAGCCGCACCCTCCCTGTACCGTTGGAGTCGGTGTCGGCCCCCGTCATGTAGCACGCGACCATTAGCACTGCAGTGGCGAAGAGCGCTGCTAACTCAACGCGACGGCGGATGGAGACCGAAAACCTGCATATTTACAGGGAAGGGTGAGCCATACGTATGTAATTTGCAGAAAGAAGAGGAATTAAGAAAGGTAGAGAAGAGAGTAAAGGCTCAAATTAATCAGTGAAGATATGCAATGTCGAGCGTATGTAGAGAAAGGGTGCTCATCACTAATTATGAATTGTGCCCATGTATTATCATCAAATACCAAGCCCATCCGCGCACGAGGAGGTTGAGCAAGAACTCGATGGTGTAAATGACCACAAAGACCGAGGTGATCGCCAAAGTTTGGTCGTACAGAGGCTCGCCTTGAACTTCAAGCAAGAGCAATGTTGTGTTGACCACCTGTTAAGAAAAGAGAGGACAGCCAGAGCGTAGAACATCCAAAGATGTAAAGAAAAAATGAAGACCATACTACGAAATTTCTGTTCACATTGATCCTTAAGCAACTGAAATGCCTCTTGATTACGAAATAAAAAACGCGAATTTGCGGGTGTGAACATACCAGAATAGCCGCAAAAATGTTGGAAAATGCGTGCGACTTCACGAAGGTGGCCAGTTTCCGAAACCCTTTTGATTGAGCGACTTCCGGTGCCCAACGCTGCAAGAACGTTCCATTCCCACTCACTGTGCTGCCGCGCTGGCCGTCCCGCTGCTTCACGAAGTTGATTTGGGTCAAGACGCACACGGTAGCAAAAGTCTTGCGGTCTACATGTGCATGTGGGTCCTTGGAGGCAATGAAGTCCACCATGAGAGAGCCTTCGTTGTCGTCGTCGAAAATGATGCGACTGTTGCTCCGGCTGCGACCACCACTGTTGTAGCTGCCGCCGTTAGCATTGCCACTGCTGCCACTGCTACCATCGCTGCTGCTGCTGCTGCTGTTGTCAATGTTGTTGTATTGGCTGTGGAAAGCGTGAAATTCGCGCACTCGCTGCCACGCTCGTTGCCGTTTGGCCATCGTGCTGACGCCGTCGCAACAGTTGAGTGATTCGAGTTCCTGTGAATAGCATGCATTTGACACCGCATGAACATTATCCATTTCAAACAACCAAGGTGCTCGTAAATGAATGCACTTAAACGATCGGCCATTGGGCAATGAGCTCCCGCCTCCCTGTCAGTACTGTTGGTCCTATTCACCATTACCTGCAGCAGTTCCGCTACTCGCGCATACGTCACACCCTCGGATGAACCGGCGCCCTTGTTCATCGCAGCTGCCCTAGCGAACGCGTCATCTACACCCGAGGCAACTTCCCCCAACTGAGGAGAGCCCTGATAAGACGAGGAAGCATTTCGATCGCTCCCGCTGCTGTTGCCACTGCTCGCTGCCGATGACGATGACGACAATGGAGAAGTGTCACCTGCTGCAGCTCCTTGTTGATTTGCACTATTTGCTTCTTGGCCCATGTTGTCGTAAGCGCTCACTTGTTCCAGCAAGGTGTATGCTGTCTCGAGGTTGCCCGCGTAATTCAGCTTGGTGGCCACTAAATACTCCTACATGTAGCGTGGAACGAGGTAGTGTGTGCGCAAGTCATAAGAAAAATAGGAAGATGCAGAAGTTCCAGTACAATGTTATTGCAAGAGTAGAAAACTAGTGGGAAAGAATGGGCAAACCATCTACTAAATGGGATGCTGAAAAAGATTCAAAGAATGAAAGAGGAGTAAGGCAGCTCGAACGTTTTTGCTAGGCATACAAGAAGCACGGTGTAGAAAGTGAAAGGCGAACCTGTTTGTGGTCGAGGTACCCGTCATAAACCACGGCAAGCACTAAGTTCAGAAAGTAAAAGTACGCCACAAACACCGCTGCCAGAATGTACAGCGCCGAGAGCTGCGACGTGCTCCACGCCACCGTTGCAATGGCGGGCATGTTGTTTGAAGTCAACAAAAGCACGAAGTTCCAAAGCGCCTCACCGATCGAGGAAAAGTAGGCGGCGCCTTCCGCTGAGGTCCGTTCGGGAAAGATGGACATCCCAAACAGCGAATAGAAAAATCCCACGAACAGCAAAAGCATGAGAAACCGCACAAAGCGTGGCACGAGCCGTGCAATCACCTGCCAGTTGAAGAAACGTTAAAGACATACCCACGAATGTTCCGCCGCGAGGTAAATTAGAGGCAATTGTGAGTACGTTTTTTATTTGAGCAGCGCTAAAATGCCCCAGCACTTCCCTGGCCCTGGCCCCAATCAAAAACCAAGTTATCGCTTCATCTGCTCCTTGCTGACGATCGAAAGAGAGAGACCTAGAAAGACACTTTTGTTTGCAAAAAATGTTTCTCCCTTTATGTATCTGTGTTTGGCTCATTTTGTCTCATCACCATACCCCGAGCTGAGCCTGAAGCTCGCGGTCGTGCAAGATGAGGAAGGACACCCGCAAAAGCTGGTTGGCGGGCAAGAGGCGAAGGGACTGCACCACATGATTGGGCAAGACCACGCCGAGCACCCCTAGCAGCAGTGTCGCAAACAAAAGCAGCGGCACCGCGATTCCCTTGAGGCTGGAAGTGTCGCAAAACGCCCTGTTTAAGTACGAGTAGAGCGAGGGAGGGGCAGAAGCAAGAGACAACAACAAAAAGTCAAGCACACATCCACAAAAGAATACGACCACATGTCCTGCATACACGCACAGCAGCACATTGATCTTGCCCGCCTTAAATTTACTCCAAAGGCGTGGGCCTCTAGCTACTCAACTCTAGTAGTTGCTGAGCGAGCTTGTCTGTTAGCTTATTCCTGTGCACTGCAAGCACCTCGCCCTAGACTCAGGACTGCGCTCCTAGCTCTCACTTTTTGCCATTGGCGCGCGCGCGAAGCACTTCGTCTAAAATCAGCGGCGCAGCACACACCAAGCTCCACGCTAGAGCCTGAGCTTCGTTCACATACGGCATGTGTGCCTGCGGATACTCGTCCCATAGCTTCGTGCACGCGTGCTTGGTTTCGCACCAGTACGGAGGTTCGAAGAACCCAAGGGCCAGCAAGGCAGCGGACGCCAGGCTAGCCACGGGTTGATGCTTGAGCCGAAACAAGTGGGCTCGCAGCGCTTGAGGGGTTTGAGCTGGCGGGGGTCGCACTTTACGCCCCAAGAGACCATCCGACAAGGCACGAGCGGCCTGCAACACACAGCCACAAGCGTACACTACTGGTTACAAGGTAGAATGAAGTTTAACTACGGGCTTAACACCAATTATGTTTTGATTATCTGCAGGAAGTATCCCATATTGAGTCACACGTACCGCTCGAATGAGCCAAGGCCCGGAGTCCTTTTGGCCTGCTTCATCATTCACACCGCGCACAGAGCTTTTTTGGCCACCGTTCAACAAAGAGTCTGTCTCCATAGCTGGATTAGAACCACCCTGCTATAACGCTGAGAATGCGAACGCGATAGCTTGTTGGTGGGTCTGAAAAACCTAACAAACACTAGGCTAGATGTATCTACTTTACTATCCAAAACACCTCTGGTATTTTGAATCTTGATAGCAAGTTTCTTTGAGGCAATCCTCAGCAAATCTTCTAACTACTTTATGTCCGGGGTCAAAGCATTCGTTGCTAGTTGCTCCACTTAAAGCTGCGAGCCACCGATGTGTATTTAAAGCCCCATGCCTTCATATTTTTGCTCCTGTATATCCATCCAAAAGGAGAGAGACAAGATAATAGCAAGGATCTTGATAATAGACTAGCTAGTATAGATAAAGGAGAGAAGAGACCGGAAGAGACCGTTGGATGTGGTTACCCGCGTAGAAAACCGGGACATCCGAGTTGATCAACAAGCAGCTCGTCATGTTCGTCATTCATCATCTCATCCGTCGTCATGTCGTCATGTCGTCATCACGTCGTCGAACACGAACGGCAGCACGGCAATCTGAGAGCCTGAGAGCTTACAAGAGCTCAGGAGACAACACCTAAAGCTAGGCTTCTGCCGAAAGTGGAAAAGATAATATGATGGCTGGCTATCCTACTTTTGATGATCTTGCCGATAGCTCCATCATTGAGGTCGGAAATGCCTTTACTTTGCGTGACCCTTCACTTGTTTCGCTCTCTTCACCCGCTCCGTTGTTAACCTGATGTTCTGGTGCCGTATGCAGATTCTAACCTACTTGGATCAATCGGATATAGCGAGACCTGCGTCAGCTCAAAAGCGCCTAAATGCTATGTCTGAAAACGACGATATATGGTACATATTCTTCTTGTTCTGTTTCATTTGCTAGATTTGTTTTTTATCTTCCCATGCAGTAAAATCCCGTCATGAGTAATTGAAAAGAAAACGACGGACAGGCATACAAGCTCTTGGTAAATATGCAATTTGGCACAGAGGTGACTGATGAGAGACTTCTTTTTGTATCATTTTCGTAGGCGTACACTCTGCAAAGCTCGGTGGAGCAAATTCTATCGCAATGAGGCGTGGCTTAAGCAAGCGCATCAAGAAGAGGCTGCCCGAGATGAGGGCAGCGCGAGCATGGGGCTGTGGAAGCGTCAATTCCAGCAAAAGGAGGAAAAATTATATGCGCGACACGGCATGTTCTACATGCCAGCACGCCTACGCGTGGGTGAGGTGATCGGTATGCACTGGTTCGAGCCTCGTTATCGATGGCTCGCGAGTCGTCTTGACATTGGCACAGACGAAACGATGGTGTACTGCCATGGGCGACCAGCGGTGGGAGCAGAGAGTTTCATTTGCGTGCCTCGTCAGCTCGAAATCATGCCAGACGGCCGTGCAATGGTGGAGCTGCTCCCTGTGGCGAAATGCATCTTGAATGAGCTTTATGAAGAGGCAGTTCCTGGCGAGTCGTGGGCTCCAAAATTAGTTTGTGCCATAGCTGAAGAACTCCCCCTCGAGGATGGAGGAGACAACTTTTGGTCCGTAGGCAATCTCCTTGCAGAAGCATTGCAGCTTCGTCCGCTACTGATGGTTGTGATAGTGGCGGTGATTGCAGCAGTGATGAAGTGAGTTAATCTCTATCCGGTCTATCCGACTACATAGCGACAATTCGGCCATCACACGACTCAGTGGATCAGATGTGCAGCTACAGAGAGCCGTGCTTGAAGTTGCTCTTAAATATAGAGGCGTGAACAGTATTAAAAGTGTGTGAGACCTCTACATGAAACTGGGCACACCTATGTGCCATGCGAGTTGTGGCTACGAAGACGAAGCTAGAAGACTACCGCGAAGATGTCGTAGCTGAGGCTGATGGCGATGACGATCAAGAAGCAAATGGGTCGTTGCCAGGAGGATCTGGCATTATATTTCACTGCTGCTCAATGCAATCTTGACGCGTTTCGGAAATGTTCACCGTCTTCAAGGTGTACACCTCTTCCTGGAGTTTGTTGGTCGGAGGAGGTCAGCGAGTGTGACACTTGTATTCAATTGTTTTCAACTATTCAACAAGAGGACAATCATCCCGGCTACGTTTTTTTCTGGAAGATCCGTTGATTTCCAGCTTTGTGCTGCTTTTGGCACTTCCGAATTCTCCTTAGGGAATTCGATCTAAGTGTCGCGGATAATCTTTGAACTGATTGAGTTCCATGTGCCATGGCTTGTTCGTTTCTTGTTTTTCGTACAAGCCCAATGAGCATTAATTGAGCTCCCCTGTCCCTGACAGCACACGCAAATAAATGGTAATGTTTATGTCAACTAGGTGGGTTTAGATCACCCCTCTTTGCTTGAACTAGATAATTCATTGCCTATTGCCCTCGGTCCCTCAGTGTATAGCCATAGAACAGGTACCGGCGAATCATAACTATTAACTATTAATAGTAATATTCAATTGTTTATTTCTATGCGCATCACGCATCACTCAGAATTTATGTCGTCACTGGCACTATACACGAGCAATCCGTGGGCATTGGGGGAGTCGGGAGCTCCGATGTATTCCAATAATCCCCTGTTTGTTACATGTTATACTTGCTAAACCTATTTTAAGGCGCAAAGCCAAACACCCCTACGCCCTACGCAGAGAGCAAATCGATTATTATTTATTACGGCCATGTCAATTGTCAATGACGCACCATAAGACACGGACTACGAAATGAGGTTCGTCACAAAGATTTCTGCAAGTAGCCATGATGTTAGCTATGAGTTCGATGCTTCGGCATGCGCGTCATTCTGTCCGTCGCCACCCTCCTCATCCTCATCCTCCTCATCTTCCTCAATATCTTCGAACTCGTCTTCTTCTTCGTAATCCTCTTCGGCTTCGCCATCCACATCGTTCAGGACGCTAAGCAGTTCGAGCAAACGGCGAGGTGCCGCTCGTTCACCCTCCATTAAGTCAGCAACATTCTCGATGCCATTCGCCTCGCCGTGCGCAAACAAAATTTCGAGCAGGGCTATTCGCAGCTGCGTAGCTGACCCATTGAATCGGGTCATCGCGGAATTGTCGCCACCGAGGAGATCAGCAATGGCCTCGTCTTGACCACCAACGCCTCCGCCGCCGCCGTCCGCAGCAGAGGATGCAGCAGAGCCGTCAGACTGAGACCTTCCCCTGAATCGAAGCCCGCCTCTCGGCGGCCCGCCCCCCTCGAGGGGGAGTTCCTTGGTCGCTACACACACCAATTTCGGGGCCTGCGGCTCACCTGGAACTGCCTCTTCCCAGAGCTCGTTCAGGACGCACTTAGCCACAGGGAGCAGCTCCACCATTGCACGGCCGTCTGGCATGATTTCAAGCTGACGAGGCACGCAAATGAAACTCTCTGCTCCCACCGCTGGTCGCCCAGGACAGTACACCATCGTTTCGTCTGTGCCATTGTTGAGACGACTCGCCAGCCACCGGTAACGAGGCTCGAACCAGTGCATACCGATCACCTCACCAATTCGTACTCGCGACGTCATGAAGAACATGCCGTGTCGCGCCTTCAGCTTAGCTTCGTTCTGCTTGAATTGGCGCTTCCACAGCCCTGTGCTCGCGCTGCCCTCGACTCGGGCAGCCTCTTCTTGATGCGCTTGCTTAAGCCACGCCTCATTGCGATAGAACTTGCTCCATCGAGCTTTGCAGAGTGTACGCCTGTAGCAATTGGAGGCAGATTTAGACAGAGCTATTAGAGGGCTGATTAGCGTCTTCATTTTGTAAAGCTTCCTTGATGAAAAAATGACATAATTCACATCTTTTGAATAAGGTGACACGTAAGGCGACCTGTGAATACAATTCCCACCATATCTCGTCGTTTACAGAGAGAGCGTTGAGGCGCTTTTGTGCAAATGTAGGACTTGCAATTTCGGACAGATCCAAGTAGGTAAGAATCTACATGTGAGAGGAGCCAGAACAAAAAGTCGAAATCAAAGATGTTGCTCGTCCGGGATCACCAGAAGAGGCTACATGAGAACCGAGTGATAAGAGGCCAACCTCAGTTATGGAGCTGTCAGCGAGATCATCAAAGGTGGGCGGGGCGTCGTTAAAGAAGACGGCCATTTCCCTTTCTTCATGCAGAACCCGAAGAGGCCTACCACCTAATTTACTAGCTAAGTTTAGTAGCACGTTGATGACGATAATGTCGACAAGCCGATACGCTGAAGATGAGCTGATGAACTGACGAGGACTACAGGGAAGGGGGCAGTTTTATCATCAAAAGAAATCAAGGCATCAAGGCCGGCCATCAGCAGAACTGATCAACTGATTCTCTTTCGTGATACTCTACTACATGCACATGGACCTAATCTAGAATCAGGCATGGAGTAAGAGAACTACATCCCATTGCTGGTAATTAGACCCACTCCTCTGGTATCGGGGAGTTGAGATTAGTATTCTAGCATTACAGAGAAACATTGATAAATAGCATTAAGCTGCGTATTGATAAAACCTCTAGCTAGAACCCACAGATGACTTGGGGCAGGGCGTTGGAGAACGCGCTCGAAAGTAAGGGCATTTCGAAGGATTTCGATGAGTGGATCGCCATTGCCAAGGACAGGTCGAAGTGGAGACAGCTGACTCACTCCATTCCCAAACCTCCTGATGCCTGACGGCTGAAGGTCACCTCGAGAGAAAATGATTACAATTGCATTACGCAAAAGGACACTCAGCCCAGTCAGACTTGTACTGCAAGTAGGTCGGTCACTTAGGAGGCAAGAATAAATCACTTTATCAATTACTAGACACATGCATAATCAACTGCCAATAACCGCATCTACCTAACTGCCTACTACCTAAGTTTGGGTGTTTGGGGGCAAAGCATCGCTGTAGAGACTCTTTCAGAGGCTCGCCCCACCCGAAGGGCGAAAAAAGAAAAGAAAATTTTTTCGAAGCTGCACACCGCGCCGCGCAGAAGATGCCGTAGAAGATGGTCTTCTACTCACGAGTTTGCTTTTATGAGAGAGAGAGATGGCCGAGAGGGAAAGACGGGGTATTCCTGGCCACCCTAATGTAGTACGGAGAACCCCAGCCGCCACCTCGTTCTCGACCGTTGGTCGTCTCCTCGGGGCTCGCGCACCACGTTAACAGGGGCCAGCCGCCACCTCGTTCTCGACCGTTGGTCGTCTTCTCGGGGCTCGCGCACCACGTTGACAAGGGCCATCAGAGGGTCATCAGCTGCCTCCTGTCGTTGACTACTTGCCCGCATAGTACGCTCTGGCGCACTCAGGAACAGAGGTTACATTTTTCTGTTGCTATTTGCCACAGTGGTGTTTCTTTGTATTTTTGGGAGTATTAACTAGACTAGACTAGACTAGAACATTTCTGACTGGGCAGAGTGTCCTTTTGCCCAATGCAATGTTCATCATTTACTCTCATTGGCCAGCTAGGATCAGTTTTCAGGAAGAGACATAGGAGTCGAGTACGTCCGCAATCTTCACTTCGGCCTATCCTCTGCATCGGCACGCCATTCCTTGAAGTTAACCGTAAGCCCTTTGCACTCGAGAGCCCTGTTAAGTGTCCGACCTCACGTCATCTCTGGGCATCCATTTGGTCTAGAGTGAGCTACCCAGCCATTAAGCAACTACCGCCACGCCCGAGTCATAGGCATCCGAGAAACGTGGCCAGCCCAACGAAGATTCCGATTGTGGTAGTAGCTATCAAGGTCCATGACATTGAGCCTTTTTGAAAAGGAGTGGCTAAAGTGATATGAATATGATGGCGGAAGGTATGGAGGCGGATACGTACCCGCAAGCAACTGACTAAGCAAAGTATGGGTGTTACCGCAGATATCAGTATTCCCCCAATTTCCTACCCATAAGCCATAAGCCCGTTAGTCCCACACCCACCCTACTTCTACTTCAATTTTATAATTCTACCAGGTACTTGCTTTGTTGATGTATGTGGGAGGTGTTGTATTATTGAGGAATTTCCCCTTTGTGGGGGAGGTTCGACTTACCGTATCAACGAGATTTAGAGAGCGGGCGATACGTTCTTTCCGGGCAATCGGCGGGGTGGGCCCTAGTAAACAAGACTTTACGTCGCAGTCTGAGATTATTGTGTGGTGAATATGGGTAAATCAAGCGTAACAATTTGTGTGCCATTTGGTACAGAAACCATGGAGAACGATCCATGTGCCGTCGGGACAGCGAGAAATTACACTGCCGGGACGGGGGGCAGGCAGAACACTTCAGCGCAAGCCAAGGAGCGGAACAGGCAGGCTTTTCAGCGACATGCTTGGGGACTTGAAGACGATAGGCTAGACAAGATCGAGAGATCAAGACCAGTTGGGGTTAATGACAAGGCCCCTCCTTTGGGAACTGCGGGCCGTGGCGCTGTACACGCCAGAACTATATATGATTCTAAGGTTCTTTGACCTCGGCCGTGTTCGTGAATTTCTCAGAAAAGAAAAGAGATCACCATCACCATCACCTGATCATCTGATGTCGTATATCCATGCTATTGCTATTGCTCAGTGTTCTGTTCATTTGAGTATAAATTAATGTATATTATTTTACTTTGAAAGGATATCGCACTGCCCTGCAATTTTTTTCATATGTGCACGGGGCTTATCAAGTCATGACCTCATGTTCCATTACTGCCTAGCGAGTCAGCACTGGCTTGAGAAGAAGCCGGGGCTGCCTCGCCTTGGTTGCCTCCAGCTCGCCCCCTCGGGCCAGCGGCGCGGTCTTCAGCTGCCCGGATCTCGGTGCCCCACGAAGGCCAAAATTTGGCTGGTAACTTCGAGGCCGCAGCGCTCACTGGTTGGGCCATAGCGGCCTTGGACTCACCCACAACGCCCTGTAAAGGGGGTGCGCTTGGGTCAAGAAGGGCGCTAGAGTTGGCCGGCGGGGTCACCACCGGCGCTGTGGGCGCGTTAAACGAGTAGTGGCCGGAGCTGGCAATCACCTGAGACGCGTACCAGCCCGACAAGTCCGTAAAACCAGAGGGTGCTGACGTGTTGGCAGCTTCCATCGCCTCGGTCACGAGCTTCTTCTCTCCGTCGGCTGCCACGCCCGTGTTCACCAAACCCGAGGTCGCGCCTGCAGCGGCACCGGAAGCGGCCGCCACCGCAGCGGCCGCAGGAGGAAGAGGTTCAGCAGTGGACGTTGGTGGCGCTGCACTGGAAAGCACGACGGTAGGCTCCACTGCTGCTGCTGCTGTGGGGACAGCTGCTGGGGTAGGAGCAGCTTGAGCGATGGGCGAGGCGCTCGACGACGAATTGGAAGAAGACGAAGACGCCGTTGGCGCGTCCGTCATCCGCGCTGAGTCAGCGGCATCGATCTCAGCGTAAGCAGCTGCGTAGGCGGCGCCGCGGCCTTTCGGGTTTCGGCCTGCGCGGTCACTTCGGTCCCGGGGGCTCGATCGACTGCGCGTTGGCTCTAAGCTTGACGCGTTGCGCCCTTTCACTCCTGGGCGCTCGACAAGGCGCAGCGACCGCGGCGGCAGCACCGACTGCTCGTCCCGCGGGGAATCGCTCCCACCACTATCGCTGTTGTTGCTGCCGTCGCCGCAATCCCCACCCGCGCTGCCTCCGATTTCAGGCGGCGTGCTGTCGCCACTCACATCCGCGCCAGCGGTTGCTTCTTCAACTTTGCTGCTACTCCGAGTTCGCCCTCGCTTCACGCCTACGCCGCCGCTGCTATCGTAGCCGCCACCACCGCTATCGTAGCCGCCACCGCCGCCACCTACGCCTTCATTATCCATAACGCTGCCGTCAACGCTCCCTAAACGGCTGTACTCAGAGCCAGCTTTCATCATGTCCATGATTTCTGACCAACCCTCGTTGGAGCCTGCGTTCGAACCTCCTCCACTGCTACCTCCAGACGGAGTTCGCCCTGTCCGTCGGACCCCTCCAATGGCCACACCTGTCACGGCACTTAAACTTATCGGTGCCTGGCTACTGCTACTGCTGCTGCTGCTGCTGCTGCTGCCATTACTACTTGTTGGCTCACCCTCCCTTGACTCAATAATGGGCGCGGCGTGAGAGGTAGTAGCTGCAGGTGCGGTCGGATGCTCTCGCAGTCCTTCCGGGTATAGGTTGGCCCCCATTTCGGCGTCAGCAGAAGCAGTGCCATCTGGGCACACGAGGTCGCCGCTGCTGCTGCCCCTCGACGTCAACATGGGCGCCGCAGCCGCTCCGTTGAGAGCAGCCGCAGAGCGCAGTGCAGCTGGCACCGAGGACGGTGACGACGTCAGGGAAGAAGAGCGCTGCGATGAAGGAAGAGGAGCGCCCGCCAGAGGCATAATTCCCAGCTGTCGCATTTCGTCGTTGCTTGGAGCGGTCATTTGCTGTAAGTCCTGAGCCTCGCGCGATTGTTGCGCGCCGTTGGATGTGCGGTCGCGCTCTAGACTGCAGCCGCCACCGCCACTGCTCGGTAAGCTTTCTTTGCCACCGCTGCTGTTGTCGGTCGATTGCTGAGCTGGAGTCGGCATCGGCACTTGAGGCCCTAACCAGCTCGGCTGCGCCTGCCAGCCTTGGTGGCTTTGTTGCGACTGCTGCTGCTGCTGGTACTGCTGCTGCTGCTGGTACTGCTGCTGCTGTTGGTATTGTTGCTGTTGCTGGAGGAATTGCTGCTGCTGGAAGTACCAGTTGCTGCCTGGTCTCATGCCAAGGTTCGGCGGCCAGGCTAACGGACCTAGAGGGCCCTGTTGCTGCTGAGAAGCCTGCTGCTGCTGCTGCTGCTGTGACTGCTGGTGTAAGTGCTGCTGTTGTTGCATTTGCTGCGCTCGCATCATGTGTTGCTGCTGCTGTAAGTGCAGCTGCTGGCCCAGTGCCATAGAGTCCGGCTGCTGCTGCTGCAGTGGGGGCTGGCGTGTGCGGGGGTCACCGGAGTCGAAACTCCTGTTGTGGCCGGGCACTGCGCTGTCGAACGAGTTGCTACTGCTGTTGGTAGTGGTGCTGGTGACCATTCCCGGCACTCCCCCGCTTCCTAGGAGCGGCATGCTAGGGTGCCCCCGGTAAAGGGCGCGGTCAAAGGCTGCCTGCTGCTCCGAGTACCGGTACGACAGCAGGAGGCTTGACGGGTGGCTCATGGAATTGGACGGAGGAAGCGAGCGCTGTGGAGTGGGCAGAGGCATGGGTACACTGCCCAGAGCTAAAGACGAGGATCGGTTTGAGGCCTCACCGGCCGCGTAAGGCGGCTGCGCAGATGAGGGAGCGGCTGCGCAGACGAGGACCGGTAAGAGGCTAATACTGCTGCTCCTGGCCCCGCCACCGCTGGTGCTGCTGTCGCTGCCCATCCCGCTGCTGCCAGAGCCAGTCGTCGTTTGACCGTCGTCTGTGGCTTCGTCTCGCCGCTCGCCCTCGTAATCCATGCGAGCATTGAACCTTGTTTGCAAAGCCTGGGTAGACACGCAAGAAAAATACATGAAAGAAAAAGCTGAGGTTTAAAAAAAAGGGAGGCGCGAAAAAAAAAAGCGACGGAAGAAAATCCAGTCGAGTAGCAAACGGATAGCCAAAAATCTTGTCAAGACTTCAAAAAAACTTTTCATCTTCATCCATATTATAAAAAGAAGAAAGGAAATTGAGTGCAGTCCGTGAGCTAGAGAATATTGGGACTTAGAAGCTCGTTAAAACGAGTGCTCTAAAAACGAGGATCAAGAAAGGGCACACGAAAAAGGCGTGTCCTCACCTGTAAGTGCGATGCCGCGTTTTCACGTAAGCGCGGAGTGTCATACAATGTGTCCGAGCCTTTGTACAGTTTCTTTCCAAGTCTAGCTTTGCCTGTGAACTTTTTGGTGATTCGCATCGGGTCGCATCTAATTTTGGAACAAACGAACGAGGGCGGTGACAGTTGATTAGAGAAGTTGCAGTTTGCTGAGACATTCGGGGGAAGTGCAGAATGGACGTAGTACCTCAAAGAGTTGGCGATGTGCGACCGCAGAGTCGTTCCTTCTGGTAGCTCAAGTAGCCCTCGTTGGAAGTAATGGATGATGCAGTTTGCGAACTCTTCCTCCTCCACCTAGGGAAATCATACAGCTAGTGTTATGAAAGGCAAGATATATTATTTGCATATGCATTCAATTTTCAAGCTTTACGCGAGATACAAACATAGAAATACAATAGTGCAGCATATGATCAATTATAACTCATAGCGGCTATTTTCGGACCGTCCATTTGCCCTTGCGTTCGGCTTTGGGCCGCTTCCCCAACCGGTCGCCGTCTGCTGTATCTGGGTCAAGATTTCCCTCAAACTCATCGGCCGCCTCGAGACGTGGATCCTCTTCTTCGCGTTCAGAATCTTGATTACCTTCCATATATATTCGCTCGTCAATACTACTACTTTGGTAGCAGCGTGGGCCAAGACCGGAATCGAAGCGGGCAGCTTGATCGTTTATGCCATCAGTTCATTGTCTTATATGAAAAATGGGGCTGACGCGACAACCAGAACAAACTAAAAAAATCTTCACATAATCGCCAAATGGAGATTGGACTGTTTCTGTCGTTTCCGTACCGTGGTTCTTGGACCGTCGTGGTTCTTTCCCCACTCCCCACTCCCCACCCCGCCACCCGCTATCCTATTTTTGTCTCTTCTTGTCTGTCTCCCGAGCTTTTGGTAACTTCTGGTGCCATTATAGAGACTGCTGTGGGGTCTTCATCCACTCTTGACGCGCGACTCCAGAGCTCTAGATAGCACAGTTATCCTTCTTGCGATTACGCTGGGAAAGCGCCATGGATTCGGAGTCTTGTAAGCGACATAAGCTACACCAGTAATCAAATACTCGTCGTGTATCTCGCATTGACTCACTTGCGCCTTTTGCCTAACTTGGGTTTTGCCATTACAATGGTTTTAATCAGGCGCGCAGTGCTGCTGCCTCTTTTCGGCGAGCGGAATTATATTTCTGGTGCGAGCTTTTACATTATTTCAATCTAGCATTCCCGCCATCTAATACAGCTGGTGTTTGTTTGTCTTTCTTTCTTTCTTCGTCTCCACGTGGGGGTGACAGATTCTCATCGGCATCCTGCTCAAGACTGAGCCCCTCTACATCCAGGGTACATGTTCGCCTTTAGTTGTTCGTGTCGTTAGTATTAAAATTCACTTTAGTCCATCGCCTACTGTTCTAGGCAGCGTTGTGTCTTGTTCTCGTTGAACCGAATTCAGTACAACCATAGGTAGCTTCTTCATTTCCTCTTCCCTTCACCCCCCCCGTGCACTGACTCGTCTCTTAGATGTAACCGAGCCTGCGAAAGCAGCTGACAGCTGTTTTGCGGCTGCAGGGATATACGCAGCCTTCGTAGTAGGGACTTCCATATGCATATTGCGAAACAACCGGAAGAACCGGGAGTTGACCCACCGTACCGAGGGCATGGGCGCTGAGATGTCGGGCATCTCCAAAGAGTCGATGCTGCAGGGCGCTAGGGGCGGCGGCTACGGCAGGTACAACTTTTGGGCCTAGGGCATGATTGAAAGGCTGCATTCTGTAGAATATTCTTTGTCTAATTCGTGAACTTCTGTTTATCTTCATCTTGTTGTTGTCCTCTTGTGTGCGTTTGACAGTGCGCTGCCGACTCGCGCAGCAACTCTTCAAACGGGCCGCGACCGGTGATTCACCTCGCCAGTTAGGCGGTAGTTTGAGGTATAGACATTTCTGCGCCCCAATGAAAATCCGTATGTGGCGTATATAGCTCTATTCATTTGAAGAATCCCGTGAATTTCCGAGGGCCCTTCTCTTTATCTTTATAGAAAGCTCATGGCTGAGAAGCTGAGACTGGGACACTGGGCACTCTTGGTTCTAGGACTATAAGTTTTCACAAGGTTAAAAATTGCTACTGGCAGTAAGTAGAGACTCCTAGGACTTCATAATTAATAAGGACCTCGATCTAGGGCTAGGGCGACGAAGAACACAAAAAAGGTGCTCCTGAATCCGCCCTTGTGGCCCTTGGCCGCTAAGCCTAGCCGCCCAGCCGAGGCACGCGATGGCTCACTGGCTCATGTGTATGTGTAGGTTTCAATTAATTTTAATTCATTGAAAGCACCATTTAACACTAGCCGCCAAAACAGGGGCAGGTCCGATGTTTTGTGTTGATTAACTACTAGATTTAGGCCGAAGGAGGTAGATCCCGCAGCCCGCAGCGCAGAAAACTTGACACCGAACCAGAAAAAATGAAGCCTCAGCTCGTGGAGGCGCAAAAGGAGGCTTCGTGCTGCTCCAGCTCGCCATCAGTGAGCAAGCAAGCATTCAAGATGTATTCCAATCGCCCGCGCTCTGCTGCGGCACCTCGCTCTGAGCTGCAAAATGCCACCACCAAATGCTGCTCCCTCGGAGTCTCACTTGCTCCCCTGCCTTCACCCCCATTCGATGCGCTACTGCTGCTGTCGTAGACGCCAGCGTCCGTAAGTTTCGTGACGCAGCCCGCGTGTGAGAGTTGGAAAGCTAAGCTCGGGGCTGACGCCAGCCACAATTGTTCCCCACGTACACGCAGCACAGCCGCCCAGGGGTTGTGTTCGTCGCCTGCAGCGGCCGCCGCCTGAGCCGCAGCAGTAGCAGCCGCTTTGGCACTTTCCTGAGGAGATGGCGCATGAGCACCCGCCACGTGTTTCGCTTCTGCGGCAGCGCGCGAAGCCACGGTTGAAGTGGTGGCGTCGCTATCGTCAGCGGTGGCGGCAGCAGCAGCGGTAGTCGCGGCTTCTAGGTCAGTCTGAGCTTGCTTTGCGCATTCCGCCACCATAGTAGCATGCGTCAACGGATCGATCATGCGCAAGAGGGCGGACGCGCCGTCAATTGTAGGCAACCTCTGCACGATTCCCACTAAGAACCGCCCCGGATGGAAAGGCCGCGTGGCGACAAAGTGAAGGCGTCCTACAAGTGGCTCACGGCTGAGGTCGTCGTTGTTGTCTTTGCTGTCTTCATCGATACCCCTTTGATTATCAGCTTCAATGCCATTATTTTTTACTGAAGAAGACTCTGCTACAGCTGGCTTGACTACATCAGTCTTGTCATCAAGCACCAGCTGAGGCGCAGCGCCAGTCGCCTGGAGCAGGCCAGCAGTACCCAGCACGGTTCCCGATGGCGAGCTAACTGGGTCAAATCGCACTACTCGCACGCCAGGATTGAGAGCCTTGCACACATCGCGACAGAGGGCTAGCGGGCTAACGTTTTGCTGGCCACTGCTATCACCATCGTGACCGCCACTACTGTCAGTGCTACCACTACCAGGCTTGCCGCTATCGCCACCTCGATCACCACTGGAGCCATTCTTGCTCTCACCAGTCAAGACCACACAGTTGGCATGTTCGAGTGCTTGGGCAACCACAGCAGCCGTGGGCTCGTTGCCTCCGCGCGGCCTCGCTCGAGTGCTCCACAGATCCACGATTCGGTTGACGTCAAGGGCACACACTAACACCACGCGAGTAGCGAGAGATCGGAAGCTTGCCGGTAAAGTAGCCACAGAATCGCCCCCACTTAACTCTACGACGGCCACTGGGAGTGAGCTACAACTAAATTCATGGCTGCTGCTGCTCCTGCTGTGACCTGCGTTGCAGCTACTCTCTAGCTTGGCACTACTAGTAGTAGCACTCGAAGCAGCTGCAGCAGAAGCAGCAGCTGCAGCAGCGCTGTGAAGCACAGCGCGCAACTTTTCTCCGCTGCTTTCATCGCAGCACAGGCACCCGCCGCCGCTGAGCACCTTGGGCGCGGGGCAGCCTGCACGCTTCAGCTCACCCTTCAAGCTTGAGAGCTGCGGGTCTAGGAGACCACTCATGGGCCCATCGCACACGGCTACGCACGCCAAACTCGGTTGTGGTGTAGGAAAAGTCAGAGAAGAAGTACCAGGAGTAGGTGTCTTCGTGGTCGCGTCAGATGTAAGCTCTGCGACGAGGTGACGCACCACGGCGGTTTTGCCTGACCCCGTTGGGCCACACACCAAGAACAAAGTGGAGTAGAAAGGATCTGGGGTGCTGGGCGACGCTGTGCGCTCTTCAACTTTCGTATTGGCTGCAGCGTTGGCTCCGGAAGTGTCTGTTCGTTCGCCGAGCAACGAATTACTTTCGAAGCCATCCACCATAAAAACCAGTTTTTCTTGCCGCGCAGCCACGTTGCGACCGCTGTCCAAATGCACTTGGAACCGGTCATGGTAGTCACTCGAGGTTTTGCTTGCTCGGCAACGGCGCCCCAGGATTCCTTCTTGTCCGTTCAGGGAGGCGTCCGACAGCCCTTGCAACTGCACGCGAGGCGCCACCACACTCACAGCGTCTCGTACCATCGCTGAGGCACCGCTACCCGCACCGCTCCCACTCATTTCGGCCAGTCGAGCTCGCACGAAGCGCTGAAATGCTTGGGGCGACAGCGCTGCTTTCGGAGGAGCAGTCTGAGCTTCCGAGGCTGCGCCGAAGACTAAATTCATGTAGTCCAGCAGCAACTGATGGTCGGCTGACGTGTACTTACGCAGGACTAACTCAGAGGGCTGTGCAATTTTACTGCTGTCGGCGTCTTGATTCCCGCCACTTGCACTATTGTGGTCATCAGAAGATCCCGCATAATTCAGCTCCGCGCAGCGCGCCACGGTACATGTGCCCTGAAACGCTGCAGGAGCGCGACCAGTGGCAGGGTCAAGCATCAAATAAGTGGCAGATGGGTTGTCGGTAGAGAGATCGCCTCCGCTAGCACTTCCGTCGCGCCGTAACAAAAGATCAAGCCCTAGGAGAGCAGGCACAGGTGGGCGATACACGTCCCGTGCACCGGGAGTCATCATGGCAGAGTATTCAGCAGCGGGAATGGCCACATCCTTCCACGTGCTCGCCAAAGTCACGCCCGCTACGGGCGTAGCACCTCGGAGTACTGGGGCACCTCTGCTCTTAGAATCTCCGCTTGACGCCATGAGGTGGGCGAGTGACACGAAAAGGCGCTGGCGGTATCAAGAAAAGGCGATACAGGAGTTGCGGATGTCGAGTTCTAATAGATCAACGTAGAGTTGATGTTTTATGCCACCACGACCAAGAATTGCCTACCAAGGATTTTTGTCTGTCTGTGTGTGTGTCACATCACATTTTTATCTGGGTACATATGTTCTGACACCTTATTCGTATGTTCTGACACGTTGTCACGTCACTGACATCAACCATGTTCTGACACCTTGTCACGTCACGGAAATCAACTACGTTGATCGTGGCGTGGCGGCGCGCACGCCGCTGCAGTTGGGTGTAGTTGAATACGTCGCCGTCTCAATTTACATGCCAATGGCTACGGATTTTTATGCCTTTTACTTGATTGCTACTTTCAAAAGCTACCTCGCTTCCGTCAACAGCTTGGCTGCATCACGCCGTCATGACACCATTAGACCATTAGATGAAGTCGGCATGATTCATGGTGCTGTGCTGTTGTGCTGTCATTTCGTCAAATATCTGGGGTATACGAATATAATAAAAATCTAAAATATCGTGCAGTTTCAAAGCACGATCGGTGTGCAAAATTTCCTCCACGAGTAGAGACTGTTTGCCGAGGGAACGTCCGCCAACTAGGCTGCTCTGACAGGAGTGAAGCATGGGTGAGTACTTTTCTTAACATATTTACTCAATGGTTATGAATTTTCAGGAGTTTTTGAAATAGCATTCATCTTTGTTGTCATCGCA
>Ga0307979_1000883_pt1 | contig 21136 bp, 25 predicted proteins | sample OrgLakmetage1058_FD_201833 | JGI IMG/M metagenome (GOLD analysis project Ga0307979, IMG submission 201833) | Saline water microbial communities from Organic Lake, Antarctica - #1058 | ecosystem: Environmental > Aquatic > Non-marine Saline and Alkaline > Saline | place: Antarctica: Organic Lake...
GTTAAGAAGTCTGTTCCTTTCTGTGTTTGATCCGCTTCCTTGTTGGTGCGGATCTGCCTGCATTGTACACTCGGAGAACTGCTAGGGCGCACCCACTTTGGCGCAGCCACTTATCGCTTTTCAGCATGGGGGTGGGGGCTTACTTTAACGCGAAATGCAGTGCTATTTTCTTGGGCTCATTGTCTGATAAATTTAGTGCTATTTATTGCTAAATTTACAGGTAATTTGGTGCTAATTCAGGGGCTTGGATATGACGTAAGTTGCGAATAGCGCAAAATAGATTTAAGCTCGTCTGGGGTGTGCTATGATTTCCGCGAAAGAACACTACGCAAGCATATCTTTTGCTCCACGCAGGCCAAAGGCCTGTAGCTCTTTATACCTAAGAAAAAAACGAGAATCAGTTCTTTCGTTCTTGAATCCCTAATGATCGAAAATGTTAGCCTGAATGTATCATATCTACCCGGTCGGCTGGCAACTCGATGATGCGTATCCATAGCGACGACACAGCTGCTGCGAGATTTCAAGCACTGCTTCCATGGCTACTGCCACAGCGCAGTCGCCGTTGCCTGCTTCGTGCCCCTGCAAAGCCCATAATTCATCCCACGTGACTTCCGCTCGTGCCTTTTTCTTCGAAGCCCCCGCGTGCGCGTGGCAAAGCGGTGATGTTACTGCAGCCGCCCCGATGGTGTCCCAATCAATGACATGTGAAGCTGACGACGATGACGGCGCGAGAGGTGCTGGTGCTGCAGTTCTTTCTCTGCTACCCCTTGCATTAAGAACCGTTGCTGATCCTCCCGCTGCGCTCGTTGACTCGGGGGATCCCGCTGTTGTTGCTTCTACAAGTATTTCCATTTCTGTCTCCTTCTTCCTAGCAGAGCGACTTGCGTGGGCTTGATTCCTTTCGCGGGTACTTTTATCACCTTGAACTGCTGCGTGCATTTCTTTCAATGGCGCAGTGTTGCCCAATTCAAACACGTCCTCCATTCGAAAGGGCTTGCGGCCAACCTATGCGCGCATACCACAAAAGCGGACAGCAAAGGAGTAATCCGTTGATGATTTTTTAAGAGTAGAAAGCAGTTAAATGCCAAACTATGTATACTGAGGATGAGAAGATAAAAACAAAGTTGCTCACCGGTAATTGTGCTTCTCCGAGTAAGTTGAACGAAGACCACCACAGAAGGGATCGAAACGCTACTGGCAAACGGTTCCAAACGTCTGCAAAACTTAAAGGTACCCAATTTACAACTTCAATCTCTTGATCATCTTCGCCCTCCTGTAGACCGAGGAACAGGGGGGATAAACGAACGCTTGAATGTCATTGAAAGAACAAATACGGATTAAGAAATTAAAACAACGTGAAATCAAGACCAAGCAATTATATCAAGGGACAAAAATGCAAGGAAATTTACAAAGCAAACGTAACAATAAGCGGGATTCAATGCGCATTAGATATGATAGCAGAGATTATATCCGTTGATATGATACCTTGCCGGCAGCGAATGCGTACACGAAGGTCCATTTAGTAGCCTGAGCGGATCGTACTACCTTGAGCGGGTGTCGCACCATCAGAAACGTTTCCACTCGCCTTTCTGGCGGCAATGCTCCGAGTCTGATGGTCATGGGCCACGCAGCCATTCCAGCCCACGTTGAAGCCTTTTCCAAAAGGGCACGCCGCCGTTTGTCGAGCGGCGTTTCTACACCTGCCTTGATTTCTTCGAGCTTCTTCGTAGAGTATGAAGTTCGATTGGTAACAGCAGCAGCATTATCAGACACAGCATTACGAGGGCCCCTTTGTACTAAGTAAGACGTTTCGCCAAGTGTACTCGGTTGAAGAGAGGTGCCTTCTCGAAGAGTCCACACGCCATCCGAACTGCCAGTAATACCTCCAAGAGATGATTCCCCAGCATCTATTAAAGCCAAAGCCGCCTCAGCCGCAGCTTCATAACTGATACACAATACATTCACGCATTAAAATCATCGTACGGGTATAACCAAAACTAAATAGGGCAGATGAAATAGGGAAAATGCCGTTTAAGAAAAATAAATGTAAATCTCACTTTTCAAATTGAGATAATAATGCTGAGACCAGCGGATGTACAATTTGTAGTTGAGTAAAGCTATAAATTTCATGGCTCATACAACAAATGAGATAATTGAGTTCTGATCGCATTACCTCGTGAAATGTGTCTGATTCATGGGTGCCAAACTATGAAGAACCGAATCAGCATAAGGACCGAGGAAGCCCGGTGCGTTTGGCGCTGCATCAAGTAAATTACCAAATTCATGCCGTACCTTAAAGAGACATTCAGCAGTCTAAAGAATTTAGGAAAAACCGAGACTAATGCAAGAATCAAATGAGTGCATCATAGTGCCTACCGGCAGTTCTAAATGCTGGCTCAAAAATGCAGCCATGGCTCGAGTACCCGAATAGCCACAGCCAACAAGCAACAAGTAAGGCAAATATGGTCCTGCATCATTGTGGCTGTGGAAATCGATGAATGATCCGTCGAAGGCATAGTCATGTGCATTATTACTTTGGGTTTGTGGCGCTGTGAAAGACGGTTCGCCAAAGACTAGAGGATCAGAGAAAGGAAACGACCCACCAAACCTGTCATTGAGTGCTGCTGAAAGTGCAGACCCAAAGTGTGCCACTGATTCGAATGCTGGCGACGCTTCGACGGGACAATGTTTAATCGAATCGCTACTCCCTGCAGAAGACTCAGTAGGGTCATTATCAATTGTAGGCGCCTTCTTAGATGGTTCTTTCATGGGCAGCAAGTCGTAAGCTTCTTCGTGAGACCAAAACAAGTCAGACGCATTGAGATTATGTTGAGTAAGCGACAATGCAAGCTCTTGAGGTTTAGACTCAATTTGAGCCGGATCTTTAGCACGATCCTTAGCAGAGCGGGCAGTATCTAAAGAAGATTTCAAGCTGCTACCAGAGATCGCGTGATTGATTCTGAAGCTGCTCGTAGTCTGGGTGGACTCCCAAAAGTAAGAAGTCGGCAGCGGCGCCGCCGAGGACCACACGACCCAGTCGATTGATCGCCCCGGTAATTCTGCTGCATGCGCAGCCAAAACAGAAGCTTTGGACTCAGTGCCTTTACTTTTGGATTTAGTAGAATTAACAGCAACATCATCATTTAAAACACCAATTGTGGCGTCATCGTTGGCGTCAGCCCATGCAGCAGGCGTGGGCTCAAGCCAGAGCGACAACCGGCAAGGCGTGATAGCCATGGGCAAATTTGACGCACTCGCGTTGCCCAAGCCATCGAGAGGATAGAGAACAAGTTCAGGCAGCACGTCCAGAGGCGAGCACCTGGAATTCTCAAGTACATTAAATTTCCCAGGTTAAGTTGAATAGCACTCAGTGGCACAAAAGCATTCCAGTGAAGCAACACTCAACAGCAGTCGTCTGGATTCGTAAACTACGTGGCTCACCAGTGGTGGCCAACGTTGGGCACATCCAGTGCAGCATCGGTGCCACGGCCAGTTTGCAAGCGAAGGCACAACTGCCATTGGGGCGCCGAAGTGCGGACTGCAGTCAATGCAGCATCAAGAGCGGGGTCGGTGCCTGTCGAATTTTAATTACGTTCACGATAGAGTAAGGGTTAGTATATGCTCTCTTGAAAAGAATATTTTCGTGCAGCAGCAAGTTCAAAAAGGAACGAAGTGATTCATGCCCTACGAGACTAGTCTCACCTGAAGGAGGCAACAAATCAATATCAATGTTTGGAAATAAAGCTGGCCCCCGCGGGTCTCCAGATGAAGAAAATGTCCACTGATAATTCTGGTTGTGCTCAGGTTGATGAATTTTGAGAGGTGCTTCCAACGGACACGAAGTTTGGTACCCATGGCAGTACTTCTTTGGTTGAACTTCTCCTGGAGCCGTTGTCGAACCATCGAGCTCAGTAGCTGCAATACTCAAGGAAGGGCATTGCATGATCAACAACAAGGCTACCAAGAGCCAGAGACGAAGCTTCGAACTCATGGCGCTAATGAATCGATGAGGCATGCTGAATGCAATAGATTGACTGGAAATGGTTTAGGATAAAATCGCACACCATATCTTTAATTGCCTACCACCAGGTGCGTAATTATTCCGCCGTCAGGTTATGGATAATGTTCACGGACGGAGTACTTAGCACAACATGCTAATAATCCCTGAAATCGTTTGACGGGGCAACTTGAATATTAGCCAACTATTCACTCCTGGTAGTGAACGGTGAACAGGCGAGTGCCCGGCTAGTAGCTGTTGTTTGTGGAGAAGTTAGCATTTTTTTAGCATCTTCTTCTGTGAATGAGAGAGAGTACGAAAGTAAGAATTCACCGAACAGCCGCGAACAGCCAGCAAAAAATGAACAACATTATCAACGAACAACACGAACAAAATGAAACTAATGAGCACGAAGCAGCAATAAGAGCAGCACACGAGGAGGAATAATAAAGGATAAGAGATAAGAGAGCTAATATCTGCCCGGAGATTCCCTAGAGCTAGCATTCAGCATCTACAGTGTTATTCATGTATTAACGACTAGGCGAGCGCTTTTGTTTTAGACCATTAACTACGGAGGCTTCCTGAATGCAGCGAGTATTCATCCTGGCATTGAGTATGCCTTATATGGGGATCGCACTTCAAGCTAAGCATGCTCTTAGAACTGCGCGGCGGCTGCCTCCGCGGAGCCGCGCACTTGCTTCCGGCGAACTCAATGACGACGCAACCATTTATCATATTCCAGAGGGCCCGCCGCATCCGAATTTGAAGGCCACTGTAGTGAAGCACTTGCGGCACCGAAACACTTTCATTGAGCGGCACAAGCCCTCTGAACACACGCTTGAAGCACTAGACGTTGCTCGACAGTTTGTTGCTGATTTCTACTCAAGACGGCATCACGAGGAGAGTGCCGATGTTGGAGAAGGAGACAATTTTCAGTCGAAAGCTCTGCCAGTGATTTTAGACTCTGGGTGCGGCACAGGTCGTTCTTCAGCAATACTAGCAGCAGCCTACCCTCACATGCCAGTGCTGGGCCTTGATCGTAGCCTTGCACGCATTGCTAAAAACAAATTCTACAACCGCGTTACAAACGTTGGTCGAGAGGCTAGAGAAGGTGCAGCCCTTGCAGGTGCCAGTGAAGATGACTACGGTGAAGACGTTAGCAACCGAAATGATAAAAGGTCATTGGAGGCTCCTGATGAGTCCAATCTGTTGCTCTTGCGTTGCGACGTTGTGGATTTTTGGCGTGGTGCAGACGCGGAAGTAGCAAACCAGCGCTGGCACGTGCCCCTGCACACGATCCTGTACCCGAATCCTTACCCAAAAGCCAAGCACCTGAGTGCGAGGTGGCACGGGCACCCGTGCTGGCCCGACTTGCTGCTCGTGTGTGCAGACGTGCTCTTGTTGCGCGCCAGCTGGAAACAGTACCTTGACGAATTTGCAAGCGCGGTATTGATGAACTTGGCGCTAGCTACATTAGTCGGCAGCGGTGTCTCTCGATTTTCAGTAGAAGGGGCTTTGGTTTGATCTTTCTCGCATTGTTATCCAAGTAGTCGTTTACCGCGGAGGCTGCTTATCTCTATTCGTTCTTGCAGGTAGAAATAACCGGAGATGAGTTGTCAGAGGCTGACTTCAGCCGTTCTGTGGACGTGGATCCGGTATGTGTTGTACGAGAGGTTATCTTATTGAATGGGTTCATATCCGATAGGAAATTTGGGTCGCATTGTGGAGCATTATCTTCTCTTCTTTTTTCCATTGAAGCGCCGCAAGGCTACCTTAAATTGTACTACTACTGCTGCTTGCAATTGCAGGTCGCAGCGATTCAAGCTGAACGAGAAGCGAACCGCCTGTGGTCAATTGCTCGTCGGTATCAACCACGCGTGTCATTTTTCAATGCATTTGTTTGAAGTGTATGCTATATTTGAAGTCGCGTTGATCATGAACATGTTTTTGTTTCTTTTGTTGGTTTCTTCATGTGCACATGATCATGTTGGACTGTTTTGGCTTTACTTTTGTTTATTTTGCCCTTTTTTGTGTGCGTACACCCCTTGTGAACAGGTACCGCCCCGCTGCTGTCGCAGGCCCTCACTTGCTTGGAGCTGGTGACTTTAACAAGGGCCAGCCTTTGACCAATTTTGAAGCCAAGTATATCGCTAGCGGGCAGCCCACGTATGAGCTCTTACTTGGTTTTAGCGAGGGCGAAATGGGCGATGAGGCCAAATCAGATGAAGGCGCAGGCTACTTTTTTCCATAGCTCAACTGACTAAATCATGTATTTTTTTATCTTTAAGCCGCGACAAATCAAATCGACACATTCCATTTCGATAAGTACTGGATATAAGTGAAAAGACACGAGCCACTTCAGGTCGCTACCACCAATACCATGGCCACTCGGGCAGCTTAACATGTGTTCCTTTTGCTAGTCTTCTAAATCGGGTCTATCTAGCCCAGCCCAGACCCCAGTGAAGGTTAAGGCCTTCCCCTTCCCAATCCCAAAACAAGGAAGGAAATTACACTGCAGCTACAGAGGCACATAAAGTATTCACTCTTGAGCTGCATAAAAAATCACTTCTGCTGCCCTGAATGATAATTTAGGCTCCAACTGGCGCCTTTCCTCTGAACAAGCCGGCGGAGCTGAGTGCTCGTTCGTCCGTTCGTGTGCCGCGTCCCAGATCCACAAGGCATTTCTCTTGGCTTTTTTTGGCCGGCATCCCTTTTTTTTATGAACAAAGAATGGAGCTTAAAAAGGGAAAGTATAAAATAGGGCAACAGAATTTCAGGTGCTAAATATTTTGAAGTTTTTGATCCAACTTACTTGGCTGTAGAGATAGAGGACAAGGTGATGAGTCATTCATGAATGGTGGGTGGTGGGTGGTAGGTGGTACAGATAGGGCAGGATGCAAATATTACAGGGGGTTGAACGCTGAATTGGCGGTTGACACCTCGTCCCATTCTACCATTCTTATGATTAGATTCTCAATTCTCACCTCCATGGCGTGTGATACAGCCGTCGTTTGAGACTTCAAAGGGACAATAGACACGTGAGTATGGCTATGCGGGCCCTAGGCTTGCTCGCTATTATTAGATCAGTTGGAGCTTTTCATATCGCACCTAGATATAGCTTCCAAGGTCGACCACGGCACTCACCTCTAGTCATCCAATCGGCGGGCGTCACCTATCCGCGCGTCCCGCGCCGTTTCAAAGCAGGAAAGAGCGGCCAGCCGCGATTGGCCAGCGTGTATGCGTTTTCTGCTGCTTTAGCTCTGCGGGGCATCACAGGTGCTACGAATGCTCAGCCCATTGTGGTATCGACGGGGGCAGCATCCAACCGTGACGTGTTGCTAGGCCGCATGGGCCACGTTTCCATTCGCAGTTCGTCTCTGAAAGGGTCGTGGTTTACTCTCTCCAATGGATTCGAGGTACGATATTGAATATTTGAATATTTGTGCAAAGTACTCGTAGAGTTGCCACTTTGGTGTTAATACTAGGTGAATCAGACATTGGATTGCTCCAATCGTGCATGTATCTATGGCTCCCTTTCACTGTCTCTATCTTGTGGGCATCATGTTGCTTTTGATACGTCGCAATGCCTTTTAATTACAACTGTTGCCGCTGGCCCAGCTTACGTATACACCGTGCACAAGAGCTGGCGCAGCGACGTCAGCTGGTGCTACTAGCAGCAGTGGTGATGAGAGCGCGCTCCGGTTAGGGTGGCGGCCGTTGTTGCTCATGCTGGGTCCACCGATCCTTGCTTTGTTAGCCTTAGCGCAAGCGCAAGCGTTAGTAATGGGCTTCTTTACTCGACCTTTGGGTTTCTTCGGGGGGCTGTGGGCGCTCTTGAACTTGCTGGTCTTCTTGCCACTCTCGCTTGAAGTGGGCTGGGTAGCGGCAAGCTTAATAGGGCTCGGAGTGGTGAGTGGACTTTACACTTGTTACATAAATTTTATGCGAGTTCGCTGAATACTAGCTAGTTTACTTGAATTATCTCCTTTAAATGCTACTATATATCCTTATAGCCTCAATGAGCTTTGGTTTCTTTTGCCTATTCTGTTGTTTACTGTAAAGGTGGGGCCCGGAGAGGCGGCGCTCGGCGGTCATCCGTTCGTGCTGCGCTACGCGCTCTACGTCAGCTCCGCCGACTGCCACGCTCGGCTCGTGCAGCCTTTCCTGGAGCAGCTGCTGGGCGCGGTGGTGCGGCGTGCGCCTCTGGTACAAGCGGCGGCGGCGGTGTGGGCTGGCGGCGACGTCACGGGCAAGTTGGCTGCCGCCACCTCGTTTGCGCTGCACAGTTGCCGCGTGGTGCTCGAAAGAGGCAGTGGGAGCAGTAATAGGAGCAACAGCAGGAGCCAAGCAGAAGATAGCGATGAAATGACGGGGTCTGGAGGGCGAGAACGCAAAGCTCGTTTGGTGTTTGAAGGCACTGCGAATTTCCCTGACGACGCGAGTTCAGCCCTGGACTTCACTCTGCGGCTCTCGCCTACTGTCCAAGCTGTAGAACAGCAAGTGAGCAGAGCTACTGCTGATGATAATTTTAACAATGGCGCTTCCAGAAGAGCTTTAGCTAGCGGAGATAGTATGAGCAATGGCAACAGTGGCGGCGGTGGCCTCGTTGTGCGTAGCAACAGCGACAGCAGCCCGGGCAGCAGCAGCAGCAACACTAGTGGGGGGCGCCCACGCAATGTGGTCATTGACGCGCTGGTGGCTGCGGACCCTGAAGTGCGCGCGTCTTTGAACGAGCTCACGGTGTGGGGCCAGAAGCTGCCCGACCTTTGGGTGCCGCTGGGAAGCAGCGGGGTGGGCGTCGGCTTAGGCCCTCGGCACGTTTTGCACCGCGTCACTGGAAAAGCGCTGGCACCTGAACGAGGTGCCGTGGATGTGGGAGCATCGCCGCAATCGCCGCCATCAACGAACGAACCACGAAGAGGCTTTCGGAGTACCGTGGCTAATGTCTTTAGTTTCGGCAAAAACGGCCGCAACGGCGACGCCGACGCTGAAAGGAATGAGCCCGAAGAAGAAGGCCTGCTCTTCTTTCAGGGCTCCCTCTTTCGCAACGGCGCAAGACCTCCAGCGAAAAAGCGTGGCGGGCTCATGGCCATGTCAGTCTAAAAGGCCTAAGATAAATGTGTATTTGGCCATGCGCCATTGCCATGCCTTTATAATTTTTGCTGCATTTGGAAACTCAACATGGAACATGTATTATTTAATCGAGGAGTTTATTTTTAGACCGGCATTCGGCCTTTGCTTTCCTGTCTGTAAATAATTATATAACGCATAGAAATATCTATATATTATAGGTATCTACCACAGATTTATGGACATATTTAAAATAAATGCCCAGACTGAGATGTTCCATTTACGCATCTGTAGTAAACAATTCCTTTTTCTATCAAATTCCGTAAGACTTCTGAGACCAGCTAGGGCCATCTGTGGAATATCACCAGAGCACACTTTAGCTCAAAACCAGCTGAACTATCGCATCAGTTGAAGCAGCGCACTCGCATTTCTGCCGGGTGGCTGAACATGCCCTGGAGTGTCTCTCCGCATTTCGTGGTCATGTTCTTATTGCCATGAAACGAAAGACCCGTGCATGCGTTGTGTCCGGGCACCACTGCGAAAAAATCCGGTTGATGACGCTGAATACATACGTAGAACATATTGAACAATTGAACGTATTTTTAAACGCGAGTAAAACACAAAGATAATAAGGTAATTTTGTTTTAAACAGATGAGAGATGAGAGCTTGGGTACAATTGAGTAAAATTATCATATTCTTATTTCTTACGTGCACACAAGCGTAGAAGGCGTTAGCAACGAGTAGAATGTCTTCATCTTCAAACAAATTGGTGTTTAGTGCGCATTGAAAATGCCAGCGCAGTTTTGTCGAGGGATTATTCAGCCATCTTGCCAGTTCTACTGCGGCTTCATGGCCCATATTGTTTTCTGATAGGTCAAGCCAGAGGATATCTTCTCTAGCTTCTGCGTTTACTTCCTCATAGTTCTATGCAACAGACAGGGCAATCAAGTGAGTCGAATTCATCTCAGCGGCAAAATGTCAATTACTTGTTGTCTTACCTGTTGGCTAAGCATTGCCTTCATGAGTGGCAGTGCACCATGCTTCAGCCCCGTATCATTCACTAACAAATTAATCATACTTGTGTGCTTCTCGAACGTCAGTACCTGTGCTAATGCCGACACCTAAATCATTGACAGAGAGGATCGCGTTCACGCAATTGAGTTTCGAAAAGCTGAGTCCACGCGCTTTCCGAGATAGGCACTATGACACAGAAGCAGAGCGACTGCGCAATTGCGTAATAATTAAATATCTTTAGTTGAGTGAAATACTCGTAACTAAGCTCTTACTCCTTCATCGCCGATTTGATTTCCAGTAAGGAGAAGTTCTTGGATTTTCGGGATGGGGTGCTTGTCAATGGCGTCAGCAAGTATTTCGCAGCCCTGGCATGTCAAGTCGTTGTGAGACAAGTCGAGTGCTTGGATCCTGTGGAAGCAGCCGGCTTCGAAGCCAGCAGCAAGGCTTCGTGCACCATCGTCGCCCAGGTGCAAAGAGTGCACCGACAGCTCCAAGAGTTGATACCTACCATTGCTTGATCCGTGGCTTAAGAAGTCGAGGCACTGCGCTGCTGAAGTGTCTGTAGCGTTTCCGCCGATCTGTGGGAATGATAAAACCACGACATTTCAGTTAGCAACGAACGCTTCAAATATATGTTTTAAAAGTATAAAATGTAGGCAATTGCATCAAGTGATTGGTGGCATTGAGAAAAATACATTATAGACCCACCTTGAGGCATCGAAGCGCGGGTAAAGCAGCACAGGCGTCGACCAGTGCAGCTACTCCGTCTGCCGATAAACGGGTTCGTTCCACATCCACCTTGGTGACGCACTCACAGAAGGGGCTCTCCAAAGTGTCTGCTAGGAAGAAAGCACTGCTATCACCGAAGTCTGGGTTGTGCGCAAAGTCAACAATTTCAATTTTCGGGCAAGCACCCGCAATGAGTGCAGCGCAGATGGCAGCCACTGCCTGTGGGCCACACATGTTGCCACGCAATACCAGCTTCTTCATTGGTGAAGTGCATGGTGCCTTGCGAAGGACCAGAGCTGATGCTATGCATGCTACCATCTCGTCATCAAGATTTCTGAAACTAAGGCCGAGTGTGTCATGTGGCGGTGCGTAAGCCTGCCGTGAAGCTGACAAAGCCCACTGTTGCTCAAGAGCTGAGGGCCCCGCAAAGAAATGACCCACGAGGCCTGCAATTTTACTCTCGTGCAGTTGCGCGAAGAGCCTCTTCTCCATTTCATCGAATCGTGAAATTCGAGGGAAAATTATCTGCGTAGGTATTTGATGTTGTCTTAATGTTGTAAATGCATGCCGACGTCGGAGCCTGATGGGTGCTTCGCCTCGTCGGACCTATAGTTGCAAAAGTAATGAATAGCATGGTAGTTATCATTATAAAAACTCAAAATAGCACAATACGACATCAAAATATTCGTCACCGTCACGGAAAATTCTTCGCAAACATTTTGAAATACATATCGAATTGTTGTACATGTCGTCGAAAAAATGATTGCATCTTTGGATGAGGTCTGGTGCCCTGAGTAATTGGGATGATGTCCAATTTCCCAGTACGATAGGTCACGACACAAAATTGCGAGAACATCAGCGGGAAGGTTGACAATGTTTGAAACCACAGGATGGTTGCTGAGACGACAAAAATTCGAACGAAAAAAGAACGGGATGGGTTGAGGGAAGTAAACAGTTGCTCTTTGTGCCTCTGTTATGAATAGTCACGATGGTGTCAATTTGAGGATAGGACGCAGAGATTAAGCTGGCCGTTGAACGTCGATTCTCAGACTAGAAAAATGTTGCTCTCAGTTCCCTGACCGTTGAACTTTGAAATCCATTCGAGAGCTTCTGTTAAGGAGATTTGTCCACCAGCTTTCTTTAGCTGAGGCCAAGACGAACTATCTCTAGTAGCGGTTCGCTTGCAAGTGTAGCTTCTGGTGAAGAATTTTGCTCAGACATTATTGTGAAGAATATTCGCTTTACTGAGGAGGTTTGAGTCGTCTGCAAGACGGTTTATTCGGGGGGGGGCGTACGTCGTCGGTCGTCGAAGAATTGAACAATGGATGTCGTCTTGTGAGCAATGCATAGCTCCGAACAATAAAAAGGCCTCGAAGTGTGAGTGCTCAATAGCTAGCTAGCACTATATTTTGATAAATGAAAGTCAGCGTAGGAATTCTTGTCGCGGTGCTACCTCTTGCTCTGTGCTGGAGACCACCAAGTGCCATCGACTGGCAGTCAGCTCGAACAATCCTCGACGAACCGTCGAACCAAATTGTCGCACTAACTTCCGACCAGGTGAATTCAGATCTCGCTACGCTACGGGAACATTGGGAGAATGCAGCCAACTTTGATTGCCGCCGTCGAATTAGTGCTTCTGCGCCATTGCCTGATTGCAGTGCATTCGTGGCAGCAGTTTGCCCAGAGCAGAATAACCCAGGCACTCAGGAAGAGGTAGCTGCTGCACTAGGTCGTGTGGTTGACGGCTTTTCAGCCCTCTCAGGAGGAAAGCAAAACGAAGATGTTATCATACGAGTCGTTTGTGATGACCAGTACACTGCGCGTTGCCCCAAGTTTCACGTCGACAAGATTCCTGCTCGTGCTATGGTAACGCTGCTTGGCCGGGGCACAGAATTCGTAGCACCTCCAGGTTCCTCTTCAGCAGGCACTGTTCCGACTACTTGCGAACTTGAGCTTGTAGTCTTACGAGGAACGAAGTGGGTATATTCCAACCCGTCAAACTCGCTGTCCACGCTTTTTGGTCGAGACTCGGGCCTCGCCGCGTGCGAGCACCGGTCCCCGGATGGCCCACCAGAGAGGCGGGTCTTCCTTACTTTAGACTTGCCGACTTCAAAGGATGAGCCCGAGTGGCTCTTGCACCGATAGGCCAAACTTTCGCATACTCCCTTGTTGAAAGCTAGGAAGAATGTTGAAAGTTTCTGTCAGAAAACAGCTCACCTCTTCGTAACGTTTACGCCTTTTACAAGCAAGGAAGTCGTTGTCTTGGAATGATTTGTTTGATTAAGTCTAAATGAATGCGCATAAGAATATGTCGAGGTGATTTCTGTTTTTGATAAATACCGCCCTGGCCATGTATAGTAGATAAGAAAATGGGCCTTTTGCCTTTTACCTCGAGCCACGAGAGTCATCTGAGCCTACATTCTAGCAGCTTAGGATGATGGGTGTTAAGGGAAGCGTAAGCAGAGACAGATAGCCCCCAAATTGGGTGTCTGATTCCCCCGTGGAAAAGGAAAAAGAAAAAGAAATATTATTCCATATTTATATTTATAATTCGGAATCGCATTTGCGACGTCAAAGAAAAACAAATGGGGAAGTACCTGTCAATCGATTCCTGGACCTTCGGGACATGTCTCGAAAAAAAAAAAAAAGGATTCTAGTGAAGTGAAGACGAGGGCAATAACCAAACCACTTCCTTTACCGCGTTGGCGCGTTGGCCAATGATTCCATGATCTCCATTTCCATTGCGCATTAAGAAGGAAATTACTTTGGATTCCGTAGACATATACGCTTCAGGTTATTCAATCACTCGGTATCCCATGGCGAAAACTTCGGTTAGAGGCTGCCGAATGGGCCTTTCTTGCTCCACCTCCGGACTCCGACTCCCACTTCTGCATTTCTCTGAATTTCTCGTGTTGGATTTTTCTTGGACTTTTCTTGAAACACTTTGACTTTCCTTTTGCCCTTCTCATCAGTCATCACGTCATCACGAATGTCTCTGAGACAATGAAAACTAGGAGCCCGGCAGTGATGATGAACCAAGGCGCGGCGTTTGCTGTACTTCACTGCGATTTGTCTAGTTATCAGAATAGATGTTCTAGCAGGAAACTGCCAGATCGTAGGTTGCGAAGATGGGAAAGTGCTCTATCTAGCTAAAGGTATGGCGACTCACGCAGCCGAAAGTGGCACGTGACATGTGACACATGTGCAAAATTTTCCGACGAGACGGGTCAACGTTGGCATCACGAGACGTCCATCTCGAATGGACAGGGCTCACGATAGGTCGGGACGGGGGATGGAAAGCCTAAAAGAAGAATCGGAGGGGCGGACATCTGAGGTGACAAACGACACCTCAACACCGCCCAAGGAACGTGCTGTCTGCGCGACGTCAATCGCGGCGTCGCTGCCACCTGGACACCATGGTATTGCGAGAATAGTCTTATGTTCCGATTGCTCCGGCCTGTTACGGGTCGAGAGAAGCAGCAAAGCCTCGTTCGCCCTCACCACCTTGTCAAAAATATCATGGAAATATTTTTCAAACACTTGCTTGTCGTAGTGCTTGATGTGTGAGCCCCTAGCGTTTGTCTCAGTACCTTACCCTTAGAATTTGCACCCTTTGTGGCAGAAAATGGCCACCCAATATCTGCAGCGTGTGTGGCGCCGCCACCGCTGTTGCCCTTGGGGGGGAATGCCAGACCTCCCGGCTCTATCGGCACCATTCCAGCCCTAGCGCCAACAACAGCAAGCCCACCGTACGAAATGCCCCGAGAAGAGTCCCAGACCCCTGAAACTGCAGCCAAAGCGCCACCTCCGCCCACGATGGTGGCTGTATCCCCGCACAATCCCACCCCACGGCCCACCCACGAGCCCGGCGCCGCGCCGCCTGTTCCTCCTGCTCCCACTGCCACTCTACCTGCCACTGTTGCTGCGCCCATCACTGGTGCTGCACCTGCCCTCGCTGCGCCTGCTACGCCTGCTGCGGCCACGGCTGCCACCGTAGCCAGACCCGGGGCTCCAGGGGCTGTTCCTATCCCCACGGCTAGCAGGACCGCCGCCGCTGTCTCCGGCACCGCCGAGCCGCCTTCCTCTTTTTCGTCTGGGCCAACGGCTGCAACGGCGTTCGACATGGCAGGCTTGCGCGCGCAGCTCAACAGCTCGCAAGTGGCGGAGCGCCTCACCAACCACGTGTGGAACTCGGCGGCGGACTCGTGGATTCAGCCCCCATACCGGCCGCCACTGCCACCCCAGAGCCGGCCGCCCGCCCCGCTCCAGCCAGCCAGTGAGGCGGCGTCAGGAAATTCTGTTACGAGAGACGGAAATTCTCTTCAAGTCAACCCCGAAGCGACCGCAGCTTCCAAGGCAACAGCCAACCTCCCTCCCACCTCCCCACTCGCACGAGATCCGCCGCCTTCTCCCGGCACCGCGACGGCGCTGCCGCCTCCACCTCCACCCCCACCGCCACATCAACCTGCGAATGATGCAGGAGCCCCACCAGTGGGGGTGGACCCGGCGATGGTGGCGGCGGCCGAAGACCTGTTGGCGGTGCTCCAGCCCGAAAGCGACGCCACGGTGCTCTTGAAGCGCGCGCGGTAAGAGCGAGCGAAAGTGAAAGTGATATTGAATAATGTGTTTTGCTTCTTTGTTTGTGTGTTCGCTGTTTGCTTTAGTGTGTATAAATGATTGATTCTTCTTTTTTGCTGTCATTTTCCCTTCACTTCTTCAGACATATTTCTGTTTGTCAATGTCTCCGCCTAATTTTCTCTTCATTTCTCCCGGTCTTGCTCACAGGTACGGCTTGGAGACCAAGAACCGCCTCGTGGACCGGCTCCGCGAAGAGGTGGATTTGTTCATGATGACCCCGGAGTGCACTCTGGCTCTGGACGCCTTAGACGCCCTCAAGGAGCAGCTCGACTTCCACTACCAGCGCATCACGCAGCACGTGGCATCGTTTGCCGACGCGAGGCTCAAGGCTCTGCCCCTGGGCGGACCCGCCACTCAGCCCCTGTGCATCAGGTAGGAGTCTTCTTCTCGCAGAACGGTTTATTCGTAATTCTTGCCTACATTTCTTGTCACTGCTCTTTGCTGGAGTTCACATTGAAGTCTTTGGATGCTGTCTGTTTTTAGGACTTTTGGCTGAGGGTTTTCTCAAATTGTTTTGATCTGATCGTACGCTGTGCTCGCTTGCTGTCTTTTAACTTCTCGCTTCAACAGCACGTGGGCGCAGTGCGTGGGCTACGAGCTCCTGTGCGAGCTTCTCAACTCTTTGGTCAAGGAGCTCGAAAAGCTGCGCCTCGAGTGCGCTGCCCAGCAGGCTTCGGCCGCTGCCCGCGCCTTTCCGCCGCCGCCGCCGCAGTCTCCGCTCCTGCAAAGGCAGCAGCAGCAGCAGCAGCAGCAGCAGCCCCTGTCACTGCAGCAACAGCAGATCGGTGGCAACGCCTTTGCCGCAGGCCTGTCCCCGCGCGCGCCGCCGCTGCCGCCGTCGATGGGAAGCAACGGCGACCGGCTGGGTGAGAGCCTGGGTGGCCAGCCGCCGGGGGTGGCCGCCACCGCGGGTGGAGAAAGCGGCGGCGGCATCAACTTGGGCTACGGGTCGAGCGGGCTCGGAAGCCTCGGGGGCTACGGAGGGCGTGGAGGTGGAGGAGGAGACCCAGGCAGCACGGGCACTGCGGGCGCCAACACGGGCACCACTCCCAGCGGCAACCTGGGCTTCGACCCGAGCTCGTACGCGTCTCTGTACGAGCCGGGCGCCTACGATGACATTGACTTGTTTGGCGCTCTGGGGGGCAACAGCAACAGCAACACCCTGGGCATGGCGTCTTCGTCGTCGTCTTCCTCGAGCAGCCCCGGCGGCGCCCAACGCGGCGGCATGCCCGGCGGCGGCGACTATGGCGAAGGCGGCACCCCCCGAGGAGGTGCGAGCAGCAGCTCGACCGGGGCGCGCTCCATGAGCGTAGGGGAGCTGGGCTATGGGGACGGGGGCATTTTCGGCGGCCATGACCGTCGAGCGTCGTCGTCGTCGAGGCAGCTGCCCCACGACCGAGCCTCCGGAGGAGGAGGCGACCACAGCGCGAGCCCTCGGAGTGCAAGGAGCAGCAGTGGGGGTGGGCTACTGGGTGGCCCGTCGCCGAGGTCCGCGGGGTCGGGGGGCGGCCAGTTCGACGGGGGGCGCATTGGGAGCGGCGGCAGTGGGAGGCCCAAGCGCACGTCGGCGGCGGTGTCGAGGTACCGTGATCGGCATATTCGTAGCGCGCATGCACATACTTTTCTATTGGAGTCTCCCTTGATATTCGTGTCTCTTGATGCTCATGAACGCGCTGACAGCTGTCATTCCTTCATTTCTCACTCCTGATTTTCCTATTACGCGTCGTGTGATGCTTTCTTCGGACCTTGTTGTTTTTTTTAACCTTTCCCTCTTTCAACAGCCGGCTCTTGTCGTCGTCTTCTCTGGACCCGGATGACAGCGACTACGACGAAGACGAGCACGGCACCCGCAAAAAGTCCAAGTTTCGAGCCGCCCTGCCCCAGGTAAATTGACGATGGAACCAGAGCATGGCGCACACTTTTTTTTTTTCCTGTTCATTCTATGGCTCTCGGTCTGTTTGTGAGCCCTTTTCTTCGCTTTTCATGCGCTTGTGCGTGTTGTTTACCTAGAACAATGTACATAGTATGGTCGTTTGTTAACCTGGCTTGTTTGTTTTTCCATTTTGCTTGTACTTGTTTATCACCATAGGACGCGCGGGCTCACTTGGACGTATGGCTCTCGAGCCATTGGCACGACCCATACCCTACCCCCGAAGAAAAGCAAGGCCTCGCCGACAAGTGCAACATCACCGTGGACCAGGTATGGAATGGAGTGCTTACATTTGTTGCATGCATGTTTGAAAGTGGCCATTGCTTGGATACAAAATGTGTGTGATATTCAGAGACAGGAATGAAAAAGTCTTTGACTCCATTCAATCTCTTCATCGTCAAGTTCTTCTTTCTTCGTTCAATCTCTTCTTCTTCGTGAAACGACGCCTCAGGTGAACCACTGGTTCATTAACGCGCGCGTGCGGCGGTGGCGGCCGACCATGGAGAAAGCCGCCACCAAGGCCAAGTCCACTGGCAGTGGGGCGTTTGCGGCCTTGGTCAAAGACTGCGGGGACGCCAACCCGTTCTCCAAGTTCTTGGGCCCTACCGACGGCCTGCCTGGAGTGAGCCCTGGCGGTGGCGGCAGTGGCAGTGGCAGTGGCGGCGGCAGTGGTAGCAGTGTCGGTCGGCCTGCGGGAGCGAACTCCGGTAGCGGTGGCGGCGGTGGCCGTGGCGGCAGCAACCCTCCGAGCAGCACACTCATGCCCGGCAGCCACATTGGCAGCCACATGCACGGAGGGCCCGGCAACAGCAACAACAGCAACAGTGGTAGCGGGAATCCTTTTGGTGGCAATTTCGGCGATTACGGCGGCGGCGACGGCCTGACCCCAGGTTACCATGATGACGGCATCGGGGACACTAGTTATCATTCAGCGAGGGCGTCGCAGGCTGCCAGCCGTGCTGCTTACGAAATGGACTTGCGGATTCAACGAATCTGAAGAGAATTTGGAAAAGAAAAAAAATAGAGGCATGAGGGATGGATGGATATACGCATGAGAAGGGCTTCAAGAAGACCGCGATGAAATGCGTTCAGATACATACATAATAAGGCAGCACCCAAACTCAAAACTCATCCACCACCAACGCACTGGGGTTTCCTCTTTTAGTAATTTGGAGCTACAGCAAGAGCTAAACGGTACATAATCCTTGCTTCGCCATAGCCACGGATATCTAGTCTAGTCTAGTTAATACTCTCCCAAAAACAAAGAAAGGCAAGTACACTGCAGTCACAGAGACACATAAAGGATGCACTTGTGCTGCAAATGCGCTAGGAAATTCGCTCCAGAAGGCCAATTAAGGCTCCAACTGGCGCCTTTCCTCCGAACAAGTCGGCGGGACTGAGTGCTCCTTCGTGTGTCACGTCCCAGGTCCACGAGGCAATTCTCTGGGCTATTTTTGCCCCAGCAGGGCATCGTCTCAATGCTTTTCTCAGGCGTCGGGCGCCAGCCGATCTCAGCATCGCCTGTCCTCTTTCTTGCTAACGAAGGATGGATCACGTGGCTGCAATGCTGTAGGCTGTGCGAACACGAATGAACACAGGCCTAAGAACACTAGGAATAGCTTCTCCGCTCCAGAAGCGGTACTTAGCGAGGTCGAACAAAGATTCGATTGTGTTCAGGCTCATACTCACATGTATCCGAGTTTGGTGGGGGGTTTTCAACCTCATCCCGAACCGAATTCCTCCCCTCCAAGTCCAAAGTCATGCCCACTCCACCGATAGGATGCTTTCACCCACCGAGGAGCTGCGAGCCTAGGCCCACTAGGATGAACGAAGAAATGAAAGAAGCCACAAAGCAGGGGACGCGGATATGGCAAACCACATTATATATAAGACATTACACATGGCACATGGCACCTGATTTATCTCGAAATTTTCCTTGCCAATTACCAAATACTTGCAGTATAAGAGTTTGGCGGAAGAAAGGGAGATAAAGAGAACTTCGGTGATATCTGGCATATATCCATGCGTTCCTAATTCCATAAGTTGCATTGTGGTGGGGCGGTATGGGTGCATTTACATTATCAACTCCAAAATTCCCGAATAATTACAATAAACCCCGGACGCGTACTAGAAACGGTGGTGAAAATTCCCAATGAAACCCAAATCAATTCCAATGGGTACTGAGGGACTGGAATTCACATAAAGTGCGCGCGTTTTGGCCAATGCGGAGACCAAGTGACTGTACTACGAATGCACCTATTTTGGTTTCACCCCAGCATAGAAAGACGCTGGCACGTCGGTAGCGCGTGTGTTGAGCATGCCAACTTCGTTGAAAAGTGTCTCAAAGCCACCACTTTCTTCGAACGTGTGCTTCAGTTCACCGGGAAAAAGACGCCTGTGCAGATTCGAAAACTAAGCGTGAAAACAAATGAGATTGACGCCATAGAGACAAGTGCATAGATAATTACTATAGTACACGGTATCGCACACATACGAAGGAGGAAAGGGTAGTCGCCTACTGTATAGTACACAGGGAGATGACAGAATGAGGTTCAAAAGTTACCTGGAAGGACGGTAGGGCGGCGCCAGGTTTTCTTCACCTTCCATGAACGTGGACCATATCAGAGCACCGCCCGGCACCAAGGCCTCAGAGTCGTTGCGAATCTGTCGACATGCACAAGTAAAGGAGAAAACGCAGCGAAGAAGCGACGAGCGGTGACCAACGGATTCGGTATGAGGGGGAGAAGGAGATTCAATAACAGCTCGTTGCACTTCCTTTGCGAGTACTGACACTATACTACAAGTAGCATAAATCCTTCACAAACGAAGTGCTCACACACTGACATGTTGAAGCAAGGTGCGGTCGAGGAAGCGGTGCCCATGCACGAGGGCGATCCGACCGCAAGGGCCCAAGACACCACTGCTACAAATAGTACTATCACTTGCCACTATCTCGGTCGTCTCCACTCGTGCTGCCTCAACTGCTGCTGCTGCCACAACAGCCGCATCGCTTTCCGCCACAGGCGCACAGGGCGCTGCATCAATCGCGTCAAAGAGCGCAGATGGTCGAGGGGGTGGCAGCGGGACTTTGCCCTTGATTTGGTCCCGGGTCAGCGGCGACGCCCGCGGCAGCTTGCGCAAGTTGATCTGGACGAATGCGCAGTGGTCGGCTACGCCTTCACGCTTCGCCAAGTCCCTCGCTCGAGCCAATGCACTGGCGTGGTTGTCAACGCCGACTACCTAGAATTAGTAGGACAAACAAACACAAACGAACGCGAAAGATGCGAGCACGAAGAATGATTAAACAGTACTCAGACATATGCGTGCGTCAACAACGAACAAAAATGTATACACAGCTTGAAGCAATTTGGGGGTTTGCACGCATGAAAAAGGAAAAACAGATTGAAATTGCACTGCTCGCACTAAAAAATAAATAAGACCACTCTTGCCACTCTCGCTCTTTTCATATTCTACATGCACACCCGGAATCGGTCAGCAGGCAGAGCGAGCGCCATGGCCACAGCATCTCTACCGCTGCCACACCCGAGGTCAAGGGCCACTAAGCGGTGATCGTCGATGCATTCGCTGTTCTTGTTGCTGCTGTTTTCGCCTCCGACAGACGCATCTGCTATTGATGTTGAAGACCGAGGCCACTGGTTGAGCCACGCTGGCACTGATAGTTTTTCCTTGAGCACTTCAGCCAAGAACGGGGACGGGCTCCAGCACGGTGTGGACACTGAACCAGTGACAATTTCCC
>Ga0307979_1000884_pt1 | contig 21123 bp, 24 predicted proteins | sample OrgLakmetage1058_FD_201833 | JGI IMG/M metagenome (GOLD analysis project Ga0307979, IMG submission 201833) | Saline water microbial communities from Organic Lake, Antarctica - #1058 | ecosystem: Environmental > Aquatic > Non-marine Saline and Alkaline > Saline | place: Antarctica: Organic Lake...
TTTTGTGCTGAGTGGATATACGAGGATGGTGTGGTGTTTGAAAGCTTGCGGAGAGGTATTGATTGCCAACAGCCACCCTTCTATACCTTCGTCATTTGTCGTTTCCCTGAACCAATGAATTTCTTTTTAACTCGATCTTTTCAAGCTGGAACCCCTTCTGCTCTATATCTCCCCCCTACATCTATAACCTTGTGTAGGTACACCCAATACCTCGAATTTGCGTCTTTGAGTTTGGTCAACTTGCCCATGGTGGGAAGTTACCCGCTGCCGGTGTCTGCACTGAGGCTTGTCTTGTACGAAGATGCGCCGCCGCCTACGCCATCCTCAGCATCAACCTCGTCCTTATCGTCGTCGTCATCCTCAATGACGTCGCCACCGTCAAAATCTTATCCAACTTCGTCGTCATCATCATCTGTCCTGTCCCCTCTGCCGTCTTCTGCGTCGTTTTATAGTCCAACTACGACCACCACCACTACCAATCCTGGTGCTCCTGCGGACCGCAGCAGCAGCAACACCCTTCCTGCCTCCTACGAAGAGATGGTCGGCACTCGGCAGTACTTGACAGGAAAAGCCAAAGTCCGCGAAGGCGCCAGCAAAAGTTCAACGAAAGTCGGCGACATTGCGAATGGAAAGGTAAGCGAGTGTCTTGTGTGTGTTATGTGTGTATCCGCTTCACATCGCTCTTTCTCGTCTGTTTCTTTTTGAAGAACCTTGAATGCGTTGTAATTGCCGGCGTGATGCCTACGTATTTATTCCTTAAATCTCTCACATACGTGCCGTGTAAGTATCCATACCTTATTCCTCCCTTGCTTACTTCTTCCCATTCTTTTTCACCCCCCCCTCAGGTGGTGCTCGTGCTGCAAGTCGGCGTAGATCCGTTGGACAACACTCCAAGAGCCCGGGTGCGCGGTTCTGGGGTGCCGGCCGAAGCCACTGAGCTCGCTCGCCGCGCATCCGTCACCCGCAGTGCCAGCACATGCAGCAGCCATCACGATGACAACGACGACAACGACGACAATCGCAGCCGGAGTAGGAGCCACAGCAGCAGCCTGCGTCGCAGCGTGTCAGATGCTAGCGCTAGTGCAGGTGCTGAAGCGGCAGAAAGTGCAGAGGCCAAAACAATGACGAAGAAAAAGAAAAAAGTAGTGGTGGAGCTTGAAGGCTGGCTTTCTGCAGCTTTGCTGTTGCCGCCGGGAGCAGCAGGAGCTGTAACCGCAGAAGCGCCTTGTTCTGCTTCTTCCAGCAGCAGCGCCAGTGCTTTAGGGAGTAGCACTCAGCGCAGCAACGAAGAAGCTGCGCCCTCTCAGCCGGGATATGGTTCCTTGTTACCCGAGCCTCCTTCAGCCGAGGAGATGCCTGCTCCTTCTTCTGCTCCTTCTTCGAGTGGAGCATCACTGCCGCGCCAAGCGAACCGCACTTATGCCTTCAGTTGCGTGTTTGCCATGCAAAGCGAGGCGAACTCATAGGTACGAGTATAATCGCCTAACTCGGCGACTAGAAGGCCTATAGAATGAGTTTTATTGTAATTGTCCATAATCCAAATATATAAGAGTACTTGACTCCGGAACCCAGAAACCCAGATCCGAGTTGGCTACCTATCTAACTAATATCGGTTTTGCGGAGTGCCTAACGCCGACTATCAACGCTGCGGAGTGAAATTTTGACTTAGGCGCTTGGGTGTCTTCTTCAGAAATAAGTATGCGAGACACGCACGCCTACCTTTTCTACCTTTGGTCTCTGGTGCGGGTGCGAATTTTCGAATTACGGACCGCATAAACGTTTACAGAACGCACCGGAGTACCCGATATCGGGCTGGGATTGAAGGATTAAATCTCTAGTGGTTTTCGCCCCGTATATATATTCATCTAATTTTTGAAGTCGGAGGTCCAGAGCCGTTCGTGTAAATAACTAAATATCTCGGATAAGCCCGTGCTATTTCTCAACCAACAGGCCATGGCTAGGGAAGGGACGTCCTGAACGGTCCCGGGCACAGTTATTAAAGGGGGGCTATAAAGAACCATAGTTAGATGGCCAAAGCAACTTGGTTTGTAACTCGCTCACACCCGGAAGGCACTACGAATTTCTTCGGCAGCAGAAGCGTGCTTTGGGCTCGCGGCGAGTTCATTGGCAGCTGCACGCACGTGGGCTTTGTCCTTATGTAAACACGCACGATTGGAACAAAGGAGGAAGGAAAGAGGGGAGGATATGAGGACAATGTGTGAAGAGAGGAAGTAAAGAGGTGACCGGGCAGGGAGACATGTGAGAGATTGTCCTAGAATTCCATTCGAAAAGTCGGCACATGTAGACGTTGCTTTCAGCTACAGCACCCACTCTCCTGCTCACACAATGTGCTCTCCCCCTCACCTCGTCGCTCAAGAGCAGCAGGGCCATGCCAAAGCCCGAGCATTGCGACAGGCCTTTCAAAGTGCGCGCCGCCGCGGCCAAATCCCGTTGCGACTGCTGTTGCGACTGTTGTTGCTCGCCACCGTCCGCCGGCGAAGAAGCAGGCGAAGCAGCTAGTGAAGCAGACGAAGATGAAGGCGGAGAAGGAGACGGAGAAGAAGCCTGAGATGACAGAGGCGCAGCGAGGCGGGTAGCAGTGACGGCGAGGAGCTGAGGAAGCACGTCGGGGGCTTTGGACGGGTCCTTGAGCACTTTCTTGATGGTGGACGGCTTGAAGGTGCGCACGTAGCTGTTAGTTAACAAGCGGCATGGGACGACGAAGACAATAATAGAAGGGCCGAAAAGGGAGGTTAAAAAAGCGAATCAAGTGCACAGTGCCAACAAGAAAATGGATACGCAGAAAAGTGGAAGCGCATATGCAATCACATATTTCGTTTACTCTTTTCAACTCACGACTTCATTTGTTTAAGTTCTGAGTCCTTCCTTAATCAATCATAGTTCATTTCAACCTGGCCAGAAGGTCGGGATCGCCCTTGAGCTCACGCCACACTCGCTCCAGCTCGTACAGGGTAGTAGGAGGCTCCTTGGGCACTTTCACTTGTACCTAATGTGGTACACCAAAATAGGTCAATAAGAAGTATACAAGAGCAGTTATAGTGAACAGTGCCTCCTTTGGAATGCAGTGGGACTATGACTTAATACGATACGTTATGAGAGAGAGAGAGAGAGAGAGGGAGAATAGAAAGAATCGAGAAAGGACGTGTGTTGTGCATTGCCACCTTGATAACCCGCGGAGACCCAGCTTTGGTTCCAGCGCTACTTGGAGTGCTTGATGAGCGCTGTGTGGCAGGCGAAGAAGACGACGAGGTGCTTGTCTGCTTGTTCTTGTCTGTCGTCGCCGTCGTCGTCGATGGTGTCGGCGACTTTAGGGAAGGCGACGACGACGAAGAAGATGGAGATGGAGATGGGGATGGAGACGACGACGACGGAACAGCTGAAGAAGAAGAAGAAGAAGAAGACGACGAAGAGGGCGATGACGGCAGTGGCGGCGATGGCGATGATGCTCCACTGTTAGCTTCGACAATGAGCGGGGGTGCTTTCGCTGCAGCAGCATCAGCGGCCGCTTTTTTGGCCTTGGCAGCGGCGGCAGCTTCCGCTAGGCGAGTCACCTGATTGGTCGGATTGATGAAAGGATATGCACACGAATGAGGCTGAAGGCAAGAGATAAAGTAAAGAAGAAGAGAAGAGAACAGGGTGCTTGAGCAGAATGCTCCTTCACAGACATGCACATGGGTGTAATACAGTACGACGCATGCATCACAACAATAAAACACAAAGGTAAACCGTTTCTTTATCGCGCACCTACACACACACATGTTTTAAAGCATCTAATATGAATGATACATCTTGCTCAATCTCGGTATACCATCGGGTCGTCTTTCAGGGCGCTGCTGGTGTGGTGGGCTTTGGCCTGTTGCTGTTTCAGTTTGTCGCGGCATTTTTGGAGCTTCGCTTGGATAGAAGCCCGTTCATTCGGGTCTTGGCATTTGGACATCCATGCTTCAAGGTCGGCGATTGCGCCAGGCAAACTTCCCATCGACTCCCGGGCCTAATATAATGTATGCATCGCATTATCGTAGACACACATACCAGCACATACCAGGCAAGCATAGGCGAAGGCGAATCAATATCAACATGTTAGACACAACAACATACGCACGAACACAAACATCTACTTCGCAAAACTATAGATCTTCTTATTTTCCCTCTTGTCTGCTCTTGCTTATGACTTCTCCCTCAACAATCACTACAATACATTGATCAAATCACTTACCGCTGCTCGCCGCGCCAGTGCTTTCGTATTGCCAGGGTCTCCGCCCCCTCCTGACGATGATGACACCACAATGCCGCCACCACTGCCGCCGCTGGTCATATCACAAAGGAGTTGATTGTAGTGATAAAAAAAATGCACCCCCCCCCAAAAAAAAAGACATGAGTAACAAAGAGTTCAAGAAAAACAAACAAACAAGAAATCAGAAAATAATAATTGATTATGAATAAACTGTTGGGCATATTACTTTCTCACTCAATCCCAACGAACTCACGCACATACACAAGTATGAACATGTACACTAGTAGCACTACTTACTTGCGCAAGGCCTTCTGCGGCTCGAGCACCGCGGTCGCATCAGCTTCGGCCCCTAGCCAATTGTGTTGCTTCAGACGGCACAAGGCGCGGTTGTTCTGGGCCGCCCAATTGGTAGGGTCCAGACGAAGGCTATTATGATCGGAGAAGATGAAGAAAGGGCCATATGCAGAGTGGCGGCAAATAGTACATATACATGTGAGGAAGGAAAGGAAAAGCAAACATATATGTAGAAATGCCGAGAGACTAAAAGATGTACGCAAAACATCTAAGAAGAGGTACCAATACTCAGAAAGGACTAACAAAATGTGTGTACACACTCTCCACACTCCTTCAGTCTTAATACGCTGCCAAAACATAACGTGCGCATAGTTACTAATCAAATTATTGTACCTCTCCGAATAGTGCCGTTCTGCCGCGGTTAAATCGCCCCGGCTCAAGCACGCATTCCCCAAGTCTTTGTGCTGGTCGGAAGCTGCACGAGCTTTCTCAAAGCTGCTCAATACCTTCGAAGTACTGCTGGTGATAGTGGTAGTAGTACTAGTGCTGCTGGGAGCATTCGTGCTGCTCGTAGTGCTGCTGCTCGTGGGGGTGTTGTTGTCGTTGGCATTTTTGACCGGCGAACTGAAGCTGCTCCGAGGACGGCTGCGGGTGTTCACTGGATTCGACGAAGTTGTTGAAGAAGCTGGCATTATCGCCTCGTCGTCGTCATCGTCGTCGTCGTCATCGTCGTCGTCGTCTTCATCTCGGATGGGCACTTTTACTCCTCCAATGAACGATGCACTTGACGGTTCAGCCGAAGGACTTGATGACGACGACGACGAACATGACAGGGCTGCTGTTTCTTGCTCCAAAGCTAGGAGCTTGGTCTATCAAGAATTGCAAAATTAATGAAACACAGAGACAATCTCATAAGAAACCACCAAATTGATACAGTCTCTCTTCATACAAACAGTGCAACCCCTGGAGTAGTCCATACAATACCGCATCTGTAGTATGAGATGTAGTACCTGTGCGTCGGCATTGTTCGGGTCCAAGCGCAGAATGGCTTCCAAATCCGTGACCGCCAGTGCGAGTGCCTGAGCGGCCGTCGCGGTGGTGGTTGCACCACTGCCACTAGCGCTGCCCTCTTGTTGCTGTTGTTGCTTTGCTTTGGCTTCTAAGCGGCGCCCTTCTGCTCTCCGGAACAAAGCCTTCTGGTTGCGGGGCTCGGAAGCTAAAACCCCGGTGGCGTCCTGAATGGCGGCTGCCCATTGGTCGAGCCGCAAGTGGGCTGCGGACCGGTTGTTGAGGGCCGCCAAATTGTTCGCGTTGCGAGCTAAGCTGGCCTGTGATGAGAAAGGAGTTAGGTGAAGACTGCGTAGCGCAACATGAGAAGATGCAAGAGAATGCAAGTGGGTCTACTACTCTTTGCAAAGCACTACAGTGAAACAGCCATAAACTCCAAAGCAAGACACAATAACACTGACATCGTAGCACTTGATCGCTTTCTTGAAGTCGCCAGCAGCCATCGCCGCATTGCCAGCGTTTTTGGCGTCGTCCGAGCTGATGGGCGTGGGGGCAGTGAGGAAGAGTGAAAATGACTGAGTACATGTGCACAGACTTACTCCTACAGAGTCTGCAGTACTGTATGTATAAGCTCAGAGCACCATCGATAATAAGGGTGAAGCAAAAGAATAGAGAAAGTGGGCAAAATAGAGAATTCACCGAGCTTTTGCTTCTTCTTCGTAAGGAGAAAACCCGTCTTCTTCGACAGGAGCTGCATCTTCACCAAAGAGATCATCTTCGTCGTCGCCATCGTCGTCTTCTTGAATCTCAATACGCGTGGTGCGAGGCAAAGAAGACACTTCAATTTCCTTTTCTTCTTCTTCTTCTTCAACTTCTTCTTCATTTTCACCCTTCTCTTCTTTCTTCGCTACTTTTCTGTCCACATCCACAATCACAGGGGCATCATCATCCGAATCGTCACTGTCGTCTTCTTCAATCTGCACGCGGGTGGCCTTTTCAGGCACTGCGGTTGCTTCTGCTGTCACTGCTGACTCCTGAGAGCTGTCTTCTTCACTCCTTCCGCCTTCATTTCCATCTTCGCCAATGTCGACTGTGCTTTGATTCGCGAGAGCAGCGAGGAAAGCATCTTCGTCTTGTTCTTTCTTTTTGTTGGCAGCAGCAGCACGAGCACTAGCTTCAGCAGCACTAGCAGCAGCAGCAGCAGCAGCAGCAGCCTCTTCTTCTTCTTCTTCTGCTTCCTGCTTCTTCTTTTTGGCTTCAGCGTTGGCGGCAGCCGCTGCTTTGACTTCCGCTGCTTTGGTGGCACGGGCATGAGCTTGAGCTTGTGCAGCTGCCCCAGCGCGAGCTTCGGCCAGGGAAGCTTCACGCTCCAACTAAAGTGTTAGTGTCATATACACACAAGTGGCAACAGGCACGGCGATGTAAAACCAAGAAATCAAGAGGAACTATAGAGAAGAATTATATGCGAGAAGAAAAAAAACAGAGACAATCTTTGATAGTGTCTCGTTGGATTTCATCGCGTTACCAAAGAACGGTGAGTGATCAAAAGGAAGGATAAAAGGTAGAGCAAAGCAAAGTGATATCTTTGATATGATATTCCATCCCTGCTCTATTTGCCGTATGTCCATTTACCTGCCCTTTCGCCAGCGCCGCTGCAGCCGCGTCCTTCTTCGCTTGTTTGCCTTCCACTCTTCCCAGTGCTTCTTTGGCCTTAGGGTTGGCTGGCTCCAGCACGAGCGCCGCTTTCAAATCCGATCGAGCGTTTGGGAGTTGGTCCAACTCTTCGAGAGCCCAAGCCCGACGAAAGAGGGCCTTGTTTTGAAAAGATAAGCAGGAAAAAAAAGTAGAACTTGGGACGCGCAAAATAAATATATGAATTGTTGTGAAGTGTTCTAAAACATGCGAAAATCTAGAAGCGTCTAGCGTTTTACTCTTACCTAACGTGTCCAAAAATCCTGGTATGTAGGAATTCAATTGTCCAACTCTATTCAATCCACACGCGAATATCATCGTCGTCTCTGGTTACCTTGGCGTTGTTGGGCTCTGCGTCGAGCACCCGGCTGGTGTCTTCCACAGCGGCCTTCCAGTTGGATTGCTGCAGAGAACACAGGGCGCGGTTGTTGCGAGCAGCGGTGTTGGTTGGGTCCAAGGACTGATGATGTTGAGAAAGAGATCAGAAAGGGAAGAGGAGGAAGTATGAAAGAAGTGAGATGTGTGAAAGTAGAAGAGATCAATAAAGAGGATGCGCACTCTCTTCGAATTGTGCTTTCGAAATCGTCTTCTGCTTTCGTTTTCTTTTGCGCCCGTTTACAATCCTCAACACTCACCCTCACACAGACCCCAAAAATGCAGGAAGAAAAGACACATACCCACACAAGCGAAGGCCCTTTGAATAGTGTTTTTTTTTACCAGTGCTTCAGTGTAGTATTTGTGCGCTTCTGCATGTGCGTGCCGACCCATAGCCTGGTTGCCTTTGGCCTTCGCGGCTTCCGACGCAGGGTTGGGAGGTGCTTTTTGCTTCGTAGTAGTACCAGTAGCACTGGCGTTGGCACTGGTGCTGATGTTGCCATTGTTCACTTGGGAGGTAGCGCCCGCGGTGCCAGGCGCATTCGTGGCCGAAAGTTCTTGCAACTTTTCCGTCGCCACCTATAGCGCAACATAGGAGAGATTTTTTTTTGGGGGGGGGGAGTTGTAAAAGAGACGCGCAATGAACGGCCAAAGAATGACAAGGCGGAAAAAAAAACACACACAGTAGGGACGCGCATTATCACCATGTACTCAAGGGGTATTTGAAATGAGGAGATGGCAACACAGTGTGTATGGTTTGTGTAGTGTGCCTTCTACAGAAGTATTCCTTTCGCATTACCGCATTCTGCGGCTCGATCCTCAGCACTGCTTGGCAGTCCGACGACGCCCCCCCAAATTGCTTCAACCGGCTCCGCGCTTCGGCTCGCCTCAGCAGTGCCTTCACGTTGGAGGGCTGCACTTGGAGCACCGCGCTGCAGTGGGCGATCACGTCCGGCCACCTAGTTGGCAGCACATGTAGTGCACGTGCAGTGCACATGTGGTGCATGTCAGTAGTAGTGTGTGAGTGTAGTGCATGACAATGCCAAGGAAGACGAAGAGATTGTTGAGATGCAGTGAGTGAAAAGTACAAGGAAAGTTGAGAAAACAGGTACCAACTGATGGCAGGTCACAATCAAATGTAAATTTCCCCTGAATATTATTGGATCGAAACAAGGCAAGTGATAAAAGACCATAACACAAACCGCTCCGTGGTGAGGGCGCAAGCCGCGAGGTTGTTGTGCAGCGCGTGCCACAAATTGCTCGACGGAAAGAGCTCCGACGGGTGCGCCTGATATGATGCCAATATGAGCAGCAGAGAAAGAAGGGGTAAAGGGCAATACCATATTGGTGTAGCTTTGCTTAACAAGTACAACTCTGCATGCGACAATTCAAAACACTACTACTACATGTAAGCCGTTCGCGCACACGCATGCTCACGCGCGTACACACGCATACACCCTTACCTTGCCCTCTTGCCGGCTCACAGTCTCAACATCGGCCAGCGCCTTGGCAAAGATAGCCTGCGCTTCGTCATACCGAGTGGCACTGAACAATTGCACGCCTTTCCGTTTCTGTTGCTCCAAATCCCATTCCGAGACCTCGCCTCCACCACTAGCTTTCGCACTAGCAGTACTGCCTCCTTCTTTCTCCTTTTCGGTAGTCTTTTTGCCTCCGTTTCCTTCTTGTTCCATTTCCTCCTCCGAGGACGTCTCGTCTTGAATCACGACCTTGTGGCTGTTGGCTGGCGGCACTAACACTCCATCTTCTTCTTCATCGTCATCGTTGTCGTCTTCAATCGGCACACGAAACATGCTTTTCGGTGCTTCTCCTTTCGTTTCCTCCTTTTCTTCTTCGCTCTCTTCGCTGTCACTGTCGTCGAACGAGATCGCTACTTTTGTGAAGTTTGCGCTCTTAGCAGCAGCCCCGCTATTGCTAGCAGTAACAGCAGCAGCAGCTGGGGCTGAAGGTGGATCTACGAACGGCATACGGCTCCAGCCACCAGCAGTGGACAACGGCGGAGGAGCTCCGTCTACGATCGGCACACGCACTTTGCTCGAGACTTCAGTGATGGTGGTCTTGTTTGAAGAAGAGTGTTTGCCGCTGTTTTCACCGTCTACTTGGGACTGCATTTGCTGCGATCGCGCCAGCAACTGAGATGCAGAAGTGGCAAACAAAAATATGAAGGAATAGAGTGGGAAAAATGGATGAGAATGCCATGAAAATTGTGAGAAAAAGGAAAGTACAAGGCAGAAAGTCTTTTCAAAATCTGTGAGATTTTACTACTGTCAAGGGGCAGGTGTCAAATTTCTCTTGCGAGTGTCACCTCACAATTCGAAAATAGGCTGCTCCCTCTTTCTTTCGCTCACTTACAATATACCGTATATATTATGTGTGTTTGTATGCACTCGTGCCTCACCTGCGGCAATTCTGGCATGTTGGATCCACGATGGTCGATCAAATACTGAAAGTCCGCAGCCGCCAGCGCGTATTTGCCGCGCTTGTGACGGGTCATCCCGCGCCGCAGCCGCGCCTGTTTTTTGTGCGAATTTACAATCATAACATTGGGAAATAGACTTTGATGAGAATGAACTGAGGGAGTAAATAGTAGTTGAAGATAAAGTGTTTCTTGTCGAAGGAGAGATATAAAAAAAAAGCGAAAGCAAAGAGCTAAGACGATGACATGAAAGAGTGCTAGTGCTAGATGAATCAGGTAACCAAATGTATGACGAATTCACATATGTAAGTACTAAGGAAAGAAAGTACATGTGTATGATACACGCAAGCAAGCATAAAGCTGACCTTGTCGTAGGTCGGCGCCAGGGCCAGAGCTTGGGTGCAGTCTTCCTCTGCTTTCTCCAACAGGCCTAGCTTCAGAGCTGCCATGGCTCGATTGGCCCACAGCACGGGGGATTGCTCGTGACCGTCTCCTAAAAGGGCCAGCGCCCTGTGGGGGGGGGGTAGAAGAATAATAAATCATCGGTGGTGTATATGTGAGAGAGAGCAGAGGCATTGAATCATAATGGAAAATATACGGCAACGGTGTGATGAGAACAGTGTTCTGTATTGATAGAGAGGTAAGTGTGAGGTATTTACTCCATCAATTCCAAGATACATTTCACATTTGGCAATTTAAAATTGTAGGGGTGATGCCTATATAACTTCGACTACTACTGCTGCTACTACTAACTGCTCGACCTAATGCTTACACATATACACACACTCTCCTACCTGGAATAATGGCTCAAACTCGCATCGGCTTCGCCTGCTTTGAAGCATTCGTTGCCTTTGGCTTTTTCCTGAAGAGCGAAACGAGTGCGCTGCACTTTGCTCATCGAAGACCAACTCAACTTACCTGTCACAATAACAACGATGATGATGGATGAGGAGGACAACAAATGGAGTTACATGTGTATGCACGCGTGTACTATCCATAAAGAGAGAACAGGAGAGATGAAAATGGCTCTAGGCTGCACGTTAAAAAAGCGAGATCAAACGATATCATATTGGTGTGCTTGACTTTTCTCTCTTCGAGGCAGCACTCTTTCAATTTCCTGCTTCTAACCCGTCTATATTCACTTCTGAACTCCTTAACATTCTACACCCTTCTCTTTTTTCCTCTGTTTCTAACTCTCACCTCGGAGGTCTGCGAGCTCGGTTTCACGCCTTGCTTTCCGCTGCTGTTCCTTGACCTCGTGCTGGGCTCGAGCCGCGGCGGCTTCCGCTAGCTTGACCTCTTCTTCTCGGTCCAGCTGAGCCGCTTCCGCGTCAGCGTCGTACTTGTCCCTTCAAATGGAAAAAAATAGATAATTGATAACAGGAAATAGAAAATAGAATAGAATGCAATGACAGGGTAAACACGCATAGGAAATCAGCCAAAACTACGGATGAAAGGAGGCGATGGACAGAAGAAAAATAGACTGCGGGCGAAAAAAAAAAAAACAGATTAAATTCCACGCCACACGCGTATAAACCACCGCACTAGCAAGCATGCATGGATGTATACCAGGAAACGACAGTAGATGAATGTGAAAGAAAAAAAAAACGCCCCTCGAAATTGCCTCCTTTACATCGAACGCACCACTTTCGGAAGTAGTCTGGGGCATCGTACACGTGGCTTGAAGGGGTGCGCGCCGCGCGTGCCGCCGCTGCTTCCTTTTCCTCTGCTGCGGCCTTCTCTGCCGCTGCTGCAGCTGCTGCCGCCTCTGAACCTGGGGACGAGGAGGACGCAGAAGACGACGGCGCTTTCTTCTTCTTGCCGGCTGCCTTGGAGCCCCGCACCGGTGGCAATTCCCGGCCGCTGCCTTGGATCGCATATTCATCACTACTGCTGGTGGTGGCAGAAGCTTGCATCGAGCTCCTGCTAGCAGCACCAGCACCAGCGCCTGCTCCTCCTCCAGCCTCAGCGGCAGCTGCTGCCTCAGCCGCGGCTGCGGCCAAGATTTCGTCCTGGGTCTTCACGCTGTTCGTCCACTCCTGAAGCGCCGACTGGGCGTCGGCGACGTCGATGGAGGACGGGCCCCGCCGCAGACTTTCCACCTTTCAGGGGGAAGAAAAAAAAGGGGGGGATTTGTACATCCGCACGCTAAGAAGTCAGAGATTTTATGGAACCCGGGGCAAATAAGTCAAAGAGCAAGTTTATGGAATAAACTGAACCGCGAGACGCTTCTTCAGCGGCCTATTGGTGTTAGCATCAAAGCAAATTATGTTGTCGTTTCATGTTTGTACTCAATCTCTTGAGAGCATTCATCACACGTTCGGTAAAACACTCACTTTCGAACGCTCCTTTGCTGGCAGCAGGCTCAAGAGCCGCTCCTCTGTGTGAGCAGCCAGATGTGGAAACGACCCTTCTTCGCCGCTTTTCAGCTTTGCGAGAATTGCTCGCAGCACTGAAGGCTCCTTTCAAACGACGAATGAGAATTCGAAAAAAAACACACACACACACCAAGAAAGAGCGGAGTGCACAAACACACAGCGAAACAGAAAAGGAAGACGGAAGGAAACAGAGCAACATATCGGGTTAGCATTTGAAACGACATAAAGATGTTTGTAGTTTACGAAATATGGGGTTATAGCTCGAAAGAAGACTGCAAAGTATTTATACACATGGCAGAAGACACACAAGAGTAATGACCGAATATTTGAAATGTTAGCTCAACATCCCTTTACATCAGAACTGAACGGTTTCGCAAGTCTATTAATAGCCCATCTCAGAAGGCACCCACATGCATTAAGCCTTACACCGAACTACCTATCTTTTTGCTGATGAAAGCACAAACGTGCGAACGCGTGTTGCTTGCGATTCAGGAGGGCGAAAGGCGAAAGAGAACTCACCGTGCACTCGTCGACAAACTTGTAGTCCATCATTTCGAGCGTGACTTCGCCTCGGGACTTAGGGCCCTGTTCAACGAAATCTCCAAGTTCGGCCATGCTTGCTGTCTTGGTGGCTGTTCTTGAGGCACTAAAGCGTGGTAAAGGTAATGGCTAGTAGAGCTAGCTTCTGCTTTTAAGGTGGCGCAATGCTTGTTTTGGGCTGTTGGGCTGTTTACCTGCTGCCTTGGGATAATGCACGAATATAATATGAACGAAAATTTCGAGATGCATGCTTGACGCGGAATTGACGCGATGCCACCACACGACACCACCTCAATTGAATTGATACTCCACATCTCTCTGTATTGATATGGCTCCGAAGTGCGACTAAGAGATCCAAATTTATTCCCCCATTTGAAATATTCTCTCGTGGCATCTGGAGGAAGCACGCACAGGGAGACATGGGGGCATGAGTTACATGTTACAGCACCGAGACCGAGAACGAGAATCCGAGCTTAACTTTTCTCCTTTTTCTTTCGTTCCAGTTTTCGAGTGATTGGCGAAGGCAATAGCCCAGGCGGTAGACGCCATCAATCTCGATTACTTCCTATTTCACTTCCGCTTTCCGCTTATGCTTGCGACTTCTTTTGGAATTGAATTGTGTATTTTGTGATTTTGTATGGTGTTTCGGATTTGGATTTCGCTGGCTCTATGACCATGAAACTCGCTTGCGCGAATTCGCATGCGTGAATCCTGGATCGCATCAAAGAAATGCGATAGACAGAGAGGGCATTGGAAAAACGCACGGCAATGCGATTGCGATTGAACATTGGCCTGATACTGGTACGGTACTGGAGACCCCAAATGGAATTGGAATGGCGAAATATCTATCACACTGTTCTTATTTGGCTTCCAGCTGCCATTGTCATTGCGGCATTGCCATCTTCATCGGCGTCTTCTATGTTCTTTCTCTATTTCATTTCTACAGGGCGACGAAGAGGACCAGCGACGCAGCCATGATGGCCATGCCGACCACAAACGAGTTGGTCACCAAACTGTCCTTGGGGTCGTAGCGAAATGCGGTCGGGAGCAGCTCCTGTGGCACAGTTACACGCGCGCGCGCAACACATCAGATGCAGAACGTGAAAAACGTGAACGCCAAAACGACACGAATGTGTTGTGCCCGTCTCATGATATGGGAGCACGTATTAAAGTACAAGGTACCAACAGAAGAGTTCGCGTGAATATACGATCAGTCTACAGTCCACTTTCATCCTGACTCCTTGCTTAGCTCTCTCTCTCTCTAGCTCTCTTGGTATCGAGTGCTGCAGATCTGTGCACATATAGCAGCAGATATTACCTTGATGCAAATGTTGACCATCATGCCGCCAACCAGGCCAAACACAATGCCGTATGCCAAGTCATCCATCACCTGCATTTGTACAAGAGTTGTAAATTAGGAAGGAGGATCAAATTCAACGCGAGCGAGTGCTTCATGGATAACGCATCACGTGCACACGACAAAAAGAAACAGAAACCGACTTTTCGTCGAGAAAAAAGTTGGCGCCAACCATTTTTTCCTTACAACCACCTGCAACAATAACCACAACAACTACAGCAACAAGAAGAAAAACACCAAGAACGAGAAAAAGAAAAACAGCAACACCAAGGAACACACCACCAACACCTACCAACCAATACCTGCGCGAGAACGATCCATCCGAGCGCTGCGCCGATCGGCTCGGAAATGCCGGAAATGAAGGCCCACTTGAACGCGTTCCAACGGTCCTGGCACAGGTGCAGGCGGCAGGTAGGTGGATGCGCACACATGAAGACGAGGTTAGAGGAGGCACAGGGAAGGAATTAGGGTGCGTTCCTGCAATTATTCACAAAAATAACTGCGACGCGATTTTAAAAAAGGAGAGAAAGGCCCTTCATCGCTTTCCCCTCTCTCAACATTCCTCCTTTCCTTCAATCAGCCACTTCTCCGAGCACACTTCACTAAACCCAGCACCTTGGTGGCGTAGTAAATGGGCACCGACACGCACAGTCCTTCGGGCACGTTGTGAATGCCAATCGCAATCGCCAGGCCAATCCCTACGCGGGGGTCCGCGAGGGTGCCCACAAAAGTCGCCAGGCCCTGATATAATACACGAAAAAAATAGGGAAATGAGAAGGGAGAAGGGGAAGGGGAGAGGGAGAAAAGGGAGAACGAGAAAGAGAGAATGAGAACGCAGAGAAAGAGCCAGTGAAAGGATGGGATAATGTGAGAGTTCAGGATCCGACGCCTCCTTAGTGGCCCAGGAAGCCCACGCCGCTCCTTCCGTGTGTGCGATTGCCACAGAGATTGGAATGCTAATTAACTCTTGCCACAAACCTCTGGGAAGTTGTGAATGCCAATAGCCAAAGCAGTCTGGGTGCCCATGTGCACCAGGCGGATTTCTTCGGCCGTCTTGGCAGCAGCAGCAGCAGCAGCCGTCGCCGAGGCTGCTCCGGAAGTGGCAGATACTGCACTTGTGGTGGTGGTGGTGGCTGTTGCGGTTGCTACAGTAGCTGTGGGAGATGCTGCAGGTTTCGAAGAAGCCGCGGCCGCAAGTGCTGCTGCGCCTGCTTGTTCGCCAAGGGGGTTGACAGGTTCGTCTTCCTTGTTGCTTTCCACGTCATTCTTGCCATCTTCGAGCGGGCCAAAGGGGCAAGGAAACGACGCTTCAGAACCCTGCTCGTCCCCATCTTTGTTCTCGTCATTTCCACTGCCACCGCTTCCATGGCGGCTGCCGACACTACCGGAGCTGCTGCTGCCGCTGCTGAGAGGACTGCTGCTGCTGCCGCTGCTGCTGCTGAGAGCATCGGTGACAGCACTGACGGCACCTTTCGAGGGCACCTTCTTGAGCTCCACCGTAAAGCCACCTTCTCCATCGTGAGCATAGTTGTGGTGGTGGTCTTCTTCGCAGGCTCGGGTGTGCGCGAGCTCCGCTGCCATGGTGTCCAAATCGACCTCTCCGTGGCCGACTTCGCCGCCGCCGCCCACCTTTATTTATGACGAGGGTTGGAGAGAGTGCGTATGTATCAGTCAAACGCAAACGCACATGAACGAATATAAAACGTCATAGACGGCTAGAGTGCATCTCTTGCGTTAGAAAAGAAAAAGCGAAAACACAAGGAGCAAGATGAAAAACTCGAGTCTTAGGGGAATGGACTTAGCGTAGAACTCAAGCAGGATGTTCATTTGCGCAATCAGTTCACGCACCCAGTGAGCTAGCCAGTTGAAGAATTTGCCTAGGACAATGCCGGCAAAAAAACACACGGTAGCAAGCACGTAAGCTTGTTCGTACGGGTAGCCCGCGTCTTCGAACCCAGCCTTCACGCGTACAAAAAAGTTTTCGAGGTGAAAGATGTGTGAGAAACGGTTGAAACGAATTTGATGAAGGCATTAACGCAGCGAAACAATACACAAAATAGCTTACTTAAGACTTGAAATATAACGAGATGATATAAAGGCATGAAAATGCGAGTGAGAGGTAGAGCCTGCGCTTAATCTTTAAATTGGGGCATAGAAAAGAAGGAAAACAGGCAGGCTCAAAAATAGAGTACTCACCAGGGATTTTTGAAAGATTTCAACGAAGGAAACGTAAATCATGACACCAGCAGCTCCCGCCAGAGACGACGCCAAAAATTTCTTGTTCGCCAGGGAAACTAGTCGGGGCGAAAACACCACGGCAGCACCCAAGCATGTACACATCCCAGCCCCCATGGTAAGCCCGAAGGCCAAGGCGCCATCTTGCATTGGAATGCCTTTCGTCATCCTCTTTTTAGGTAAAACTCGTAGAATTCAACAATATAAAATGATGTGTCAATTGGTGACTGCAGAATCCCACGTCTCGGCTTTTGCAACTTGCAAAGTCTTCAAGGGGAGCAGCAAGCCAGCCGACTAGATTCTGTACGGTGAGACGTTGCTACCGTGCGGGTGGGTGTGTGTGTGTGCAGGTCGAGCACAGAGACTTGTGCCGAGACAGGTCGTCGGAAAAAAAGTTACGTCACCGCAGCCGAACGACGAACGACGATAAACGACGAGTGCATGAGTGCATCGTTGTATCCCCCTGTAAAATGTAGTTCTGCCTGGTTCTGCCGGCCGTTCTGCCTTGCTTGAGTGAACTCGCAAGAAAAGCGAAAGAAAGACAGGCAGAGTTGAGAGTAGAGGTGAGCAAGCGCCATATCCTACGCCCTTTGTGCGCTGTTCCCCTTGACTAATCTTTCTTACAGGTAGTTCTTTCACGCCTGAGTGCTAGCAACTTATAGCGTAGCTTATTTCCCCGATATCTGCCATCAGGTTTCACCTCTTCACGGTATCCAAAGTAGAGCATTCAGTGGTGTCACTTCGAGCTCCACACGCCACTTTCTAATACAAATTATTTAGAAAGTCAGCATGGCGCAATCGCAGTGGCGACGATTTCAGTTTTTCGACAAGGGTTGGTCGGGCGCCGCCAGTGGAAAAGCGTCTCGGCCGCTGGGGCAGGCTCTGCAATCTCTGGTACAGTCTCAATAATATTGCATACATGTTGGGATGTGTCGTTGCATTGTTCCAAGGCATGAAAAATGCGAGGCGTGTTGAAATTTCAGCCCTGTCACTTCCTAGGCAAACATGTGACTTATTAGACTCCTATCCCCTGTTTTCATTTTTTAGATTTCGCACGTGAAACTTCTTACGTGACGTGCATGTGTGTTTGTATTTGCTCTCATTCTTGGAAATTTCACATTTGCGTCGTCTGCACCCTTTCCTGTCCCGTTCACAGGCTGCAGCAGAGCTTGACCACGACGCACCTCCTTTGCAGGTGTGCCCCGACGCTTGCGCTTACTTGCCGCCTCAAGGAGGTCCAGGTCCAGGCCCAGGTGGCAGCAGCCGGGGCGGGCGAGCTTCGACTCGAGCAGGCTTGCTGTTCTTTGGTGACGACGCTGGGAGGGTAAGCGCCCAAAGTTCTACCCGTACTGCAGAGATTGCATGACGTGGTGCCACAGTTGAGGCTGTTACAATTAGTGTTCTTGCTAGCTGCTGTAGTAAGCTAGTGAAGTCGTGCGTTCTTTCAAAGCCGTTTGAAAACCTAAAATTATGTGGATACTGCCGTTATGGCAAAACACCCATCGATTTCTGCCATCTCATCTTCTGACTTCTCATCCCCCACCTGCCTACTTCTCATGTTTGTTCGTGTGCGGGTCTCTTGTGTTTGTAAACATACATGCGTGGGTGTCGCGCATGCCTACATATCTTCGGTCGTGACCGCACGCATGCACACTTGCACACTTGCACACATGTACGCATACGCACACACACTCGCAGGTCCATGTTACCGACGAAGACTGCCACCCTTTGCACGTATTTACGGCCTTTCCTGGCCCCGTGCGCTTTCTGAAGCTCACTGCGGGCACCACCAATGGCAGCAGCAGCAGCAGCAGCAGCGGTGGTAGCGAGGACAGTGGCGGCCCTTGTCTAGTGGCCCTCGGGTCACAAGACGACGGCTCCACCACTTTGAGCAGCACTGGCAGTGGCAGTGGTGGTAGCGGTGGCAGTGGTGCGCTGTGGGCGCTGAAAAGCTGGAAATTGAGCTCGCTTTTGTCTGCGCTGCCTCAAGCGTCCACGTCAGCGGAGGTGGGCTTTTCAAAGAAATTTGATGAGAAAAATCCGAGGATTAGAGATGTGTCTGAGCTAGAATGTGCGCGTATGGTCATTTGGTGGTGGATTGAGAAAGACGTGTTCCGATTTTGCAACTCTGATTACATGCACAAGGGATAGGAGGGGATGCAGGTGTAAAAGTTCAAAATTGACGAAAATAAAATCACATTTTCTGCGCCTCTTCTTTATGCGTGTGCACTACCCTCAACTCTTTCTCTCTCTCTCTCTTGCTCTTGTTCGTTCCCCTTCCTCACTACAGGCAGCTCTTGGGCCGCCTCCTCAGCGCTTGATTATGCTGCCAGCCCCGCCTGACCGAGCCTCCGCGCCTGGAGGAGGCGGCACCAAAGCTTCTTCTTCTTCTTCTTCTTCTTCGTCTTCATTGTTGCCTCGGGTGACCTCGCTGGCGGCTGCGGGCAACAATCAACTGGTATTAAAAAAATATAGAGGTTTTTGCAGAGATTTTTGCAAAGAAGTGCGTATTTTAAAGCCCATCTACTTGCCTCGTTTTGAAGCTTATGGGAATCACGTCAATGGATTGCTTTCCATTGAAAGAAATTGTCAGACATTCCCAGAAGTGCGCCCCCGCTCTACGAGTTTTGCCCTTTTTTCATCGTCTTCCTTTTCTTTTTTTTTATTCTTCTTGAATTCGATTCAATTCATGCTCGTATAGGTGGCGGTGGGATACTCCAATGGTGGTGTGCTGTTGTTCCGAGGCCATTTCGCCACACCATCATCATCGTCATCGTCGTCATCTGCCAACACTACCAAGCTCAAACCGCCTCTAACGCTGTGGCCGCCTCTGCCGTACGGTGCACCACCTCCTCCGTCTTCTTCTTCTTCTTCTTCGACTACTGACGGTACCACTAGTAGTGGTATGGGCGAGCATCCAGGAGAAGGAGGCGCCGCCGTGCCAGTGCCAGTGGTGAGTTTGCTCTTTGGGGAGAGAGCTCCTTTGAGCGCTCTTCACAGCACCAGCAGCGGCAACAGCAGTGGCGGCAGCAGCAGTGGTATCAAGCGGCCGGCGGCCCCGCGGTTGTTTGTGGTGACGCATTTGAATGGGCACGGCGACTATGGCACGGTGAGAATGACGATGGTTGATGGTTATTCTTGTTGCTGTTGTGATGGCGAATCAATTGGTCGAGCCCTAATACTTTCTTTTGTTCTCTGTTTTTGAACAAGTTTAATTTGTTTCTGCACTAGTGTACATCTAGAGTGTGTATATCAACTGTTTGTTGTGTCCTCTGAAGTGCGAGTTCCGCATAATTGTTTAACCTCTCGTTCCTGACCTCATTGTTCCTCTGGTTGTTTTTCTCATCTCTCTCTTTTTCTCTCTCTCTCATTTGTTGATTCTTGTTTCGATTGAATTAGGTGTCCTCGTTTGACGTCACTAACGCAACATCTGCTGACAGCGCCAACGCCCTTACACTCACGGTACTCACGCAAAACGAACTGGTGGCGGTGGTCGTACATGTGACTGCAATTCTTGTGTTTTGTGTTATAAAAAAAAACTTGCCTCCGTGGCATTGTAGCATCTTCTTTTAGCAACTTCAACTTCGGCTGCCATGGTCATAATCATCAGTTTGTTATCACCGTTGTCGCTATTGATCCATTGAACGTCCATTGTTCCTATTGTATGTTTCATGTTATATTAGGTTCTGGACGACGCGGAGGGCTGCGAAGCGCCCTGCTTGGCGCACGACCCCGCCGAGCATCTTTTAATAGTGGGCCGCGAAAGCGCCCTGTACAACTTCACTTGTGACGACCGGGCGGGCGCCGTGTGCATCGTAAGTAAATGCACTGTGCGCATGCTTGTGTACTATATTGGTGCATCTTTTTTTTTTGGTGAGAATTTGTATTATCTTTCTTTTCGATGCTTTTTCTTCCACTTGCTAACAATCTTCATGAACCATGATATTCCATTGCAATGCAATGCAATATGTGGCCTGGCAACGTTCTTGTCTTTACCAGGAGGGCAAGAAACAGGCCATCGCGCGTCTGCCCGGGTATGCAGGCTTGGGGGCGGGACCGGGCTATGCCGTGGTAGCCTCGCACAGCGCGAAGAGCGGGCGCACCGAGTGTGCCGTTTTTGACGTGGCCAACAAATTCGCGGCTTTCCACCACCGCTGCGACCCGAAACAGGTAAATGGCGGCGGCGGTGGTGCGATGGTTACGAGGGAATAGTTTTGTGGGTTTCGTCTTGGTTTTGGTTCAAGTCTGAAATGGTTGTGGAATCGGTTTGTGAAGTTGGTTCGTGCAATTGCTCAATTTCGAAGTGATCAGCCAATGAAAAGCATGAAAGAATCAATGAATAATCGAGTTCATCCTACTAGTAGTCACTGGTGTTGTTATTATGTGTATCCAGCTGTATTTCATTCCTGATTCTATCCATTGCTCACCCCCCGCCGCCTACCCTTTTTTTGTCCCCCCCAGGTGGTGCTAACGTTGCTGCCGGGCAAGGGCACGGTGTTCGTAGTGATGGGGCCGCCTTCCTCGTCGTCTGGGAACTCAACAACAACGCCATCGA
>Ga0307979_1000886_pt1 | contig 21111 bp, 18 predicted proteins | sample OrgLakmetage1058_FD_201833 | JGI IMG/M metagenome (GOLD analysis project Ga0307979, IMG submission 201833) | Saline water microbial communities from Organic Lake, Antarctica - #1058 | ecosystem: Environmental > Aquatic > Non-marine Saline and Alkaline > Saline | place: Antarctica: Organic Lake...
GGGGTTCTTGCGGTAGTTGTACTTCCCCCACGAGTCGGTGTTGGGCAAGTAGTTTTCCACGTCGGAGCGCTTCAAGTCGTCGTCGGTGTCGGCGCCGTTGTTCCTCCAAAAATCTTCGTTGTAAATGTGGTTGTAGTACTTGTTCCGGTGGCTGATGTAGTCGAACTCGTTAGCCAGCTGGCGTAGCTTGAAGAACACCTTGCAGCGCTTCCCGAACTCCGTGGTCCAGCCCATCCCGCCGGGGTAGCGGTTCTCGCGCTCGTCTTGGTCGCCCTCCGGCACCAGCTCAATGACCTGGTCCAGCCGCGAGTCCTGCGTGGACACCACTTCGTAGCGCGACGCTGACCACTCGGTTTCGTTGTAGTAGTTGCTGCGGTAGGTGATGGGCAGCACCTCTAGCTTCTTCACCAAAGCGGGCGCCACGAGGGGGTAGGACAGGTTGCCGTAGTACGCGCGCCACTCGTTGAAGTAAGGGGCCTGGTTGTACTCCCACCCCTCGTTCTCCGAGATGTACCCGTCGTCTTCCGCGTAGGTGTAAATCGCAAACTTGGAGAAGGAAAAGTCGTAGCCAAACATGAACGCTTCCGCGTCCATCGGCACCGTCACGTTTTCGACCCGAGGAAAGTCCCCGGTCGAGTCGCAGTTGGCGTACTCCGAGAACGGCCCGCAGAGGTACAGGTCCACGTAAAACTCGGTGTCCTTGATCGAGTACGGCCACGGAATGCCGACGAAGCCGGAAAAGTTGAACTCGAGCCCTTGCCGGTCGTAGGCAGGGTGCGCGTAGAAGTAGTAGTGCCCTTCTTCTTGCGCTTCGAATTGCATGCTCAGAGTGTCTTCGGTCGAGGTTGAGAAGCACTCGGGGTAAGGCTCCACTCCAATATCGATGTACGTAACGAAGTCAGTGTCGGCGCGCGTGCCACCCGCGACCTTTCGGTTCCCGCACTTGGTTTCATTGTACGCGTACTGAAAGCGCACCGAGTCCTTGAGGATGTGCACGGGGGGTGGGGTGCGGTCGTAGGTGACGGCGAAGTAGCGCCGCTCGTCCTTGACGTGCAGCTCCTTCTGGTAGGTGGACCGGCGCACGTGCACCCACCGCGAGTTGGGGTTCCCGCCGAAGTCGCCGGGAACGCGCTTGAGGCCGGTTTCCGAGATGTTCCACTCCACCACCACGTGAGGCTGCCAGCTCTGGAACTTGCCGCCTTTCGCTTCGCACTCGTCGTCGCACATGCGGGTCAGGTGGGCCTCCGAAGCGTTCGCCGTTTTGCCGCCGTAGCGCGGGTCGTACACCGTGGCCAGCGCGTAGTCCTCGACCACCCGGTAAGTGGACTCGTATATCCAGTCCCGCGCGAATTTCGGGTTGTTGACGATGCTGCCTTCGGTAAATTGCGACACCAGCCGCTCGCCGTAGTTCCAGGTCAGGTCTTGCCGTTCGCTGCGCAGCGTCACGTTGTCGTCCCCAGTGAACGCCAAGAGCGAAATGTCGGCGTCGAACTCCGCTGCAATGCGCATTTCCCAGGGGATGGAGTTCTGCACGAAGTCGGAAACGTTGTGGTAGTTGCCGAACTTGGTCTCGAAGCGCAGCGCGTGCAGCGGCGCGCACAGCTGGTACGGGTCCGTAGGGCTGGTCCGTTTCAGCGCCATGGTTTCGTTGCTGACCCAGGTGGTGGTCCCGGTGACGTCGATTTCTTGGATCAAGAAATTCAAGCTCACTCCGTCGTGGCCAACGGTTTCAACGTACAAGTCGTCCGCCGAAGTGTGGCTGCCGGTGCCGTCGCTGCGGTCGTCCTTGTTCGTGGTTTGCCGCATGCACACCTCCGACAAGTCCGCGCGGAGGTCTGCTTGCGTCGGCAAAGCGGGCCCCGTGGGCACACCGTCGACGTCACGCGTTTCGGTGGATCGGAAGTCCAGCTCGACTGCCGAGCCCAAGTAGTAGTTGTGAATGAACGCATACTCTTCGGGGGGCGAACCCGCGGGAAAGTTCGAGCACGACAGCGCGGTTCCGTTCAGCTCGTCTGCTTTGTCGAAGTCCACCGGCTGCGCGTCTTCGTCTACGAAGCCTAAACCGTTGAACCGAACCGTGTTGGCCGTTTCGTATTCCCCAACGTTGGCCTGAAGCGAAAGCTCGTAAGTGTGGTTCACTGGGCCTTGCTTGTTCCCCCCGTTTCCGATGCAGTCAATCAGCATCGACACCATGTACTTGGGGTAGTAGTCTTGCTGCGTCGTCGGCACGTGCGTGGGGAACGGCGACGGCGCAGGCGACGGCTCATTGGTGGGTTTGAAATGCTCCGTGGGCACCGGCGTGGGCTTGGGGGTGGGCTCGCGCGTGGGAAGGTACGACGGCACCGGCGAAGGCTTGGGCAACGGGGGATTGGTCGGCAAGCCCGTCGGATCATACGAATTCGACGGCACTGGAGTTGACGAAGGCGCTGGGCTGGGCACTTTGGTGGGGTGCGCCGTGGGCATTGGAACTGGGGCATGGGTGGGCATGTTGGTCGCAAGTGCGGCGCCAAAGAGCGCCGACAGCGTCAGCGCGCTTGGAGCCCGCATCGGAGAGCGACTCACGCGCGCCTCAGAGGCACAATACCTTTAAACCTTGCTCAAAGAAACCTGGTGATGCGGCGACGGAAAAGATGAAAAAAAGAAAGGGAGAGAATGAGCTCGAGGGCGCAACTGGTTTTGTCGTTGGTTCAAAAAGGACGGCATGCCATCGCAAATAATGCAAAGCACGCGAAGCAAAAAGAAGCACTCAGATATTCTACAGGAATGAAACTAAATCAGAAACGAGAGGAAAGGCATTGGTTCGCACAGCGCTCGCAGTCAGCGTCGACGGCGACGCGCACCTCGAGAAGCGCAGCACAGCACTGGCCCAACCAACTCTTGGTCGTCGCGAATTCAGCCAATCAGCGTTCAGTGGATACCTGATGGGCAAAAAGTGATCTAAAATATTGTGCCGGAAACCAGAGTCATTACTCGTACAAATTCGGGTAATTTTCGTAGAATATCTTCTTACTTTTGCCTGGAACTGGCAACAATCCTTCCTTTTGCTTGAATTCTCTTCCTTTGTTGTTCTCTTCTAATACTTAGCTCCTCAGCTCCTCAGCTGCTCTCCTTCCTGCTTGCGCTAGCCTAGTCTTGGCGGGAACGCAGTTACCATCGCTCTTAATTGCTTCTTCTGCAAAGGATACCTCATTTGGACTCATTCGGATTCAACAATCTTGAAGTCGGGCTTAGCTGTAAGCGCTCCGTATGGGTAAGGCTTGTTTTTAAGACATTTCTCGAAACGAGTGTCTTAAGTCATACGAATAAGTGCCTCAGCTTCTTTGTACATGCTTGTGTAGCCGCAACAGAGTCGTCGATAGAGCTCGCGGCAGCCATCGAGGCCTCACCGATTAAACTCTTCGCATTTGTAAGTTGGAATGGTTTTTGAATATTTGTGTAGGCTCGTGCCCGATCTATTCCTTGATGTTCCTTCCCTCCGTTAAACTTTTTTGCGTTTTCCGCCGTTGTGCACGGGCGTGTTGATACATGCGCTGTGGGGAGACAGGACTTTGACTTAACGTTAACCAACGTACACGTGTACAATAGCGGCGTGAAAGTAACTGACGTGCCGAAGCGCTTTGAAGTTGACGTGCCTTGCCGCCACGAGCTCGCCGCAGTGCTGAGCGCCATCGACGCTGCTTCCGTGAACAGCGAAGGCAACCAAACTAGGAGCTGGTGCGTGGTCACATTCGGACAACCTCCGGTAGTGAGCGCTTACCTGGCTGCGCTCGGCTTCCCTAACGCAGACGTCCGGTCCCCCCTGGAAGGGAGCCAGTGCTACGGCGAGGTGTCCGGAATTCGCCCACCGCCGGACAAGAACGCGTTTTTGGCCGCACTGGCGTCGGAGAAAGGCTTGTCGAATGGCGAAGTAGCGCTCTTCGATGATGACCAAAGAAACGTGAGGACTGCTATCGCGGCAGGATTCATGGGATCTGCGGTACGCATTAGGGCGTCCTCTAAAGCTTAGCACACCCTTGTTCACACCTTCTTTGAAAAGACATCGGAGCACCTGTATGGATTTAATGTCCGGATATGACCACGTTCTTTGGCTTATTAAGGACGCAATTTATTTCTTGCAGGTGAGTCCAGGCGAGGGAATGTCGACAGAGGCTTTTTTGTGGCACCTTGAGAAGGCCGTGAATCGAAAAACGTAGATCCGTGTAGACGTGGAGACTGAGACATGGAGCCGAAGGGGGAGCTTCCTTTCCACGAGACCAGAGTAATGAATTGCATAAGTCAGTGAAGATGGCCTTGGCCGCTACTTCCCTATCACTATTGGGGATCAGAGAGAGGAGAGGGAAAGGGGAGACCCGTTTAGTGTGTTGGACTTAACGTTATCCTTAACACAAACACACATACATATATATAGCGCTATACCCACACCTCTCCGCTCTCCGAAAGCAGATAGAACGAGAATCATTGGAACGTGGAGGCGCAACTTACATATCTGAGGTGGCTACTTGGCTAAAGATATAGTAGATATGAGAATATAAGAATAAGAACGCCGATGGGCGATTTAACCTTGAATTTTTTTAGGAAAGAGGAAATTTAAATCAGTAAATCAGATCGGAGTTCAGAGAGAGCCCAACGCCCAACTGCCCCACCTCCCATGCGACTCATTTAATGCCTCCTACTTCAGCAGTGCCTGTCACGGCGGACCATACTTATAATCCATTACCTATACCACTACTCTTCCTACCTAATTTCCTACCTATCTTCCTATATGATTTTATTGGGATTTTATTGGAAATTGTATATGGTATGGTTATTGGTGTTTTGGGTTGGTAGTGATTGATTGAGATTCATACTACCGCCGTGGCAGTGCCCTTCAGATAAGGCTCTCCTGAGCTCAAGAGTCACTTTAGGTCCATCTCAAGTCCATGGCCCCGTCATTCAGGCACCCCCGAGGGGCTCTCGAGGGAGTACGTGACGTCGCCAACAGACGACTGCAAGTGGGGGGCAGCCACCGTAGCGTTGCCCAGTGGTAGGAAAGGCAGCTCCACATTGGCTCCACTTGCCGCATAGCCCAGGGCTGAGCCCATCGCAGGCGTAAGGTCGCCTATTGACATAACAATACAAAAAGACGTGATGAAAAGAGCATACCCGCAGTAAGCACGAGATTGCGATTGCGATAGATATGCTTGATGCCATTTTGAGAACAGGTTCATTTCACGAAAAGAACTACACGAAATATGCGAATGGAATAACTTTGTTTGCTCCAATTGCTGACCTGTCGAGCTCAAGTGAAGGCCTCCGAAAGGTAACACGGTGGCATCGAGCAACGAGGCAAAGGCAGCATTCCCAACCGGCGGCGCGCCCACCGTAACAAGCATGCACTGAAACGGATTGATCTTCTTTTCCTTCTTCTCCTTCTTTTTATTCTTCTTCTTGTCGTCACTCGTGTGTGGTGGTGTGCTCTCTTCGCTGCTACTCCCGTTGCCAACATCATCACTTTTACGGCCTTTTAAGACGCTCCATCTCATCCAACGGCTGCGCCCCTTTTGATCTAGCTGCTCGTGCAATGATTCCTCAGCCGAAGTGCTCGTTGAATCACTGGCGCTCTCAGCCGCGTCTTCAGCAGGCATTCCTCCATGAAAAGATCGGGCACTCTGCAAGGAAGCGTAATACGCTGCGGCTACCGTAGCCACGCCACCTCCAGCACCATGACCAGTGAAGAGCACCGATTTCAGGTCACCTTCTTGTGACGCTCGTCGCAAGACTGCATTAAAACCGCTCCTGTTTTTGGGCTCTTCTACAATGTCCATACGTCCACTGTCGCCAGTATCACCACTCACAGTGACTGTTGTTGTAGTGGCATAGGGCGACTCGAGAGCTTCAAAAACCAGCCGTGCACCCTCTGACACTGTACCCAGCTGCCTCCCGAACAAAGCACTACTTGAAGCCAGGCTGGCTGGAGTGGTATTTGCTCTGGCTACCGTTGCCGGTACTGTCCCATTTTCGGAGGATGGCAATGAGGGAGAACTATCCTCCGCCTGGCTACCCGGCGATTCCTCCGTGGTGGCGCTGCCATGAGTCGTCAAGAGGGACCAGGCATCTGCTGCTAGCCGCACCACTACTACTGCAGCATTTCGGCTGGGAGTCACTATGACAAGAGCAAGAGCGCTGCCGCATGTGGGCACCGTGGTTGTTTGCACTAGGCTCAGGCGCAGGGGGTGTGCTTTGCGGTTGTCGCCGAGCCCTAAGCCGCGACGCGCCAGAAGCTCTATGCGCAACCACTCGTCTGTCGAGGGCTGCGGGCGCAAGCTTGAAGATAAGATGTCATCATCGAAGCCCAGCGCAGCCGCTGCTAATGTGGACTCATGCTCGATGGGGCTACCCTGTGAGTTACCAGGCGTTGCCGCATACGAGTCATTGTGCTGTGAAGCCTCGTTCGTAGGTGGTGCGTGCAAATCCGCTGTTTTTGTGATGTTGTCCCTTGACCCAATTCGGGGATAAAATCGCGCCACGGACTTCGGTCGAATCCAACGTCGAAGGCGAGCGCGAAATCCAGTGGTCTTCTCGTTGGTGCCATTAGTGGAAGAAATGGTGCCGTTGCTACCAGGAGGAGACGTCACAGCAGCAGGGGCTGCAGTAGCTGCATCAACTTGAGGATGCACCGCAGGGTGAGGTGGGGGTTGCATGGGCACACACTGAGCCGCAAGGGTCGCCATCAGAGCCACATGCACGAAGCGACGAGTAGCCAGGCCTGCTTCATCGCCTCCCAAGCGAAGCAACTTCTGCATCAAGCGCGGCGCCGACCCAAACACCAAGCGTCGTGCTTTTCGGAGCCGCCCGGGGCCAGCGCGAAAGCTCTTGCCCAGCAAATTGCTTACTGCATCCGCCACGAATTCTCCAGAAACACTCGCTGTTGTTGATGATGATGAGATGTCTACTCCAGCAGCAGCTTCCTTCTGAGTTGGAGCTGACTCGGATGCCGCAGTCTCGGATGCATTTCCCCCCCGAGTATCGAGTGGCTCCGATGCTGGTTGAGGCATGGCCACGGTGCTCGTAGTCGCTGCTACTACACTACTACTTGAGGCATGGCCCCTCGCTACGATGGTTGCACCCCACACGGTTGCCCACAGGTCGAGGCGCCACGCCCGCAAGTACAAGCTCAGCGCGCGCCGGGCGGTGGCTTCATTGGACGCAGCTTTGGCCTCTCGGCGGCGCATCAAACCACTCACCAACTCCACCCACGAGCGCAAGAGGGCCCAATCTTCCGAGGAAGTGTCTTCGGTTGGTAATGACGCTGGCGTAGACGCAGTTGAAGAGGAGTTGCTGTTGCTTGTGGTGGTCTCGAGCGGTGCAGCCGCGGGAAGAAGCTCTTCAGAAGAAGAGTTTACTTCCAAGGACAGCGGTGGCGACGGCAATGGAGATTCTGACGCATCTTGTGGCAATGCATCCGACAGCAACCAAGGCTGAGGAGCTTGCCCAAGCACCACGTCAAACGGCGATCGAAAGTAGGTCGGCATCGCAGCCAAATCAGGCAGTGGAGCGTCGGCGCGAACGACAATGGAGCGCTTGGGCGACGCATCCTCCGACCACAAGTCTTCCTCTTCGGATGCTGTCGGCAGAACAAGCGCCGAACGCGTCGCCGATTCGAAGCGCCGCTGCTCGAAATCGCGCCCTGGCCGTCTCGTGGTCTGCGCTAGAGCCAGTAAGTCAGCGCCAATAGCCATGAGCACATTTTCTTCTGGTGTTGCTAGCGCTAATTTCGGTCCTAGCCAAAAGCGCCATCGTAGCCGCCTCCGCCATCGCCGCTGTGGCTTCTTGGCACGTTCGTCAACATCATTGCTAGGCTGTGCTGGTGCATCCTTAATGAAATCGTTTTCAATGATGAGTGCATCCTCCCCGGAGCTATCTACTTCTTTTCTCTGCTCTGAAGGCGCCGGGATCAACTAATTGGAATATGAATAAAAAGAAAGGGTTAAATGCTAGGTGGAGAAAAGGTATAAGGACCAGTGGACAATTGCTATGCAAAAAATCTCTAAATTGAAAATTGTTGTAGACTTTTTATCGAACCTTGAGCAAGAGAAAGCGCCAGGCTAATGAGGTACGAGCTCGCCACCGCCAAGCTAAGCTCGGTGGGCCCGCAGGGAAGTAGCCGCCCGACTGTGATCGGCCCGATTCGATGAAACTCTCGTCAGGGAAAAAATAGCCAGGCACTTGGCGGGATTCCAATTCTTCGGTCGCGCTAGGCTGACTCCGCCATCTCTCTAGCCACGCGGCCTGTTGAACTCGTGATTCGGTTACCCGTCGGGAAAGGTGTGGGGCAAAGGCGAGAACACTTCCAAATAAGCAAGCTGCTAGGAGCAGTTTCGACGGAGTGCTCCGCATGTCTGTCAACCTCGAGCAAATGCTGTATGCTTTAACTACAGGGTCCAGAGCTCAACCGCGTCGTCTATCATCATGACGGTGGTGACAAAGATGACAAAGCTTCCTATCGAGTTCAGAAGAGAAGAAGACAGAGCAATTCTTGGAATTCTCCTTCCGTCGTCCCTCGTGTTCACAACACAACAAAAAGCTCTTCGTTCTGTGTTTTGTGTTCTGTACCTTTCCATCTTGCAGCGGTTGTTTGATGCATGCATGCTTGTCGATCTCTCGAAGGAGCATGAGAACAGGAACGACTAGACTAGACTAACTAACTTACCATAGGTAGAAGTACGAGCCCAATTGAATCAGTTAAAGCCTCGGACTCGCATCAGTTGTTGCCCACCAGTTAAGATTTGGCATTTTAAGTTCAGCATCGCCTAGCATAGCAACAGCAGGAAGTCTACCTCTAGCATTTACAGATTTTACATATTATTAAGATTGTATCGCTTCTGTTGTATGATGTACTCGGAGCATTAAGTTATAGCTGAATAGGAACAGAGTAGACAGCATAACATATAAATTTTATCGGGACTCAGCACCCATGATGCCTCTTTATGCCGTGTTGATGCTTCCTGCCATGGCGCGTGGCTTCTCGGCATCAAACAGAGTGCCCGCCGCTGCTGTGGCCTTGGATCGAAATGTTGCTCAACAAGACAAAGCTTTTGCTGTCGATCAGGCTGCTTGGACATCTTCAAGGTTTTGGCTCGACTTTGAAAACGAATTAAAAGCTGCTGGAGTAGCCAGGCACGGCGACGTGCTCGCACGCTTCGACTCCTTCACGCACAACCTCAAAACTGAGAAGCCGGGAGACATCATTGCTTTGCCAAGTGGGCAAGAACTTCACAAGCAATACATTTATCCTGATCTAGATACCGATTGGCTTCGCACGCCTTTCCCTGCCGTAAACACTGTTCCAGGGACCTCAACTTTAGCCAGTTGCGCTGCTATTGCTCGTGACGAACTTCTAGCAGCCCTTGCCAAGGCCCCATTGCGCAACGATGACGGCCCTGACTCAGCTACGGGCAACATCGACACAGGAAGTGGTAGAAATGAACCACAGCAGAACGACACGCCGTGGAACCGTGCAGCATGGTATGGTTGGCAGTTCCTGCCTCTGCGAGCGGAGCAGCAAGCTTTTCACGGCACCATCGCTCGCTTAAAAGCTGAACAAGTGCCCCTCGGTCATCGCTTTGTAGGTGTCGCGAGGCAGCGTGCGAACTGCCGTGGGACGGTGCACAGCGACCACCGCAATTACATGCTCTCCACGCTCACGCCGCTCGTGGTGCCAGGCGCCAACACATGTGGTGTGATGGGGTACTCGCAATCAGACGGGAGCAGAGGCAACAACAACCTTCATCCTGAGACCAAGGTCCTTGGCGTAGGTGAAACCGTTGTGCTCGACAACTCCTTTCCACACGAAGTGTACAACCACGGCGACTCCGATCGATTTGTACTCATGGCTGAAGTGTGGCACCCTAGCTTAACTCCTGTGGAACAGCTTGCTCTTGAAACCCTTTTTGCGTGCCGTGACCGTTTCGCTTTGTTTGAGTTTGCAGAGCGACCTTGGGGGGTGGGCCAAAAGGAGCTCATGGCGGCCATTGAAAGCGGCAAAGTTGAGGACATAAACTTTTGGAAACAAGTCAGCGATAACAACCCAAGTGCAACGACAACAATGGTGCCAGATGGTTCAAGAAGAGAAGTGGTAACCTCAGTGGATCGAGTGGAGGTCGGTACACCGCAAGCACCTAATGGTGGACCAAAGAAAGGAAAGCCAAAGAAGAGCGGATCGAAAGGCACAAAAACAAGCAGCAAGCGCGGTTTTGGTGCAAGATAGTTGATAAATCCAATTCGTTATGATGAAATACACAAAGAAGTAAACAAAAAAAATATCCATAATGCCTAGAGAGCCATAACTGTTACGTGATATATGACATTTGACATATAACATATGTGTGATACATGTGTGTGTGTGTGAAAATTAAGCAGCCGCCCTCTCCATCTTCGTAACTTACTGCTTTTATCGATCTAGAATACCCTTATACCCCAGAGGCCGAGGCACATATAAGAGGGCGCCTGAGTTTTAAGACTAAGGCCTAAGGGCACTGAAATGGAAGTGCAGGGCCCGTGTTCTTTCGTCTTCAGTAATCAGTAGTTCGACTTCCAAAACAAATTTTACAATTGAAAAGTTCCTGGAAGATTTCAGGAAGCAAAAAGCTTCTTACTCCAAGTATTTAAACAGCCACGGGCCCATAAGGAATGCGCCCCAGTGTCTCTTTCAGCGGTGCCAAGGCAGCAAGGAGCGCGTCGTGGGCTTCTTCGGTGGTCTCTGTCGCAAACCTTAGCACCAGCGCGGGGGCGCCCTCTTCGGCGTCGTCAGCGACACCCGCCAGCGAATGCTCGTCGCCGCCCATGATCCACACGTCGCTCGCCGAACAAAGCAACGGAAACGACGGTGCCTCTGCTTCATTATCTTCATTGTCGTTGCTTGTGTCGCTGTGTGCGCGCTTTGTGCCTCTGCCGCTCTGATTGTGAAAGGTGCCGCGCTGCATGACGCGAGCACGAATGTGCTCTCGGGCAGCACGAAGAGCAGGGCCAACAAGAAGAACCATGCCAAAGGCATTCACTTTGCCCATACGCTCCGCTACTGATGGCAAGGTCCTTACATTGTCCGCCTGGCATTCATCACCGAAGGAACCAGGGACTCAAGTTTTTTTGCGATGGTCATGTTCTGTACTACGTAAAATGGAAGATTAGAGACTAGCATACGTAGAGCCAACAGCGATGGAAAGAGGCTTCAAGCTCTATTCCTACATGAAATCAAAGGCATATGAACGAGTGTCACTTACCACATCAAAGGGGTCCTCAAGAAGGACTGCGTCGAGAAAAGCCATCCTATCGCCAAACCAAACCTATGTATTCAAACCCACAATCGCATGCAACGTAAAAGATCCCAGAAAGAGAAATAAGGAGAAAGTAATAGTGCCGAGGCATCTCTTCATTGAAAACAGAAAGGTATAAAAGATAGTGCCGCGCACCTCATTGCTGGTGGCAAAGCGCTGAAATTGCCAGGCTTCGCCTCTTTCCATGCGGCCCGCTGTGGTCCAATCAACGAGCAGGAGAGACCCTGAGCCGTCAGCGGGTAAATCAAAGCGCTGCCGCTGCAAGTACCTAATCATCCAAATGCAAGTCGTCGGTTACCGAAACGATGATATATAGAAGAGACACAAGCGCGCACGTATCAACTGTAGGGGTTCGCCGAGAAGACGGCAAGGTACAAAAAAGGAGGAAAGATACTAGCTTAATGAACGAGGGAAAAGATACGGAGGTTTGTGAATTGATATCTTGGCACCTAGCGTCTCGAAAAGCTGTTACTGGCTGCGGTAGTACAGCGCAAAGGGCTCCTTGGCCTACGGAACATGCCATCAACTGTCTGGCCTCGCTCATTCCATTGGTGGCAGTGGTCTTAGCCTCAGCACTCGATGAATTCCAACTGGCTGCTCCAACGTCCACAGCTTGACTGCTCCTAGCACCACCGTTTGCAGTGAGTGTGCCACCCGGATCACGCGTATTCTTGAATACTTTCGTTGACCCCTGGGAAGCTAACACTGCATAGCAGTTGTCAGCAACTCGCACCTGGAGGTCGATGCAGTCGCCTTGCAAGAGGCCACCTCCGAAGTTTAACAAGTAGCACCAATTTGCCTCCTGTACAAAGATTTAGATAATTAAAACACCGACTACAATATTCAATGCATTTGCCAATGAAATATTTTTATCATCTGTGCGTTCACTGACATTGCCTCTTGCAAGCATGTCAAACACGAACCAGGCGTGGGGCTTCTCGGTTTATCAATGTGCAGAAGCTATACCTGAGCCACATCTGTGCAATGCTTTGGAAGCATCAGCCGTAGAGGAAAAGAGCCCTGCACTCGCGTTGCAACAGTCTGACCATTCACGAAATCGAAGTCTAAGAAATTTAAAGATGAGGCGTCTCCTGCCATTTTCTACGCAATGAATGAGATGTGAACCGCTACTCCACGCGCAATCTCCTGGCACACCCCACAATGGTCTCGGTGTATATGTATTAGTCCTTGAATACTTATTCGCTTTCAAATGCTACCCTCAGGCTGAAAGCCAGATACAAGCAATAGGAGTTGATTCAGGACTTGGCCCTGAGCTAACGCTTTGTTGGGTTTCTACCGCATGAGCCCCCCATGTTCCACCTCGAGACCTCAAGACCTTGAGAGAGATCAAGAGTCAAGACGTATCCCACATCCCACTGCTACTGTACTGCTACTGTACTACTGTATGTATCTAGGCTAGACTATCTGTCGTCCTCAAAAACGTTGCGTCCTTTTTCGATCTGTGGCTGCTCTGTGGTGCAGTAAAAAATGTCACCTACTCCGCGAGCCATAAGTACCAAAATTGCTGGCGAACTTATGTAAAGAGCATATTGTGCTCCCGTTGGCTCCCGTACTGCATTTTTAAGACTGTCGATAGATTCATCTATCCTAGCTAGTTGATGTAGGTTCAGAATTTAGCGTCTCCTTGCTAGCCATGATGCTACCGCGATAGTATAATTTCTTTTGGACATTTCACGATGCGCTGCAGAATCTTAGGCCTCGCATTTCTCTCGCACATGCAGTCAACTTTTTGCTTGACCAAGAAACGCCATGCTAATGCCTCGCTTGCGAAGGATTCGAAATCTGGAGAGGCTCAAATTACACCAGAAGAAGGAACCTTCTTGAGCACCCTCTACGCTAAACACAGTGTCAGTGATGTCTGCAAAGTTCATGAACCCGGTAGATGTAGGTGGCCATCTTGTCGTGTCCTACGCGATGCATTTCTAATCGACCAGGACTGTGACACTTTGAGTTCGAAAATGCGGGATCAAGGCGTAACGAGAGAAGCAGGCTCCCGTCCATTTATCCTCTTTCTGCAGCGAAATCCAGATCTTCTGACTGCGATGCGCCATCGCTCAGCCAATGGAGTCCTGCAGAAAACGAGCAAAAAATACTCAAATCAACACAATATATCAGTATCTGGTCAATCTGGCGAGTACTTCTCAATGGTTCAGATGGGCAGCGAGTTTTTATGCTTTCCGCCAGAGAATGAACTCCATGACATGCTTGAGCGAAACACATATTACTTCCCACACCCAGCTGCTGGCTCAAAAGGGCCATGCACTCTTGATCAGTCTACAAAAGCCCTTCGGTCTCTACTATTGAAGCTATCAAATCCGAAGGAATGCGTTGCAAAGCACCAAATTACTACTGGGAGCATATCATTTGGGCTTGGTGCCCTCATAAGCAGTTGGTTAAAACCTTTGATGTTCTCAGTCGACAGCGGGTTCTCTTTCTGGAGTCCGCCACTTGGGCCTTACAAAGATGGCTCCGGAGCAAGCATAGGGCGAGCTGACTTTGGAAAGCGTTGTCTGCTTAACGATATGCGCTGCTTCTTCAATCCGCTGTCCAGGTGCGAGAACGAGAAAGCGCTTATAGGCTGTAATTTGGTTACTGCTAAAGGCATGCCACGCGAGAAAAATATCACTGGTGGCACCAGTTGCACTCGGAATTTGCCTGTTTCAAACGGGCCACCATTGCAGGAATATTCTCATGTTCATCTATTCGATGAGCAGCGGTATTTTGACAAAGAAGGGAGCTATCCCACTCTTGTTCCTCAGGCGTTCCGCAAGATGGGCTACTTTTGGTACATGTCCAACTTGATTCACTTCGTCTTAGGATCGCCGAATGGCTATTTTTCGCAAGTTCTCGTAGACGCTAAGGCAGCGGCAAAATGGAAGGAAGTAGAGCGGCCACTTCTCTCAATGCATGTGCGCCATGGCGATAGTTGCACTAAGGCTGAATTAAGGAAAGCAGGCAGAATATGCGAGCCGCTGTAAGTTCCTCCCGTGTAAGATTATCCTTCAATACTCCAGTTCTAACCACAGCCTGCCCGTGTAATGTGCAGGGGTGTGTATATGCACAGAGCAGTACTTCCTTTAGCGGACAGGTAAGAAACATTTCCACTTGACCCGTGTTAGTCTTGTGTGTGGGCTTGTTATTCACACAGAGTGCCTAATATATATATCATCCGGTCGATTATTTTCAGATATGGCTTCAAGTCGATCTTTATAGCCACCGACGACGACCATGTCATCCACGAAACCGGCCGCTGGCCGCAATTCAAGTGGTTTTTCCTTCGAGATCAAGAGCGGGGTGTCTTGAAGAATAATTCGTGGACGGAGAATCTGGCGAAAAAGAGGTTCGACAACTTCATCGAAGCCCAGAACACTCTTGTGGATATGTCTTTGATGTCAGAAGGTGACGCCTTCGTTGGCAAGTTCACATCCAACATCGATCGGCTCACCTATGCTTTGCAAGTAGCCAAGAAACAAAGCCTTGTTCCGTACGTAAGTTTAGATAGCACCTGGTGTATGGACCACGGCCAGCAAGCTGGCACGTCCTTTTCAGGCGATGGTGGCCGATTTACATGCTGATCAGACGAGGCTCGGAGAAATACAAATTTGACTTTGTTTATGGAAAGTTATATGTCTTGCTCATTTTAAAATTATGATTCTATTCGACTTCTATCACTCGATTGCATCACCAACTCGATCCATGGTGCGCACTAAATCAATACGAATTACAAGAACTCAAGAGGGGGGTGCGGAAGCTTTGGAATAACTAATAACTCAATAACTGTATTGAACCTTCAGTAAAGGATTTTAAATCTATGATTCCCAGGTCCATTTGGCTTCCCGATTCCGCCAGTGTTTCCGTATGTACGTAGTGCTGTGCTGAATATTTATAGGCATGAGCAATATACCAACATGAGGTAGGGCTCGTCGGTCCAAACCATTTTTTATCTTTTTATGAATTGGCCGCAGCAGTGCTTTTAAGTCAGAAGGAAGGCGAAGTCCAAGCATGCCATACTTCAATGGTATTGAATTTCCTGCGCTTACCCTTCCATTCTAAACTACCAAGGTACTTGAGTTGAGCTCAATAATTGCGTCCTAACAAGAATTCTCACCTAGAGTTTGGACTAAAGTCTAAAGCATTATCCTTAAGACGTGTTTTTTTATAGTGAAGTTATTAAGCTTCAATCACGTGCAATGTCCTCGCTAAGTCCATATTCAGAAAGCAATCGCTTTAGGAGGTCCATGTGCAACGGCTTCGTAAGGACTTCGTCGCAACCTGCGCGCTGAAACTCAGCAACATCTTCAGAGAGCGCGTTACCCGTGAGACCAAAGATGTGTGTTCCAACCAACCTGTGAAGGGCGTCATGACGCCGTATCGCAGCAGCTGCTTCCATGCCATTCATGCATGGCATAACATTGTCCATAAGCACCAAGCCGTATTGATTCAGGGCGCACATTGCCACTGCCTCAGCGCCGTCGCAAGCTTCTTCGCATGTAAAGCCAAGTTGCTGCATACATCGCTTGATCATTTTCCGGTTCATGGTTACATCATCGACAATTAGTGCCGTCAAAGGAGTAGGACTACTTGAGCGCTGGTGCACGAAACCTTGCTCACGAGAGCTGGTACGTCTGGCACATGGCGACGATGCTGGGAAACTTAAGGACTGTGGCGAAGATGAATCGCTACTCAGAAGCTGCACAGCACTATTAGTATCGCTATAACCGTCGTCATGAATTTCAGCGTCCACATTCTGATTATCATTATTACTTTTGGAGCCAGGCAAAAAGCTTCGGCGTGCTTCAGCCGATCCAGGTGCTGTGACACGAAGGGTGACTCTGAAGAAAAATGTGGAACCACGGCCAGGTTGAGAGCGAACGTCAATGATGCCGCCCATAAGATGGATCATATGCTTACAAATACTAAGCCCCAAGCCAGAGCCACGACCACTCTGCAAGTCACCAGCTCGAATCTGCGAAAAAGCCTGGAAAAGCTTCTTTCGGCCTTCGGGGGCAATACCGATGCCTGTGTCAGTTACGCTAAACTCGACCGTAGCAAACCGCGCTGGTTCCACGTCTGAGTCGTCTAGATTACGGTTTGCTGCGATAGGAAGCTGCATGCGTTGTTGTTTTGAGGCTGAGTCTGCCTGTTCTGGTGCCTCCTCTCGTACTACCGGTTCGAGTCCTATGAGTCGAGCTGCTATTGTTATGGACCCATCAATGTCTGTAAATTTAATCGCGTTTGACATCAAATTATTCAATATTTGCCGGAGACGCATTGTGTCACCGATTAGTTCAGGTGGTAAATGTGGATCATTCTCTTGCTTCAACTCCAAAGATTTGGCCTGCGCAATGGCTTCAAAACCAAACGTGACAGATCGCAGAAGGTCATCTACCTGAAATATTCAAAGCAAAGGAAGTAAAGATTGCGAAGGTAGTAGCGCATGATTTGGTTACAATTTCTTGTGGCAGAGAATAGCATTTGTACCACGAACGGTCGAAGTTCAAGTTCAACTTTGCCTTCTTCGATCTTCTGGTATGACAGCACATCGTCCAAGGTACCTGACATCGTGTTGACGGCTTCGTCCATACATGAAACCACTGCATTCGACTCGGAATCAAAGTTATTTCCTTGCTGGATCGAATCGATTCCAAGCCGAATGGTATTCAGCGGAACGCGCACCTCGTGAAAGACGTACCTGAGTATGAGAGCCGTTGATACATTACGAAGTTGTCCTTCGTATTGGGGGGTGGGTGGGTAAGACGACCAAGCAAGTGAATGAATCGTAAAAATGGGTCACGTCGTCACGTCATTGCATTTATATTCCTCATTGAGAATAACTGCATATCCTTATTGAGAATAACTGCATTATTCCACACCGCAAAAAGTCGCGCTGAGCTTCATTGGCTTGCTGCTTTTGGGCAAGTTGGGCTCGATATGCCTGCTCGGTCCACAGATCCATCAAGTTCGCGTTTGAGAGCACATTCGCGTATACAAACTTGGCGACTAAGTCACCAGCAGTGTATGCCAACTAAGTGTAAAAGAAGCATGAGCGAGTGTAGTTAATGACCGAGGGAATTAGATAAAGGGTGCGCCACTTTCAATTTTGATATTACCTCTTCTGTTCTTGCATCGAGCCAACTTGGGCTGAATGTCGCAACAATGTGTATAATCACAAAATATGAGCACTGCAAAGTTGCACACGCTTTCAGAAGTGCAGCTTGGGTACCACTGGTGGTGACAGCAGGCTGTGCAAGGCGCCGTTGTAAAACTCGAATTAAGTCCATGAAGCACACAACTGAGAGAAGCAAGGCCATGATCTGAATCTTATGGATTATGCTTGACCGCATGATTGCAGAGGGAGTCCACCAGATTAGGTCTTCTGGGTTAGACACGCCCCTATGCTTCCAGTGCCCTTCGTTGGCTGAAGTGCTGTTGTCACCCCCTCGCTTAGGGCAGAAGCCATCAACATGAACAGGTCCCCATATATGACAGGCAATACTTGCTAAAAAGCCAAGTGTGATGCTAGCAAATTGGACTGATGTTGACCACACGAGTTCAGACCACGAGGGGCAATCGAGTGCGTTCATGACCACTGCAAGCAAAAATACCATAGATAGCCACTCCGCATACCGTGCAGCCTGAAAGATTTTTTTTGTAAAGTTAGTTTCGCTTCACGCCAAGTTGGCTAGGAAACAGTAGGTCTGAATCAAAACACATGAATGCAAATGCACCAGAAACTTTGTAAGAAACGAACTGTACTAACTTATAATGGACTTAACAAAGTCATTGGAGATTTTTGTTTTCAAAAAGATTTTTTAAAATAAAGCAATAAAGTATGCACAATCAATCTTTACATGCATCTTTCGGCCGAAGCACGAGTCGTAGACAGGTGCACTACTTGAAGCCATAAGCCAGTGTGCGTGAGCTGCTACGCAATTCACAAGCACCACACACCACACTACTGGCCGCTGAGCCGACCAGTCGCGCCACAAAACGAGCGCACCAACGTTACGTGCTGCCGATGCCAAGAATGCTGCTGTACACATCTCGGACACCCACTTGAATGTCTCGTCCTCTTCATTCATATATCTGGGGTCCTGGAGCCAGCTCGCTGCTGCACCCTTACTTCCAGGTAAAGCTCCGAAAATAGCCAAGGCACCAACGTAAATTAATGTCGCTATAATGCAAGCATGCACCCATACTTCTGGCAGTACATTGCGGTTCTGTCTATTCCCCGCATTGAGTTCTTTAGTGCTCGAGTTGCAGCTTTGGTCAACAGCAACTCCCCAGCCATTCTTTCGAGCCTCGGAAGAAGCACCCTCCCTACTTTCGGTTCGTCGAATATGCGAAGCTGCAGTCTAATGATAAAAACACACAGCCAGAGCGCAATAAATTTAGGTATAAATCAAAAGACTTGCATTAAATTCATATTCTGTGCATACCTTCTTCATTGCAGTGGTACTATTGTTCGACATTTGTTGACTTCAATGACACGGACGCGTCAGAATCCGCAGCATTCATAATGCAGTAGGCACGTGACATTCGACAGATCACAGAGGTTGTCATTTATGCAGTGCATAACGTGCGATGCGATACGACACTATTCAATCAGCATGCATAGCCTGGAAATGTGAAACTAAAGCATACGTATAAAACGCAATACTTTTCCCCTTTATCTCCATCTTGCCTTCATTCTCGGCCGCTTCCCATGTTGGTAATGTTCCTTTTCAATCTCGTCAATATGGCATCGGATCGGCACATCAGCAACAAGAGGAGAATAATTTATACGGTGACCTTAAAGTGTACAAAAATTGCTGTAGAGAGGTCAATGAAATCTCTCATTACAGATACTGCAGCTGGAGTAAAGTGGTTGATGAATCTCTCTCATCAGGGGTTCTCTTGAAGAAATGGGTTTCTTCGTTTGAGAGGATAGCATGATGGAAATGAGCGTTTGGATTAGACGTTTTCCACATGCCTGAAAAGGGGGAACTACATTATCAACGCAGTACTTACACCCCGAAATCCCAAAATCTTGCATTTTTCCGTTCGAAACAAAGTCGGAATCATTCGGAGATATGAAAGAACATCGAGGACAAGGCCAACAAATGCATTTAAATTGCAGTGGGTTCCAGAGTAATCGTATATCGGTGGTGGGTTGGACCCAAACGTTCACGCCAGTGCGCAAATATCATCGCCAAATCCACGAGATCTCTTGAAGAAATGCTGGGTAAGTAGCCGGTCCTAATGATTTCATCAATTAATATTTGATTAGAGGCCATTACGCTTGTCTCCCAAGCGGCACAATTTTATATAAGCAAGCTTTCTCGCTCCTTTTATCGGCTTAGGTGCAGCTTCTTGCTTTTGATCACTATGGGGGTCCTATTTTCTTTCCTGGCATAAACAAGCGAGATGCAAGATGATATATATCTTGGCTGCTACAAAACGCACTTGATTTGACACAGGCCCCGAGGGGCCGGAATGAGAAGGCTAATAGGAAGAAGAAAAAGGCAAAGCAGCTTATACTAGGGGAGGAGCCAATACAAAATGATAATCTACTCAGGCACACACGCCCAATTCGAACAGACGAGAGTTCGCCAAATCATTTGACATAGATTCGAGGGGGCGAAAGTCGAAGGCGAACAGCAGGGAGAAAAACGAAGCCAAGTAGTTGAACCGGCGCTGCACAAATTTGAGTTAAACTATCACTAAGCACACTAAATCAGGCAAGTACGGGCATTTGGCTGAAATGCATGAATGTTGGAAGCTCGCTCCCTGCCTCGAGATTCGAGACTGGGGCGTGAACCCCCTCCTGCAGGGCACACAAAAGAAAAAATAGTGAACCAGCCAGAGCAATCGAAGTAGCAGACCTTCTTGCTCGGGAGCAAGCACTCCAAAACTTACGAAGGATGTCTTGAGGTCGCTCAGTGGCTCTGGTAGAGCTTTCTCCGAATTTTGGCAGTCCCATTTCCGTATATTCCCTCCGATTACAGTTGGGAGTGGAAGTAGTAAGTGTTCTCTAACGCCTTACGCGGCCCGCGCCGCGTCTTCAGTTGTGCGGCTGGGATTGTCGCTCTGCACCTCACTGATTGCTGGGAATGTTCACTTCGGCGCGCTCAGGAACAAAAGCAGCTTATACTGCTGTAGGAGAGGAGCCGAGGAGCCAATACTAGAAGGGGAGCTAATCAGGCACGCATGCCCCATTGGCCATGGAGGTGGTGGTTACGGTCCGAAGGGGCACGCTCTTCCGCGCTCTGCGAATGCTGCTCGAAATCTTTACCTCTGGCCCTGGCTCACTGGCACCTGGCTTCTAGCTCCTATTTCTGGCTTGGCAGGAAAGCGCTTGTCCTTCCGCATTATGATCACTAAATTACAGGGTCATTCTTTCGAGTATTCAGACGATTCAGGGACTCAATAGCTACTGTAGTCGTTCTTCCTGTCTTCCTGGCATTGACAACCACTCCCAGAGAAGAAGGTATCGATGTAGGTTTACGAACGATAGGGAGTGATTGACAACAGCTTCGAGGCTTTGAGTTCCTTGCTTACTCCTTACTCCTTACAGTACAGTAGTACTGTAAGTACTGTACAACTGGATTGTTGCAGTACAGTAGTCGTTCAGTCATTCGTCCGTCTACATATACTATGCACAGTACCTGCGACTAGGGCCAGAGTTGAAACAGGAAAATCGTGGAGAAACGAAACACCAACTTTTTGGGGGCTGTTTCGCATGGCACTCAAAAGTAGAAACGAAACAGGAAACTAGCTCCGAATTTATGTTTCGTTT
>Ga0307979_1000889_pt1 | contig 21088 bp, 11 predicted proteins | sample OrgLakmetage1058_FD_201833 | JGI IMG/M metagenome (GOLD analysis project Ga0307979, IMG submission 201833) | Saline water microbial communities from Organic Lake, Antarctica - #1058 | ecosystem: Environmental > Aquatic > Non-marine Saline and Alkaline > Saline | place: Antarctica: Organic Lake...
GGACCTCGTGTTCCGCATGTCACGAGCTTCTTTGCTCGCGCGCCTTCCTCTTTATTGTTCTGCGGAGTGCGCAACACCCACAAATTCCTCGCTTTTTGCAAATTTTTCGAGGAATTTGGCCAATGCGCCTCTCCCTCCTGAATCATTCCGCACTTGCTTTGTTTGCGCAACGCACGCGCATTCCCACTTCACAGAGCCCCTAAAAACCGGGGTTTCGTTTCATCTCACTTTTTTCACGCCTCCCCCGAGGGGAGGACTGGTGTTAGTAGCTATACAGGGGAAGGGCGCCATTTAGGCGGCATCATAGGAATCCCCTGGCCCGGCTCGGAAGCCGGGCTCGGGGTTCATGTAGCTATCTCACTTTTTTGGTTTCGACTGTTTCCCTACTCTTTACTTCAGAAGACATTACTGAGTATGATCGTGCACTCTCGGTGTCAGTGGTTGCCCGCTACTCTTGAAACCTAGCAAGCTCTTAGTAGGAACAAACTCAACATCAAGATCATATCTGGAGCATTTACATGTAGCTCGACAGCTTTAAAAATAATTCGTAGATCGCCTAGCTCTGCACTAGGAACCAACTTATGCTTGACAAAGCTTTTGACTATTGACAGCTCCGACTGCGCGGAAGATTGAAGGCAATAGAGCCGTGCAAGCTTTATTGCTTAGGCTAGCCATTTTCGAATTTTTTGTTCACTTCTGAACGAAAAATCAAGCGTAAGTTTACTGTGGTGCTCTCGCTCAAACGTACAGTATGGACAACAAAATAATTTTGGTTCCTTCGTTCGTGGACATTGGACGCGGGTTGTGGACGAAGGAGCAGCATTGGGGAATGTGGACATCCGCTGAGCTCCTTTTGGTATTCCTTCCGCTCAGCTGGGCTGATGTCAGCCACGTCAACGCGCTGCCTTCGCTTGAAAATCCGGTGATCCTTCCTACATACTTATCTGAATGCCATCTCTGAGTGAAATGTAAAAAGCGATCTTATCAATCTCTCTGATCTTTTCCGCTTACTTACCGATAGCGCCTACGAGCCGCATCGCATGGAGTGGCTAGAAGTACTACGCACAATGAAAGCAGGTTCATAACTCTGTCAGCTTTTGAGGTTTTATTGCGGCCTTCTGCGGCCAGCAAAGTTGGCGACCTTGAAAATGGATCTGAAGAAGTTTGGGAGCACTTGATCGTACACGATTCGAACTCTGCTGCAACTATGGGCGACACTACTTTCGAAGCGCATGAGATTCGTAATGTTGCGCATGCACTTGAAGTGCCTGCAGCGGTACACGCGTGGCTTGATGCTTCAGAAGACGAATTAGCAAAGCTCGGCGATCGTGCCGCCGGCAAACAGCCGGATGATGTTGAGACCGTTGGAAACTCTGCGTCGCACGATTTCCAAGACCTTCCAAACTTTCTCTCGTTTGTATCGCGAGCTGATGCAACAGTAGCCTTGGCTCCGTCTGCATCGGCGCTGTCGCACTTGGGCACGGGCCCTGACGTTGCTCTCGTGATGGGGTGGCCGAACAGGGAAAGCTTCGCTGCTGCGCTGGCACCTGAGGGCCCGCTCGCACTTGGGTTGCTTCGGGGACTGCCACCCGATAATTTGCTTTGGGATCGCCTGCGTCAGGTAGCAGATGACAACTACGCCTTTGAAGAGGACGCAAGTAAAAATGGGATCCGCCTCCGGGTAGCATGGCAGCGCAGCAGCACCAGTAACAGAGGGGGCGACAACGTAAATGGAGATATTTTTGAAGTTTCACTCGAAGCGGCACCTACACCTGCACATGGCGACACGTGGCAAGGCACTGCAGGCGAATGGTGCGCGGAGCGAGCTCGTGCTTGGGGCTCTACACTGCGCTCTTCTAACGATGCGCACCCTTGGCTAGTGCTGCAGCCACTAAGAGGGGCACCTCGTGCGATGCGACTTACCAAATCAGCAGACGGCAAAGAAGTTACTGCGAGCCATGCACCACTCAGCGCGGCCGAAGCAGCATCAGAAAGTGAAAGCGATACGGCCAGTCGAGGTTTGCGCTTGTGGTTTCCGACAGACCAACGTTCCGTGCAACCTGACTCAATAAGCGGTACGGACGAGACGGAGGGTCATCGACGATTGCTCGGGTCATACTACCGGGAACTCTGCGCAACGGATACGGAGTCATTTAGTACTCTGATACCTGCTGGATGTTCGTCGTGGTATCAAGACGCTTCAAGCCCTTGGTGCAGTTCTAGCTTTGGTGGCAGTTGCAACTTTTGCTCATCTACTGGCGCTGAAGCAGGTGTGCGGCCGCCCGTCTACATACTCATTAACAACGAGCAGCATTTTCTTGTCTGATTTTCATTTCATCTCATGCATGCGATTATGATCTCATGCGCTTTTGTTTGTTCATCAATGCGTTTCAGGCTACTACTTTTTCAATGTCTACAAATCGCACTGCGAATGCCCCGCTGGTAAATATTCATCTGGTGGTACCACATCGTGCTCAAATTGTCCAGCCGGTTATTACAGTAGCAGTGCAGCCTCTGCATGCACTCAATGCAGCAGCGGCTACTACAGTCTGGAAGGTTCGTCAAGCTGCTCGGTGTGTCCAGCTGGCACTCAATCTTCGTCTGGAGCATCAGCCTGCACGACTTGTGACGCGGGAACCTACAGCAGTGGTGGTTCGAGTTCAGTGCCTAGTTGTACGGCATGTCCCGCGGGAAAGTACCAGGGTAGTTCTGGCATGAGCGTTTGCCTCAACTGCGATGCAGGGTACTACTGTGCTTCTGGTGCTACTGCTATGACAGCATGCAGTGTGGGAAGGTACTCAAGTTCGTCTAGTAGTTCCTGTGCAGGGTGCCCTACTGGATCCTATGCCAGCTCTACAGGCGCCTTCTACTGCACTCAATGCGGCAGCGGCTCCTATGCCTCCGCCAGTGCGAGTACGGCCTGCGTATCGTGCCCAAGCGGCCAGCACCAATCAGCACAAGGCCAAACGTCTTGTATGAGCTGTCTTGCGGGCCGATACACTTCAACTGCTGGGAGCGTGGCTTGTAACGACTGCGCTGCTGGAAAGTACGTCATGTTCTTGCAAGGGATGTTAGAGTGTATTTTAGTTTGAAGTGACGCGTACAATTCAGTTGTGCCCTAAGTCGTGATCTGAGCCAATTGATACGACATTTTACTTCAAGCCACATTTTCTATCCCTACTAGATACCAATCCTCGAGCGGGTCTAGTGCATGTGAAGATTGCTCTAGTGGCACTTACTCCGAAGCAGCCGCTTCAAGTTGCATCAGCTGTAGTGCGGGCACTTACGTATCGTCCACGGGAAAATCTACCTGCTCATCGTGCGCAACTGGCAAAGTATGTGTTAAGAATTCAGATTGAAATGAATTAATCAATCCGTGTTCCCATGTAATATTACTAGAGACTTTACTCGGGCTTGCCTTATTTATTCATTTTTTCTCTCAGTACTCGGGACCAGGAGCAAGCAGCTGCACCTCCTGCGCAGTTGGTCGTGATGCCTCCGTGGCTAGCTCTGCATCGTGCTCGTACTGTGTTGCAGGTATCGAAGCATAGGCCTTGGTAGTACATATCTTAGACCTTTTGACATTTATAATGTCTGGCTGCTACGATTTTACTTCTTTTTGCTTTTAAATACGCCATTGACTGTATATTTCTAAACCATTTTTGCAACCTGTAAATCTTCGACTGTTTAGGCAAGTATGCTGACGTTACTGGCTTGCATGCGTGTAAATCTTGTCCTACGGGCTACTATGGCACGTCCACTGGCGCTATGGCTTGCAGCACCTGTGGTGCAGGTCAGTTTCAAAACTCCCAAGCACAAACCTCATGCAAAGACTGCGCGGCTGGTAAGTACAGCGATGTGGCTGCAACCACATGTGCATCATGCTCGAAGGGGCAGTACTCCGCTGCGAGTGCAAGCAGTTGTACCGCTTGTGATGCAGGTCGAGTCTCGACGTCGGAGGGCGCGACGCTCTGCTCAAGTTGCATAACTGGCACCTACAGCGTTTCGGTAGGCATACATTCTTATGCATGTAATGATATTTCATTTCACACTCTGCGAAAATGATATTGAACGGAATTCGTATTCGAATACCTCTGATCTTCAATTCATATCGCCCAAATTTCTTTCAGGGCGCATCGGTCTGCACGTCGTGCCCCTCAGGCCAGTACTCAGCTTCCTCGGGCTCGTTGAGCTGCACTGACTGTCCCGGGGGTAAAGCGCAATCGTCGAGCGGACAAACTTCATGCACTGATTGTATCGCGGGGACCTACGCTTCGAGTGCGGGCCGCGCCACCTCATGCACGAACTGTCCAAAGGGTAAGGACTATGGGCGAAAAAATCAATCAGATTTAGAATGGAAAATGCACTGTTACTACAGATAGTACCACTCTACGCATATGCTGCCCTCTCACCAAGTAATTTCTTCCTCCTTTTGTTTCGTTCTTCTTCGACAGGCTATTATTCGGGGGATGCTGCACTGTCGTGCATTTCGTGCCTTGCTGGCTATGTGACTACTACTTCTGGCCTGAGCACTTGCACCCCCTGTAGCAGTGGCTATTACTGCGGCAGTGGTGCTTCAACCTGCCTCGCATGCCCGAGTGGATTCTATGCTGCCGGCACCGCCAACACGGCTTGTACCTCATGTGACAAGGGCACTTATAGCGCAGCTGCCGCATCTGGTTGCACGGACTGCTCCGCCGGAAGAGTAAGCTCACACTACGGAACACTCTTCTTATGTGTCAATATGGCCATTTAGTTTGCAGCTCTCCTGGTTGAATTTAGTTACGCTGATGCATTTTATAGTACAAATCTGTTCGTATCAACTTGCCCAAAATTCGCCTTTGATAGATACTACTTCTTTTTGTTTCTCTATTTAATCGAACAAAATCTGCAGTACGGCGCCATTTCGGCATCTTCGTCGTGCAGCGCTTGCAGTTCGGGCAAGTACTCCACGGGTGGTACTTCAAGCTGCACTGCATGCTCTGTCGGCAAACATGCCTCGTACGATGGCTCAATAGAATGTGATGACTGCATCGCCGGCAAGGTGTGTAAACATTTTTGCCGCGTGATTCATTATAGCACAGTGAACTTGATTATCGGAAACTCTTCGACATGTCCTATGTACTCAGTATGCAGACCTCACGTCGCGATCCGAGTGCACGGGTTGCCCCGGTGGACAGTACAATAGCGCTACGGGCCAGTCGGTAATTGGTATTGAGAGATAATGCCTATGCAATTTTCTCATTCTTGCCAGACTTCATTTGATTGATATATCACTGTGCAGTCTCATTCACACCGATCCTAAAGTTCATAAAACCTTCGCTTGAAACAGTATTGCATTGATTGTGCCCGCGGTAAATATGCTTCTGATACGGGCTCGACCGCATGCGTAGCCTGTCTTGAAGGGACTACTAGTAATGCGGGCTCGTCTGAATGCGATGATGGATGTCACGCGGGTTCATATCTTTATGATTACGAGTGTTATTATTGCCCAAAGGGCCAGGTCAGTACACAAATCAGAGATGCTACTAAATAAATATTCTCGTTTGATTCGAATATTTATCAAACTCCGATGTGCGTTGTGCGATTGCTGCAGTATTCGGAGAAAGGCGCCACTGTTTGCATCAATTGCACTTTGGGCTTTTATGCTCCAGACGAAGGCGAAATCGCGTGTACGGTTTGCCCAGCTGGATACATCGCCAACGGTGTAGGGCTGTCTACAATAGAAATTTGTCCCAGCGGAAAGTACTCAGGTCACGGTTCTACCGAATGCACGAATTGCTACGGCGGTTATTTTTCTAGCGCAGGCTCAGCGACTTGCTCGGACGCATGCCAAGCCGGTCTGTTATTTATGAATCAGGAGGATATGATGTCTGCCTGTATATCATTAATGAATAATTATGTTTTCATACGATAAACTGCGGGAATAATTCACTTGCAATTCCTTGTAGGCACATACAGCGGATACGACGATTTGAGTTGCATAACCTGCCCGGCGGGATACTATTCTTCGGAGGCTGCAGAATCCTGCTCGCAGTGTCCTTGGGGAAAGCACTCTTCAGAGGAAGGGAGTGCGGAATGCTCGTACTGCGATCCTGGCTACGGAACAGGTCGTGGTTATGCCAACACCAAATGTAATATTTGTTCCGAGGGAAGAGCCAGCTGGGGTTCTGTATGCGACAGCTGCTATTATGGGTACTATAACATCGGCATAGGCAACACTGTGTGTTTGACCTGCCCTTCGGGCAAGTTTCAAGACGCTCAAGGTCAAAATTCGTGCAAAGATTGCGTCAGCGCCAAATTCGCCCCAAGCAGTGCGACAAGATTCTGTACAGTATGCGAGAATGGGCGCTATGGACCAACAACGGGCTTGTCAGATTGCATGAATTGTACTGCTGGGCAGTTCGCTTTCTCAGTAAGTTTCGTACCCCTGCCAAGTAATGTGACACACTTTTCTAAAATACAAAATCGTTTTCATGATGCATTTGCATTGCAGGGCGCATCATCGTGCCAGAATTGTCCTTCGGGAGCGTACTCATTCACAGGTGCAAGGAGTTGTCGATACTGCAATAGCGGCCGTTACTCCCAGAGTGCGGGCTCGCCAGAATGCACCGATTGCCCTGAAGTAAGTAAACCATCCATTTTTTGGCATTGAATTTGTGTTCGTGAGTATTCTATTTGATACCTTCAGGGGCGCTATAGCACAAGCGAAGGCGGATTCGCGAGTTGCATTGGTTGCCCCAAAGGAATGTTCAAAAACGCCACTGGATCCACCTCTTGTGATTCTTGCGCGCCAGGAAGGGTGAGTAATAGGTAGGAGGTATACACCATATTCATATTATTTTTGAATTCACGCATTCATGCATTTTGTCCAATTACGTCTCTTCCATGGCAAATCCTTCTTCTCCACTTTAGTACTCCAGTATCACCGGCGGGGCTTTGTGCAACAATTGCGCAGCGGGTTACCTTTGCACCGAGGGCTCTGCGACTCCGTACGAGTACGACTGCGTTAACACGTCTGTGATGCACCCCGAGAATTATTATTGCCCGGAGGGTACTGGGCCTCGACCGAATTTGGTGCCTGACAATTATTATTCGACTCCAAAAGGCGACGTACATGACCGCAATCGAAAAGATATCGAAAAGTGCCCAAAAATATCGAATTGCTTGTATGGTATTGAGTATCCAGGTCTCTTGTGGCTTGAGGGTGATTGTGCTGAGGGGACAAAAGAGGAAGGAGATGGTGGTAACGCGCGCACCATCATCTTAGTTGATGAAGCTGCGCCTTATGTCTCTGTCGGGCTTCCACAAGCTGTCCTCTCACCGTATCCTGTTGAGTTTACGCTTGCAAGTAGTCGTAACTTCGACATGATGGTGTATGCAGGTGATGGAAATGAAACCTTAGCTACAGCACAAATATTTGTCAATATGAGCACGGGATTGGATTACGAAACCGAAAATTCGTACCAAATTGCGCTTACTGCCACGAGCAACGGCTCCAGCATCAATTGCACGATAAATATTGCAGTCCAAGACATCAATGAAAAACCAAAGATTGTTTTTGGAACGCCCTCTGTAAGGAACGTCAGTGAAGCAGCGATAGTGAACGATTACTTGACTGGTGAACCTATCCGTTCTGAAGATCCCGATGCAAAAGATGAGCACATCTACTCAATAATTGCGTCGGAACCACCCGAAGGCATGACGTATTTTGGTATTGGTGGCTGTTCTGGGCGCCTTTATGTGGCTGCAGAAGGACTAGATGTGGTGGTGCAACCGCAATATAATTTGACGATTCGCACTAAGGATGATGCCGTGGACTCACTTCAAGACCACGGCAATTTGACTGTTAATGTACTCAATGCTAATGATGCCCCATATTTTTTGGTCACAGAAAACGAAGTCCACTGTGCAATTCGTGAAGGCACCCCGATCAATACGTCGGTGACGGGGACGAACTGTACTGGTGGTTTCAAGTGGTCGGACCCTGACTCAAAATTTGGCGATAGCGTAACATTTTCCATTTCACGCAATGACGTGGACGAAACTTTTGGCATCAAGCCTGCGACAGGTGAACTATTTTTAAGAAGGGGTAACGCACTTGATTACGACATTCAATCGAAGTACTCTTTGGCTATAGCAATTACTGACATCGCCGGCCTCTCAGCAAGCCTCGACATTATTATTATGGTCAATGATGTCAACGATGCGCCAACTTCTGAGTACCCGCGCGTCTTTGTAGACGAAAACACCGCCCCTGGTACGGAAGTTCTAGGCGCAAGCCGTGTGATCACCACCGATCCGGACTCAACCCGATTCAAATATTCGCTTTTGCTTGATGGTAATGCCACCAACAGCAATGGCACGTTGTATTTCAATGTGACCGCCAATGATGGTTCCATCGTCGTTGGTCCAGCTGGTCTCAATTACGAGAAACATTCATTTTTCATTCTCACGGTGCGCCCTCAATCCTAATTTTACAAGCACTTGATTTCGCTACATTTTTTCACTGTTTTAAATAAACACTTACTGAGTCCTTTGATCTTTTCAGGTGATTACATCAGATTATGGTCTTAATGACTGCGCAAGTACGTGTCCTCATGACTGGCTCGAATCATACACGCGTGTGCTCATCACAATTAATAATTTGAATGAAATTCCTTTATTGAGTGTCGCGGAGAGCTATTTAGTTCCTGAAAATGCGATGACGGGCTCAGCTTTGGGTTACCTTTATGTAAGGGACCAAGACGTAGGGCAACGTCACACATACTCGACTTCCGGTGCTGACGGAGACATATTTGCTGTGTCGTCCTTGAGCAGCACGCGTGCAGTATTGCAAGTCGATTCTGGACTTAGCGACACCGACACAGAGGGTCTTAATTTTGAGAAGAATCCTGGCCCTCTTTCAGTGTTTGTCACAGTGTCTGACGGCGACTTGGCATCAACTTCAAATATAACCATCTTTGTGAACAATTCAAATGACGCACCCGTTTGCCCAGAAGGCCTTCCACTCACCATCGATGAGAACGAGATCGGACCTCTTTTACTAAAGGATGATGATCACGCCTCAGGCCGCCCCGTTTTTAATTACACCGACGAAGACGATCCTCTGCTGGCGCCTACGGCATGGGGTGAAGCATCATTAGACATTTCGCTGCAAGAGTCTGGCGTTGTATCGGTGTTAGCCACCTGTGTCACGTCAGATTGCACAAGCCGAGAAGCTAACCTAACGCTTCAGCTTGCACTCGACTATGAGCGTACGCCTTTGGTTACGTTTTTGATCACGGTAACTGACGGGGGTGGTTTAACGTGCACGACATACGCTACTGTGTATGTAGGCAACGTCAACGAAGCACCTTCATTTGAGCCCTCTCAACGCAACCAAACCGTTTATGTCAGCAAAGCCTCTGAGTTGGGCGATGCTGCCGGCTACGTCACTGCAGTCGACCCTGACGACAGCGAGTCGACTTTCGGGACCTTGACCTACAGTTTGTTTTACGCAGCTGATGGCTTGACTCAATGTGAACCAGACCCCACTTATACCGTCGACACTTACAAGACGCTCTCCATCGATGCGAGCACGGGCGAACTTACCGTGAGGAACGCAAGCAGCCATGCTCTCTCAGGCGATCGCTCGTTTTGTGCTGGTGTTCTGGTTACTGACGGTGGCGGCCTAACAGCCACTACCACAGTGAATGTGTTCATAGCGGAGAAGAACTTTGCACCTTACTTGAAGGGCGTCGTGCTGCGGATCCCCGAGCACCAGGCGTCTTTTACTAATTTGGCAATTTTGCAAGGCACCGACTCTGACCCTGGCGACGATGGCGTGGCGTATACACTTCAGACCTGCGCTGCAGGCCCAAATGCCACTTTGAGCTGCAGAGGACGCGCTGATATGTTTGAACTAATCACTAATGCAAGTGTGTCGCTCACATATGCATGGTTAAAGCTGGGCGAATCCCAATTGAATTACGAGGACTCTGTATTCAAGGGACTTACGCCAACATATTTCTTGACGGTCAAACTCACAGACAGCTACCCGCTAGTGCCACTTACGGGGTATGGTTTGATTAAGATATTGGTTGTTGATGAGCCAGATTACCCAACGTTTGAGAATTCGGCGTTCAGCGTCAACGAAGCTCAAGATGGAGGTGCAACAGTAGGCGAGTTAGCAAGTTATGCCGCTGACGAAGATGAAGGGGCAATCATTACATTTTCTCTCGACGATTTGATTTTATTTCGGTCTGCAGCCATGACATGGAAAAACTGCTGGTCGAGTTGTGCACGTGATGGACTGCAAATGGCATGCATAGACTCCAAAGCAAAGCAGAAGAAGTTGCTAGCTGCCTACAATGGCTCGTACAGCAACATTTGGATGGGTCTCCGCGATACTGACGATGATGGCCTTTTCGTGTGGGACAATGTGCCAGGTTGCGACCCACATCTTCAGGGTTATAGTGACTGGAAAAGCGGGCAGCCAGGTACATCAACTACGCAGAATTGTGCACTGCTTGATGCAACTACGGGTCTTTGGGACACGGCCAAGTGTTCATCGACACCGGCGGTCGGTGCCACAGCATGTGCATGCGAACAAGGCCCTTTCAACGTCTCTTCAGCAGGTTCGGTGACCACGACAGGTGTCTTGAACTACGAAATCCTTGAAAATTATGTGCTGCAGGTAGTGGCCACCGATGACACAGGTCTTCAAGCTTTTACGACAACAGCAGTTACCGTAAAAGACGTCGATGAGGCGCCAGTGGTGCCTTCAGGACAGCACTTTTCAGTGTCTGAATCGGTGAGCCGTGGCACTACTATTGGAGGAATTGTGGCCTCCGACGAAGACATCGGTGATATCATCAGCTATACTTTGCTCAATGGTACTGACAAGTTTACCTTAACACTCGACGATGGAGACTTGCTCGTGGGTGGAAATGGCGCCACTGCACTGCTTGACTTCGAGTGCGCCAACCAATATGTGCTCGCTATATCTGCTGAGGACTTGACAGGACTCATCACTACAGCCCTCGTCACTGTTGATGTGAAAGACGACGATGATGCGACCATCGACTCCATATCGACATACGCCAATCTCACAATGCCGACGAGCTCCACGAATGATTTCTTGTTCCATTCTTCGTCCGATTTGGACTGCGTGTGTGAAGCTTATGGTTTGTTGTATGCTGACGGCGGTGCCACATACAGCACTGTGGATGTTTGCTACTTAAATTACGGTTCAGACGGGGCTGCTTGCAGTAGTAGCACTTACTTGTCGTATCTCTGTGACTCCGCCACATCTGTGTCAATGCCAGTGGTGGCAAGCGTCGTGTGCACCAACCCTGACGCGCTGCCAACTCTCGGGGGTGCGAGCGGGCTGGCGAACCATAATGGTATTGTTGTGCTCAGTGGCACGAACTTTGGACCTTGTGGTGGTTCTCAGAGTAGTGGGGCAGTGAAGGTGGCAGCTAATTACACCAATGGATTGGACGGGTTGACCTACACTGCTACAGAATGCGCTGTTCAGCCGGGCAGCAATACCGAGATCCGGTGTTTAGCTGCCCCCGGAGTTGGCACGGGGCATACTTGGACAGTGATTGTGGACGCGTCTACTGCACATTTCAACGGTGGCAACGCACCTGGCGGTCCTTGGGCCACTATCTCGAGCGTTACTACCAGTTACGAGCCACCCACCGTGGTCAACATCACTGGCGCCACTGATATGAACACGGACGGCGGTGCTGTGGTGACTCTGTCTGGCTTCGGAATGCCGCCATACACTTGCAAATCTTTGGCAGTGTGCGGTGGCGATACACACATGTATGCACTTTCAGGTCCAGCAGTGGGTGTTACCTTTCAATTCATTGGCAATGGCGTGAGCTCTGTTGGTGGTTCTGCGGACAGCAGCGCTACTTACACTTGCCTGAATCTGGAGGTTACTCAGGCAGGTACCCAAGTCACATGCACTGTGCCAACGGGCGTTGGTACATCGCTGTGGTGGTCGGCTGAGGTGGGTGCCGCCGGGATCGCTGCGGTCGCTCAGTCATCGACTCTCGAGCAGTTTTACGGCACTGGTTACGGTGCTCCTACGATAGATTCCTTGGCGGAAAACTACGACGCTGACTACGCTGCTCTTGGTAACAGATCACCACACCAGTACTGTTAATTTCATTGCTCTTGAACCTATTCTTGTGAATGCATCCAGAGTTTAAGTGAGTGCATGCGTCTTGTCACTCGTAGGTCTGAACGGTATTTACGACCTGGCCACAAGCGGTGGCGACTTTGTGCTCATCACTGGCCGCAATTTCGGGCCCAACTTCGCTGATATTCTCAACAGCGCGGCGTCGCGGAATGCTGCGCCTGCTGTGCAAGTCACATACGGTCCTGTCACGGGTGGACCGTGGGACTACAACGAAGAAACCAACGATGGCGGCATCTTCAAGTACACTGCCACAGACTGTTCCGTTTTTACATCCAACACTGAAGTGCTCTGCACAGTCGCACCTGGCGTGGGCGCCAACCTGACCTGGCGCGTGCTAATCGGTGGTCAAGCTGGTTCTTCCCTGTGCGCTGATCTCAACGACGACGGTTTGAACAACAGATGCGCATACAATTTGTCCACGAGCTACGCGCCGCCATCTGTTGAGCCTATGGGCGCCTCGAGCAGCAACGCAGTATCAGGTGCTGGTCTTTTGGGCGGCACGACTGTTGGCGGGCAGCAGCTGGTCATAACTGGCAACTCGTTTGGGCCTTCTGAAGGCGAAGCCGCACCTCGTGTAACCTACGGCCCACCTGGTGAAGAAGATCGTTATGCAGCCTCGTTCTGTGAAGTGTCGGTGGATTTCTCGCAAATCAGCTGCTTGACCACTGAAGGTGTAGGAACAGACCACTCACTAGCAGTCTTTGTGGGTGGCCAAAAGTCCAACGTCTACAGTGCCAACATTTCATATTCGGTACGGGCACCATAATAACATGGTTTGCCTATCCTCGACAACATTGTTGCGTATTCTTATTATTATTGAATGTCTCATTAACAAATATAATGTTTCGTTAGATCGCTTTGGATTGAAATGGTGCTTACAGTTTTATATCAAAGCATCTAACTGTACTTTTCTTCGTATTTTTGCAACAGCCTCCGAATGTGGCATCTTACCTTGCATCTTGGGACAAAGATGAAGCTTCAAGCAGCGGCTCGGGTGCTTCTACACGCGGTGGAGAGTGGGTGGTGCTAGAGGGCCGAAACTTCGGCACCGCCGCAGAATCTCGGATCAAATCAGTCTCCTATGAGGCTGCTGGTGATGGCAGTGCCTACCAAAAAATATTGCACAGTTGCCAAAAAGTTACCAACCCTCGAGCAACCACCACATCAGCATTTGTCGGAGCACCTACCAAGGATGGATACTATTTCCACGCTAGCACCACCCCAGCATGTGTCTGCGGCACTTATGGCTACGATTACAAAAATGGGGCCGTCGAATACGCCACAACTCAGGTACGGAAAACACATTATCAGAAGGTAACCTTAGTTCTCTGAAAGTTTGAGTAGTGTCGATCTGAGACGAAATCCAGATGTGCCTTCGATTCTCATATTTGACTCATTCCCGTTCACTTCTACACACGAACCTCCGTCTTTCTCGTTTATTTCTTTACTTGCGATGATGGCGCTGCTTACTAATCAACTTAAGGTGTGCTTCATCAATTATGGTTGCGATTATCTCAAAGACATGGGCTGTGGCAACAGCGAGAATATTATTGCCTCCGTTGAATGCTCTGTACCTGATACAACGCTCAGGCCGTTCTACGACTGCCCCGATATGCCAGCTTTCTCTACGAATTCGAGCTGTCTTATGCTCACCGGCGTGATTAGTGGACCTCTTGGTGGTTCTTTGCCTCAGGCTATTGAGCTCTATGCCATCTGCACGGTCTATGATTTGAGTATTTATGGCCTCGGGCGCGCGAAATCAGGTGGTTCCGGTAGCAGCGGTCAGAGCTACACGTTTCCCTCGGATGCTATTCCGTCAGGCACTTACATCTGGGCGAGCAGTGAATTGGATGAGTTTAGTGCTTTTATGGGCTTTGCGCCCACTTATGCCAACCCTGCTGCAACTATCCTGAGTGGTACTGAAGCAGTTGAACTTTACATGGAGGGGCACGTGATCGAACGTTACGGTGAACCAAGTTACAACGACAGTTTTGGGGACCCATCCTGGTCGTTCGTGAACGGTTGGGCTTATCGTGTCAGCAACAGCACCGTAGGTTTAAGCGGCTACCAGGCCTTCGGCGCATCTGAGTGGACCGTAAAAGCTGGGTCGCTCGCAGCTTATTCAACCAACGCTGCTGTGTCCACAAATAATGCTTTCCCTGCAGGCACTTATGCGCCACGATTGGGGTGGAATCCTATGAAAGACTGTGATGTGGTGACCCCTTGTACGTGCAGCGTCTCCACAGACCACACTGCGATCAATTGTTCAACTGTTCCTGGCGCTGGTGCAGGTGAGCATAGTAGTCAGCTCTTAGGCACATGTGCACACCTTCACATCTTTATTTACATCTCCGTCCTTACGACTTTACCAAGTCACAACTGTATTGCTTATAACATAAATGGACTTTCTTTGCTGCTTCGTTTGTTTGCTGCGGGAATGAACAGGCCATATGTGGGTAGTGAATATCGATGGCAGTGCATCCGCGGCCTCGACGACTGCCTATGGCAGTCCCTTCATTTCGAGCCTTTCGGGTCTCGGTGCCGTTAATGCAAGCACCTATGGAGGTGAGGAGATCACTCTTTCAGGTTACAACTTTGGACCTAAGGATGGCGCTGGTGCAAGCGGTAACTCAAGCTTCCTTCAATCTGTCACCTATGGTCCTGGTGGGTCTGAATATGAAGCCGTAGGCTGTCGTATCTCTGTAGCTCATACTGAGATCGTGTGCCGTACAGTCGCTGGTATTGGCCCATCTCTCTCGTGGATCATCACAGTCGATGGCCAAGCCTCACAAGCTTCTGATAGCCCGAAGACCAACTATGCGCCACCAGTCCTGAATGGCTTGAGCCCTTTCCGAGTTGACACGGCAGGTGGTAGCACTCATATTTTGAATGGCACTGACCTCGGAATGGCATCAACTGACTCTTTTCTTCAAGTGCACCTTGACGGCGAGCTACTTTCTGTAAATGGTGCTGGAATCACGACGGTTTACCCCGCAGTCTCCAGCCGAATGTACAAAATTGCGAACCCAATGTATTCTGACGGCACCGATGGTGTTAGATCGCCTTGGATTGAAGCGCTTGCCATCGTGATGCCAGCGCTCGCTGATGAGGAACACGAGAAGGTTCTGACTGTGGATACAGGTAACACTGACTTCGGCGGTGCCGCCTCAATCACTTCCAACGCCGCAGTTGCTCTATATAAACCGCCAGTCCTGGAGCAGGTGCAAAACATTGAAGGAGAGCGCATCGGGACCCAGGCAACGTCTGATTTAGTGCTATTGGGACGTAACTTTGGGAGCATGGGCACCATCTATTACGATGGTCAAGCAGTGGACGAAAGCACTGTAACCAAATGGGATGACGACGAGTTGAACCTGCAAGTAATTGGACTTAGTGGCAACATCAGCGTTAGCGTCGGAAATTACCACACGGATAAGCTTTTCTTCGACGACTTCTCACCTGTGCTCTTTACCTCGGTTGCGACCTACATGCCCGATCCCAACGGTTACCGCACTGACGCGCGAGGAGACTACTCCACTGCCAGCGCCGTGGACGACGACAATACTGCCAACATTGGCTGCGGTGCTCAGAGAAACTTAACTCTTGCCGGCTTGTACTTTGGCTCCGCAGTGCAAGATTTGAGCGTATTGATTGGTGAAGGCATGTGGGCATCGGAGTGCATCATATGGCCTTCTTCGCTCGCGGAAATTACCACATTTGTATCCACCGACGTCGTTCGGTCAGTGACCTGCCAGGTTCCTACCGGTGCAGGGGTTGGTAACGTGATCACTTTTGCACGCGGCAAAAAGACTGCTGTAGAAACCAATGAAACTGCCTTGTTGGTGATCGACTACCGGCCGCCTTCCATCACTCGCGTTTGGCCCCAGCGGGTGCACACTACTGGCGGCAGCGTGACGGTTAGTGGCATCAACTTTGGCAACGAAAAAGCGCGAGCTGGAGTCACCTACGGTGCCACTAAGTTGAAACTTGAGGCAGATTCCTACACCCACACCTCAATGGTCATGACTGTACCCCCAGGTGATGGTCCTGGGCAGCCGTTGACGCTTCACGTGGCGGGTCAAGAGACTACCGTATATGCTTCAGCTAGTGCCGCTGCTGCTGCAGGTGCCACAACCACAACCAGTGCTTTGGGTAAACTCACTTTAGGGTACAAGTACTACGCACCTAATGTGACGTCAGTGAGAGTGCAGGGTTTGCGCTTGGGGGAGCCCGTGCCAACTGTGGGTGCTACGGTACTAATTATAGGAAGTGACTTTGGGTTGTCAGGGTCGATGACTACTCGAATGGTGCGCCTCTTGTCGAAAATAAACGATGATAACAATGACGATACGAGGCGTCGAGCTTTATCGTCAACTGATGACGATGCCGATGACGCAACCATGTGGGAAGAACTGCCATACATCGAAACGTCAGTGTTGCGGTCAAATCACTCTGATGCAATGATGCTCCTTGGCCCTGGTGAAGGTCAAAACATGCTGCTGGTGAACGTGAGTGGTCAAGTGACTTTGACACCGTTGAACTATGCGCCGCCGAACCTGACCATGGTCGAACCGCCGTCGGTACCTACCATCGGTGGAGCCAATGTGACTTTGCATGGCGTGAATTTCGGTGTGGGCGTATCTTTTACGCTGCGGCTGCGAGGCCCTGGCGATGACTTAAGTCAAGAAGGTTGCGACCACGAATGGACTGAAGCTGACTTGGCACTTTCCGCTGGTGGCAGTAATCCGAATGGAGCTATTTGGCAGTTTGCACAGGATCGACTGTCTTTCAAAGCACCCGCAGGGCAATGTGACGTGGCAATGAATTTGACGCTTGAAGTTGCAGGCCAACTATCGCTGCAAAGTTTGCCCTTCAGCTACGATTTGCCTGCTATTTCGATGCTATCAAAGGATGGGAAAGTTCCGTTGGGTCGCGACTGCAAGCGTACTTCTGATATGGCCTGTGGCTTGCTGACCTCGGGAGGCTATACAGTCACTGTGTCAGGCGTGAACTTTGGAGTTGAAGACCAGCAACTATGGTTCAATGAAGTTCAAATCGCGAATGAAGATGTTGAGTTCATGAGCCACACTGAATGTTCCTTTACAGTACCTGCAGGAGCTGGCCCTCGCGTCCCTGTACGTGTGGTGGTGGGCAGCCGCACATCTCCTCCAGCATTCTTCGCATACGATCCTCCATATGTGACATCTTTCACACCTAATGAGTTCGATGCGGACGAAGATTTGATTGAAATTTACGGTCGTAACTTTGGAACCACTTTAGAGGACGCCGGCGATGTCAAGGTAATGTTACATGCGCTCTTTGTTTTATGTATCTCCGTCATAATACTATACCTTGGTTTGTATTAATTCGCAACAGGTCTTTATTGGCAACACATCGTGCAGCAATGTCATCATCAACTCATACGTAGCATCAATTTGGCAAACGACGCGTGCAGGGACTCCTTATTTGTGGTGCTCCATAGGCCACACCACTGTTGGATCTAAGTCCGTGTCTATCTTTGTGGCGGGTCAAAACGTAACGAAAGATGCGCCAAACAGCGGCGTGCGGGGGGTGTGTTCGTCGGGGTTTTATGGCCAAGAGGCGTTTACTGCATTTACCAACAGTGACAGCGAGTGTGAAATGCCGTGTACTAGAGCCGACGTCAATCCGCGTAACCCAGATGGTCGCCGATGCACAGCGCGTTACGACGACAATGCGGATAAATTTATGCTTGAGGCACCATTTACTGATGAAGACCCGGAATGCCAAGAAGAGTGGAATTGCTTAGTGCGAACCGAACTGCGCACGGGTGAGGTTGCGAATTGTACGCTGTTGACGCGCACCGACGAGTACTGCAGCGTGTGCCCAACCGGTTCCGCATGCGGTGATTTCACCACCCTGTACTCAGTGGAGCCCATCGCGGAAGCTGGCTATTGGCGAACAGCTCTCAAAAGTGGTGACGACAATCACGACGGAATCTTCACGTGCCCGGATGAGCGCAAGCACCGCCCATACTGCTGGGACTTTTCGCCATGTTTGCCAACGGAGTCCTGCTTGGGCAACAATGAGTGTCTGAAGGGTTACACTGATGTGAAGTGCGCGCAGTGCTGCGACTGGAACTATGTGAAACTTGAAGATGGAAGTAAGAATCCAGATTGTTTCGATGACGAAACTGGAGAGCATTTTTTGTACCATCGCATCTACGGCAAGTGTGAAGAGTGCCCAGATAATATCAAATGGCTTATTTTGGGCACCTTTTGCTTTCTCATCTTTTGTGGCCTCCTGGGGCGGCGGCTGCAGCGTAAGAAAGTTGACCTGGCCATCTTCAGCATTGGTGTGGATTATTTCCAAGTGCTCGCTATTTTCGCATCCACTGAAGTCAAATGGCCTGCATCCGTTATGTATCTGTACCGCCTATTCAGCGTCTTCAACTTCAGCATCAATCTGACACCGCCTGAATGTTTGCTTGAGGTACCGTACCGCACCAAATGGCTCGTGATGCAGTGGTTCCCGTCAATTATATTTGCCGTTGTCGGGGTGGTGTACATTTACACATATCTTTACAGTATGATCTGTAGCCGACACCGCACCAAACGCATTAAGGCAGTGCGTAGTTCGATGACGGCAGGGAGCCTTCTTGCAATGTACATTTTATACCTCAATATTTCAGAGAACACGCTACAACCGCTTAATTGCAACACTATTTTGTCCGAAGATGGTGAGCGCTCGAAACTTCAGTTTATGCAAGCGCAACCGTCCGAGGTGTGCTGGCAGACGGGTAAATACACGCTTCAGATGGAGCTATTGCCATACGCATGGGCCTTCTTCGTCGTGTACACAATAGGGTACCCTTTGTTGGTAATGCGCCTTTTGTTGCACAGTAAAAACCGCCAGAAATGCATCAATGACCAGTACTTGCGATGCTTGGGGACGGGGTCGAAAAAAGAAACGAACAAGGCGTACTTCGATTTCCGTTCGAAGTATGCAACGCTGTACTTCAAATTCAAGCCTAGGCTGTACTACTGGATTCTGATCATTATTGCACGTAAGCTCTGCATCGTCAGCTTCACATTGCTCTTCCACGTGAATGCCACCATGCAGTTGGCAATGATTTTGCTCGTCATGTTTATATCATACACCTTGCAGGTGAAGTGCAACCCCTACTTGAGCCGTGCCGACTACAGTGACATTGTGGGTGAAATGGACTCTGAGGAATACCAAGCTTTAGTTGGACCGTATGGTGCTTGTCCGCAGCCGTCAGGGATCGGTTACGAGACGTTGCTTAATGACTCGAACAATAAGGCTTCAATGCTTAGCCACAGTAGCCTAGCTGCCACCTACCAGAAGCTTCGGTCAGGCGGTATGACCCGCGATGACTTCAATAAGTCAGCTGCAGAGTTTCTTAAGTACGCTTTCAATTACAACACGGTGGAGTCAGTGCTTCTCTTTTGTGGCATTTTGGTGTGCCTCTTTGGCATCATGTTTGCCTCCGAGTTCACGGGCCCAGGTGAAGCAATGTACGAACGGCTGGGCGAACTGACACTTGCGATCATCTGCACTTCACTGGCCTATTACTTCAGTGTGGTGTGGGTCGAAGTCATTGCAGTCATGTACCCAGGCCTGAAAATCAGCTTTGTATCAGGAGCTGTAGACCAAAAGAAAGATCAGCAAATCTTGGACGAAGCTGGCAACGTGATCGGCGTTAAAGGCGACGAAGACGAAGAAGAAGAGGCCATGATTGCGCTTCAAACTGAAAACATGAATGAAGAAGAGCGTGACCAGCACCGCATCCGGTTGGCTGAGGTAGGCATTGTTTACGCCGACACCAATCCTTTAATGGTGCGCCAGTTCGGAAGCGCAGCAGCTGCACAGGCAGCACTCGCAGCCTCGGCATCTTCTGAAGGACAAGTGGGCGAGGAGACCGACAGGGGACCAGCACTACTATCTTTGGAGAAACAAATAGAATTGCAAGGCACAGTCTCTAAATTAATGGACGAAATCAAGGGTCTCAAGAAAAAAGTTGCCCTCAGTGGAGCAGGAAATGCGGGTGCAACAAAACCGGGGTCTAGTAGTAAAAGTGCAGCGGATAGTGCCACCAAGAAGAAGCTCAAATCCAATTTCGGTGGAGATGTGCGCCCTGGAGACGAGCGAAAGATGCGCGCAGGGCACAATTCAGACAGTGGCGATCGTCAAAGTGTATCCAATCCGGCTGCGAATGATACCTGGCAAGGAACTGCTCAAGAGAAAGCCCCCAAGAAGAAATTGACTGCTAAGAAAAGGATAACCGCTGATAGCGGCGACGACGACGTTGTTGTTGATCTTGATTCCACTTTTGGGCTAGGCGCCACAAAAAGCGCCTCCCAAGTGGTGCGGCTTGGTAATGCTGGCAGCTCGAGCACTAGCAGTGAGTACTTTTCCAACCCAATGGCGAGGAGCGCTATGACAAAAGAAGGTAGTCGCAGTGGCAATAGCACCTTGAAGCCACCAGTAGCAGCAGCGGCGACGAGTGGCAATGGCAAGACAAAGAACACTTTGAGCGCCAAAAAAGCAGCAGGCTTAGCAGGAGCAGAATTTGACAACGAAGACTTGCTCTGAATGCCGCATATCAGATCAGCGACGTCATGGCCGGACTGTGTGCCAATCCAACTTCACAGGAGTTCGCCTGAAAAGCAGTCAGTTATAAGTTTTTATGTAGGGGCCTGTTCTTTCGATGTCAATGCAGCAGGGTACATTACCTAAGAAAATTATACTTAGGGATAGAAATGGGGACCATGTGAATTAAAGGGCACTTTATTTTAATTCAAACAAAAATTCTCAAAAGGGAAGGAAAGAGTAAGGGGACTCCTCCCTGGTTATGTATGGGTTCATCCCCGAGTTCCTCGGCTACGAGAT
>Ga0307979_1000894_pt1 | contig 21047 bp, 14 predicted proteins | sample OrgLakmetage1058_FD_201833 | JGI IMG/M metagenome (GOLD analysis project Ga0307979, IMG submission 201833) | Saline water microbial communities from Organic Lake, Antarctica - #1058 | ecosystem: Environmental > Aquatic > Non-marine Saline and Alkaline > Saline | place: Antarctica: Organic Lake...
CTTACAGCTGGCCTAAGGATTGTAGAAACTGATCTCCCCTGTAAGGGGCAGTTACAGAGGTTGAAGTCATAACTACTGTGCACTTCCCTTTTCTTTTATAACCTCTGCTATTAAACCATTGCCTAGTACTTCTACTACTTCTACAGGTAATGGGCCGAGGCCAGGTAAATTAAAATCTAGGAAAGTCGATTGGCTCGCAGAGCAGGGGCTTTGATACGAGGACAAAAAAATAAAAGAAAATTGAATTTTGGCGATTAATTCCAGTCCCTAGCTTTGGTCTGATCGCACTGCACCTAAACTATAAACTACGAAAGCAGAAGATTAAGTCAAGGAGAAAACGCTGCTTTTTGAAGTTTTTGAAGTTTGAAGCCATTGCTGGGATGTAATTTAAGCACAATTCCAGTGCTCTTTGTTACCTGAACTTACAGAAGAGATCAAAGAGAAAAGCCACTCGCACCTAATACAAAACATTGTCTTCACTCTTAATCCTTGTCCTCTGGGCAACTTGCTTCCTCTGAAACTTTCATTCGCGCATTTTGAGCTTTTTCTGCCATCTTCATTTTAATTTTGCTCGCAATTGAAGCACTAAGCGCCGGTAACGCAGAAGGCCTTTTGACTTGGCCAAAAGTAGCAGCCAACTTTTTGCTCTTAAGTGCTGGCTTTTGAATCATTGACCCTCTTAATTGCTTGACGAAGCTGCGTCGGCCAGAACCTCTCCGTTTTTGATCTGAAGTAGTATGAAATGGAGACACTGGTGGCGATGCTGCTGACCCACGTCTCTGTGCTTCGCTGGACGTGTGCGTCACTGATCCGTTGCGAGTCAAAAGATTACTCACGAACTCTAGTTTATCTCTTTCAGTCATAAATGAAAGCACTCCCTCAAGTTTCTCGACTGATATCGTGAATAGTTCTGACACCGAAATCGCTGCCGTATCCTCAATACGTGTTCCCCCAACTGACATCAGGCAACCTTCGCCGAAATGATTTCCTTCGCGGTAGATATCACCTAAAATTTCCGCACGTCTTCTTGCGAGAGTCAGAGGTGATGACGGGGAATTGTTTGCTGCAGCAGCTGATGATTGCGCATCTGATCTTCTGTAGTCCTCATCATTGAGTTTTACCCGTACAGCTCCACTTGAAATGAAGTATACGTCAAAGCCAATATCACCAACCTCGTAGATAGATGTTTCCGCTGCTGCGATTTGCTTTCGCATAGCCCCAGCAAGGCGTTTCTTCGTCAGCGCCGAAGAATCGTGAATTATAGGAATCTTTCTGAGGGCCTGGCCTGATACAATATGAGCAATCTCTATGCGGAGAGGGGCTGGAAGGTCGTCGAGGATTGCGGCTTCGTCAAGGCATCGCGCTGTGTGCCAAAGATGAGCATAATGAAGCATCACTGCATTCTTCAATGCTGGCTCAAAACGGCGGTATTTCATGTAGTTCATAAGCCTTGTCATTTTTTCCTTGAATGCATTGTCCCCTCGCTCGTCAATTTGCTTGAGGATTGCTTGCCATGCACCAATGATAGATGCGCACAGCGAGCAGCTCGTCAAGATTACAATCAGTTCCCATATTGTTTCGAGGCTGTTTGTTGGATAGATGTCCCCATATCCAACCGTTGATAAGGTAACGGTGACCATATAAAACGCGCGGGTATAACACTCACTCCATCCTACCACGAATTCTTCGCTTCCTGTTGAACCATTGTCACAAATTGACATGGATTGTGTTTTGTCGTTGTAATATGACAGCGGCATCATTGAAGTCGAGGCCCAAGTTCGGTTACGGAACGGCGCTTGAAAACGATGGAGGCCGAACCAAATGCAGCAAAACCAGTGGTTGATGATTAGGCACAATGTTACAATGCGGAAGATGAGGGCAACTGACGAAGACATGCGAAGTTTGCAAGCTATCGACGCGTAATCTTCCATGAGCTTAAAGTAGTCGAAGAGCCTATGTACACGAATGATATGTACGAGTCGAAACTGATGCATCAAACCAGTGCCAATGCTTGAGTGCATACAGAGGAATTCTAGCGGCAGTGAACCCGCTACATCTAGAGCAATTTTGAATGTTGAGGAACTTCCAACGCTACCACTTTCTCTCTCTCTAATTTCGTCATCAGTCTGATTTGCAAGGCGTGGGAAGATGATTACTCGAAGAACGAGGTCACTCATGAAAAATACATCCACCCCAAAATTGAAGAATACATGAAAGTCAAAGGCATACCCTTCAGAAAACGCAGCCTGGAAGGGAATGACGCCTGCAGTGTAAATAGTGCACAATGCCATCAGGAAGTCCCAGAAGAAGCGAATCCATGACCCCGGGCGAAAGTGCTCCGTCACAGTGCCGAATTCTGTAACTTCTTCGGTTGAAGATGCTTGAAAGACCAACCGGTGGAGTTTTGATGATTCTTCTTCGCTCTTTTTCAAATTCATAGATAGAGCAGAGTTTCGTTTCTGATTACTTTCCTTCAAGTTTTCGAAAATACTTCTCATTAAAGTGAGATCGAAATCTCGCGATAAAAGTTCGTTGTCGAGATCATTCTTGGTTAAGATGAGGAGCTCACAACAGTCTGCTGCTTGAATCGTTGCCGTGCGTTGCTGGCGATAAAAGAGGGCCTGCTCCCCGAAAAATGCACCCGCATCGAGGGTAGCGTATACCATCGAGCGATCAGATGAAACAACCTCAACGGTGCCACTTACCAAGAAAAACATTTCAGCCCCAAGATCACCTTGTTGCACTATGATATCATCTTTGGCAAACCTTACAGCTTGAAGTGCCGAGGCGAGAGCACGATGAACATCATCGGAGCAGAAGTCAAAAAAGGGGCACCTCTTGATGTATGGCAGCTTACTGCAATCAATCAAATCAAGTTGGATCGTGACAGGCAGCGTTGAAAGCACTTCAGTCTCATCTGTCACTGTGTCACCTTGGTGGTTACTCCACACATAGCCCATATACTGGAGAACTCGCTGTTTTAAATTGAATGGAATATCATGATGTTGCATATACGCGTTCAAGGCATCCATCTTGGTGTTTTGAGTTGCTGAGTCTGTTTCTAAGTTGGAAACGAGGCCTGCAATGTTGCCAATAATAGCTGCATTCACTGTCATCCCCAAAAAGATGCTCATGAAAGCGTAAAATGTTTCAGTGCATGTCGTAGGGTAAGTGTCACCGATCACTACTACTACCAAAGTCGGTAAAGCCCAATTTAGTGCTCGTACGTATTGCGCTGCAGCCGCGGCAGGGCCAGGATATCCACTAGCAGATAGTTGCTCGTTCTCGATCTGAAGGAGTACCCAAGTGCGGCGCCAAATGCACTGTGCTCTAGCGGATGCAATAGAGCTCGAATCATTATTTGCTCTAAGAGTGTCAAGTGTAACTTCTTCATAGCAGGTGTTTCGCGTTGAATAATTCTTAAAGCGGGCTAAGCTGAAAAATCCACAAGCTGCCCAATGTGAGACGAGGGCTACGCCTATTAAAAGCTGCGCAAGGTGCACAACCGTGATATTTAATGCTCGTGGAAAGCGGTCACTGAGAGAAACTGTTAGTGTTCGAGTTAGATTGAAGAGCTTCGTTATGCGAAGAATCTTTGGTAGACGAGCCAAAGCCATGAAAAGTGCCCAGTCATTGCCCAAGCCGAATGAGCGACTTTTCATACGAATCAAATATATGGCGAGTACAAATATGTCGTAAGGAAACGCTGCGATGCATTCCAAAACGTGTGGTCGCAAAAAGACCAGGGCGCCATGCTTAGGCTGATCTTCGCCTTCGATAATTCCATCGACTCTGTCAATACCGCGAAATTGCAGCCACTTCGACATAGTCAAGTCAATTATGAATGGAAGGTCCATTGCATAATCGATTACATATGATTTCGGGTCAGAGACAAATGCGATACGATAGGGAACACTTGCAACATTGTAAAAGGCTACAATTAGTAACACGCTATTCCACACTTCATGAGCAATTGTTCCTGTTGTCGCAACTGCAACTATGCTTTGATCGAGCTGCATCACTGCCAATTTTATAGAAGAGCTTGAGGTGGAAGTATCAGTGCTTTCAAGCCCACCAGAGTTCCCTTTCCACAAACTACGATCATTCATATATTTGGGCAAGTGAAAGGATTCAACTCTTTGGAGAATCTTATCACGATGCCTTCGAACATTATCAGTGAGCCGATTGTTAAGAATGATTTTACCATTCAAGGAAAAATCCAACTCCGCTAGAAAAGCACTTTTCTCGTCAGGGAATCCTTCTAGGGCCTCATTGAAATCTGATTTTGACAACTCAAAACAATCGCAATAAGTGAAGCATTTGACCATGCTGCACCGGGTTGTTACTTTTGTCAACAGACACGACTCCCCAAAACACTCGCCACGACCTAATACCGCATACGTCAAGTCGTCATTTGGAGAGCATATATGCACAATACCTTTTTCGATGACGTAAAGTTCCTTTCCAACAATGTTTGCTTGCATGATGATATCGCCAGGCACAAAAATGCGAGGGACTAGCACTGAGACTACATTATTGATCACACCGACTGGCATGTTGGAAAAGAATGGAAGGCTCGTCAAAGTCTTTCCAGCAATAGCGAGCGCAACGCGTTGACGTAAAGGGCCGGGAAGCTCATTCAAAATGGAAACTTCGTCAATGCCTCCTTGGCGAGACCAGATATAATTATAATAGCGCAGAACGCGAAAGCTTTGGACCGAGGAGTAGTTGCGACGCACGAGAAGGTCGCGTACGCGAGATATTTTGGCCCGGTGACTGGTCTGGGCCTGATTAAGATTCGATACACAAGCGGCAAGGCCTCCAACCATAGCAGGTACAATCAAGCCACCGAAGAGGACAACAATCGTTGCAAAGAACATTTCGATTGTACTCTTTGGAACGATGTCACCATACCCAACCGTAGACATGCCCACTATTGCCCAATATACTGCGCGGAGATATAAACTGGAAGGGAGACGTGCACTGCCATGAGGCGGTAATGTGAATCTTGGATCTGAAGAGTCAGAATCAATCCAGTTATCGTCGCCAGCGTTTTGTGAAATCCGTCCCATGAGAATAAAAAAGCAGCCTACCCAATGGCATAGCAGAAACATAGCTACGTTCAAATTGAGAAGTCGCCTGAACGGGGCAGATAAAATAACGCAAAGCCTCTGAGCATTTCGTTCGACATTTTGCACAAGCTTGGGCAAATGATATAAACGAGGTAATTTTGTGCATCGGAGCATTGGGCTATACTTCCCACCAATAGCAAAGGCCAGAGCATCCCAAGGTATACCGCACACTACCTCAAAGGCAATGGAGGTGTCCTTGTGAAACTTTAATCGAATTCTTTCAGGGTCAACAACAAGGATCCCTTCTTCCTTGAAAAAGAAGAAGTTGAATCGTAAGAAAGTGTCAATGAGAAAAATGCCGTCGAAAAAGTATGAGGCAGAGAGGCCGGCATAATTTTCAAGGAAACCACCAGATAATTGTGGAGGGAATGAGATGGCCACCCAATACGGTAAGAAACAGCAGTAATAAGATGATGCAACCAATAACACAACATCCCAGGTTCGCCGAAATAGCGAGTCAGGCACAAATGCAGTGCGAAGACCACGAGCATAAACATGCGATTCGTCTAGGCCTCCAGTGAGGAGCATCTTTTTGGCCGTTGATTTTGAACTCTTCATGGCTATTGTGTGCATTTCACTTATCTGAGTGGGGGTGCACTGCTCCGTTGATATGTGTTGAAAATCTTCAGCAGGCAGAGAAAAGATCTCACAATATGTCTTCGCTACAACTGCGTTTTCACTCTTTGAACTTTCAAACAAACTGGACAGCCCAAAAGAGTCACTTCGCTCAAGGCGCTGCAAGACGTTCCGATTTTTTGTGAGGTCTACCACCTCAGCGATTCCTCTCGACACGATTAGTGCGCCATTTTGGACCACGTCAGAGGCAAGAATCTCATCCATGGGCGAATAAACACTACTCTCAATGCATGAAGAAAGCGCATTGAGAAGACTGTTTTTAGCTCGTCGAAGAATGGGGAGGTTTTGGAGGAGCTCGCAAGTGATTTGGTTAGCAATCTTTTGTTTGAGCGTGCTTGGGAGCTCTGCAAGTATTTGCTGCTCGTTCACGCCTTTGAAATTCAGCCAGTGGTATTCGTAAAATGCAGTGACGCGATCCGATAGCTCTCTCGGCAGTCTGCGATAACTCATATACTTGGCTAAAGAGTCCATTTTGTTCTGATGGTCGGTATAGGCTCGATCTAGGCTCAAGAATAATAGGGTCAAATTTCCAATTGATATTGTGCAAAGACCAATGCCCACGTACATGCTGCAAACTGCCAGTATTGTTTCTTCATAATTGACTGGCACGATGTCTCCGTAACCGGTAGTGATCATTGTGATGAGAGCCCAGTATATTGATCTCAAATAACAGTTCGCCCATGCCATCAACATGATTACTTCTCCATCTTTATCCAGAGTGATCAAGGGCTTTTCGCCTCCAAAATTTAGCTCTGCCCAGTTTTGTCGTTGTCCTCGCCCAGCGAGATTACAAGCGAGATGAAACCAAGCGCATGCGGCAAAATGCCCTGCTATTGCGGATATAATGACAAGGGTTATTGTTCTTTGAATGCCAGTGTTGAGTAGCACGCGCCCCTCTTCAAGATAGCGGTACATGCGGTCATGTATTCTCTTTGAAACCAATACAACAAGTAACCGATTTGTTCGAAAAATCGTGAGAGGAACACGAGAATCAGACGCAAAGGCGATAAATTCCAATGGAGCCACAGCAATGGCACATACGAGCAATCGAAATGAGTGGACAAAGCGGACCCAACGGGAGGTTCGAAGCATCGTCACTGTCGTCTTGTTTAAGCTCATCTTCACTTGACCTTCTCCGTGATTCATGGCCATGGCGCGCATCAAAGAATTCTTTTCAGTTGACTCAACTATGCTTTTGAAACTTTTCATTGAGTGCAGTGCATTACGCTTCAGACTTCCTGCAGCAGGTTGCACACTACCAGCTGAACACCCCGTTGTACTATCTAGTGATGGTACCACCTTTGTGAATTTATTACGCTCTTTGCGAAAATAAATGACGAAAAGTTCAAGAATGAGGATTCCATCGGAAGTGTAATCGAGAAGCAAGAAGGGTGAATTTGCCGCAGAGTAGGCAAATCCTGGTAAAAAGACTAGCCGAAGTGGTATCGACCACAAAATGTAGAGAGTTGCAAACGTAGGAGCAGCAGCTCGGTACATTTTTTTATTATGGAGCCATTCCTAGTACGATGATAGTTCGTGAGGGATTGAGACATAGAAGAAAATGTATGTCAGGGCCGATATCATGCGCATGCGCATCATCAAGTTTAACGTACCGCCACATCCTGAACAGAGCTTCTTTTTGGGGCAGGTTCAACTAAGCCAACTGATGCTGGTGTTCTTCGTGTTGCAGCATGAATTCCTGGCATGCCAGGTAGCTTGCCTACCGGAGACCCCATTGGAACTGGCGAGAAAGTGAAACCTCTATGAAATAACTCCGTTGGGTGTGCCACGGCTCTATCACATGTAAATCAAACATTTTTACAACGAATCAAACGGAAATACTTGTTAAAACGGTATTACCATATACGATTCAATATTGTTGGATATATTTGGAGAAAAGTTGAATGGTGAAACCATAGATATATTGATCATCTAGAAATCTAGAGACTCACGGCTTATATGATATACTGAAGTGCTAGTAAAAGGGTTATATCATTATGAATAGTAGTAGAGACTACAGATCAGAATGGTATTGATCTACCTGATACTTTTATCAAATAATTAGTGGACTACCGATAGAATCATAAAGCACTCAGAAATCTAACGCTTGCGCAATTACTTTGAAATGCCCCCGAAAAAGAAGAAACAATCCGTAGCAGATAATAATGATGCTGCGACCGTGCTTCCGGGTGCTGGGACAACGTATAGTCTCCGCCAGGAATGCAAGCTTCAATCTCTCTCCTACGAGTTAAGTGCGTTTTCATTGTCTTACGCCCAGCCATCTATTGAATTGCATTATATAAAGTGTTGGCGTATTATGTACCTTTACCTTCTTGGCTCCATGTAATCGCAGGAGAACGGACAGAAATTGCCAGCCAAGCCTCGGAAGCAAAGTCTAAAGCCGAGCACGAAAGAGGTGTAGCGATGCGGATGCTAGCTCAAGAACAATCAGCTCATGAAGCAACACGGAAAGAGCTCACTTCATCTTTTTTGAGTATGAAAGAATCCTTGACTGAAAGAATTGTCAAAGTATCTTCCCAAATACAAGAATTGCATGACGCCAGAGATGAATTAGACTTTGGAATCCAGGCTTTAAAGAAGAATCATGTTGCAGCTCTCTCCAAAAAGGATGATGATATTGCCGCACTGAAATCAAAAATGGATGATAGTACGTCGAATTGTGACTAATTGTGCTTATGCTTGCTTATTACATCTGACAATTTGTGTTCTTTTTCCACTGCTGTTTAAATATTCCAGTGGCCCAAGAGTTTAAAGATATGCTCCAAGCAGTAATGAGCAAAATGTCTGAGCGTGTGGCACTTCCAGAGCCAGAGCGACTATCGCGTGGACGAGTCCTCTCACAGGGACTCCGGGATGCGTACAAACCAAAAATAATTAAATCCTTCGATTTGGAATGATTAAGTATTGTCACAATTGGGCCTTTATTCTCTTTTGCTCGAATTTTTCTTCGCGAACAAATTGATAGTGCGAAACAACCATTCTCATTGAATATTGGCGCAGACTCTGCTGGGCGCTATGATTAACAGAACCCACAAGGAGCAAACTTCAAATCTGAAAATAGTATACTTCAGCATCAAGACCTTTATTGAGCTATGCGAAGTATCGTCAAACGTATTAATCACAAAAAACGCAGATGCACGAAAGCATAACCAAGCGCAACGCACAATGCAACCACTTGTTAGTAATAGATCCGCAGGCATATACAAAAATGATGTTTCTCTAGAGGGGCATTTAGGGCTATGAGCTATGAGTTATGGGCCATGAAGTGGCCGTTTGTTGTGTTTGCAGTGCGCTGCTTGCTGCTTGGCTTAGCTCGTCGGTGGGGTAATTAGTTTTTTTGCATATGCCATGGCCCCTTCTCTAACTTCTCTGAAATGCCAATTCCCTTATCTTCCCATCTCCTAATTTCTAATTGCCGATCTCCTTTCCTCCTTTGTGTTCTGTTCGCTAATATGGCCTTTCGTTGAGACATATCGGGCCTTCCTCATATCCATATAACATAACGCTTAAACTATGCATGTCATAAATCTTCTAATTCCGGCCCTTCGGGGCCTGTCTCATAAATCATAGACCAAAGAGGAACTAACACGGAACTGGATTCTGAATTCCGAAGTGGCAATGGAAACACGCCGATTAGATTAGATTAGATTATACTCCCCAATTGCAAAGAAACAACAACAAATAGCATAAAGCTGCGTTTTGATGAATCCTCCAGAACAAGTCTGACTGGGCTGAGTGTCCTTTTGCGCAATGCAATATTCATCTTTACTCTCATGAACCCTGCAGGATCAATTCTCGGAAGGAGGCATAGGTTTCGAGTACGTCCGTGATCTCCACTTCGACCTATCTTCTGCTATGGCACGCCATTCCTTGAAGTTGACCGGTATTCCTTTGCACTTTAGAGTCCTTTTCAATGTCCGACCCCATGTCATCTCAGGGCATCCATTCGGCCTTGAGTGTGCTACCCAGCTAGTAAGCAACTGCCGCGGCGCCCGAGTCATGTGCATCCGAGCGACGTGGCCAGCCCAACGAAGAATCCGATTGTGATAGTAGCCATCAAGGTCCATGGCATCATGACACTGAGCCTTTGAAAAAGACCCGAGTCATGGGCATCCGAGCGACGTGGCCAGCCCAACGAAGAATCCGATTGTGATAGTAGCTATCAAGGTCCATGGCATCATGACACTGAGCCTTTGAAAAAGATTGGCTGAACTAATGTGATGATGAAAGGCATGACGAAGGCTGACACAACACATGCTACGAACGCAGCGCTTATGGGAGCTACGGAGTCGGTTGAATAAGTCGAGAAATAAGAAAGAAGGGGCCACTCTTTAACAGCTAATCCTTCGCGAGGATTGTAACTGCGTCCCAAAACTCTTCGCCCTCACCGCTAAAAAATTGGGCGCCATTTGCTGGCGGCGTTGAAATTGGCAAGCCAGCTCCTTCGCGGAGATTAGTAGGAGAAGGGAAGGCACGGCTGGCAGGTGCTCCTCCCTCGGACCCACCAGATGGGCCTTGATGGGTAGTTGTTTGGTTGTTTGCTCCTTCGTCGTTGACGGCACCTTCGTCGTTGTCCGCAGTGCCCGGCACTACGAAACCGCCGTTGACCACGAAGCTACCGTTGGCGCCAATGCTGCCCCAGTCTACCGACGAGGTCACGCAACCCGCTGGGGCGTTGGTGTCAAGGGGCGCTAAGCGAGCCCGAAGCACCGCCAACGCTGACGACGTGTTTGAGGGCGAGGACGAAGACGAAGCAAACGAGGACGAAAACGAGGAAGGCTCCGAGCCGGAGCGAAGCGAATGCATGTTTGCCATAGGTGTCGACGCATCCGATTGGGAAGCGGGTAGGTCAGCAAAGGTCACGCCACTCGGAGCGGAAAAGGAGGAGGACAAGGACGACAACGCGGCCGCCGCTTCTGCCGCGGACGCAGACGCCGCGTCATAAGCAGTCCCATCAGCCACTGAAGACGACAACGAAGCAGCCGGCAAAGAAGACGAGCGAGAGGCCGCCGCCATGGCGGCGCCAAACGCAAAAGCATCCGGCAAGCCGGTGCGCGGAGACGCCATCGAGGGATGAACACCAGACGACGAACTGCTTGCAGCACCGCCGCCACTGCCGCCAACACCACCACCGCCAACGGCCCGGACGTCCATGCCCATGCCAGCTTCCTCCGTGGGGGAGGCTTGAGAAGCACGCGCGTAGCTACTGCTACTGTGTGGGTAGTGGTGGTAGTGGTGGCCGGTATCGCTGCTGCTGCTGCTTTCGGAAGGCGCTAGCGCGCGAAACCCAAACGCCAAGTGGCTCGACTGCTGGCCCTGGGGGTTTACGGTGACCACCAAGTGCACGCGGGCGCGGCACTGCACGTAGCCCCGCCGGGGCCAGGTCACCCACAGCCGCACGACGTCGTGCACTTCGCGCGCGCACTCTTTCACCGTGTCCAGCGACAGCGGAAAGCTCCCGCTGCCTCCTCTTTCTGCCGCTGCGGCTAGCCCTGGAATCATCTCGTTGCACACCATGGTCAAGGCAAGGCCTTTCCAGAGCCGCCCCACGTGGCTGCACACTTTGAACACGTCGTCAGGATGAATGAAGAGCTCCGTGGAAGGGCGTCCTTGGGCCTGCCAACTCGCTTGCAAGATTTCTCGGCTCAGAACGTAGGCTTCAAAGGCTTTGTTCGAGAAAAAAGTCGCCACACCGTTGACCACGTGCTTCACCAAGCCCAGCTGAGCTCCTGACGAGTGGTCGTGGAGCCAGCACATGGACGCCGGTAGCGGAGGCAGGCCCGACAGTGACCCAGCCCCGGCTACGCCCATGGCCAGCAGCGAAAAAGGCGCTCCCTGCCGCAACGCGGGGTTGCTGTCACTGGTCGAAGATGTGGCACCTGGGATGCTCCTGTCGCCACTGTTGCTGCCGCTGTGGTAGCTGTCGCCGCTGCTGTTCGTGTAGTAGGCGTTGCCGCTCCCATCGCCGCCCCCACTGTGGTAGTTGTAGGTACCGCTGCCGTTGCCGCTGGAGTGGCCGCTGGAGTTGCCGTCGCCAGAGCCCAAGCCCGTGTCGTTGGTTTCGTGGAACAACGCCGTGATTTCGCTGAGCAGCGTGGACACCGACCCGAAACTGCCGAGTAGCCCACCCATGCTGTGGCCCGCCGCTGACGCCAGAGTCATGGCCCGCGCCAGCAAGCCGCAGTCGCGCCGCCGCACCGCCACCAGCGTCCACTCCCGCAGCAGCTCGATGGGAATGTCTGTGGCTTCATGGTTCCGCTCCACCAGGGCTTTCATGATCCCTTGCTCGCAGTCCAAATTGGAGTCGACGCCGGGCATGGCCATCGCGGCCGCTAGGCGCCTTGCCATGGCCGAGCCTTCGTTGCCAGCGCCTGCTCCCACTCCTCCTGCCGCAGTGGCGGCGGAACGTGCTCCTCGTGCTGCTGCTGCTGCAATGGTGCTGGCGTTGCTGCCGCGAGGCCCCTTGCTACTGCCTCGAGGCCGGCGCGGCGCCTGCCCACTTCCGCCGCCTCCTCCCTGTGCAGCCTTGGCAGACGAAGCACGAGGAGCGGCCGCGAGGTCGCTGCTGGCAATCCGGGGCGAAACGCTTTCGCTGCCTTGGCGGGCCAGCTTGCCGCGGGGCCGCGGCGGCGCAAACTCACAGGGAACTTTGAGACGTCTACACCGAGAGCATGTAGCCTCGGTGCTCGGCGCGTCGCACTGCTCACGTAGCACAAGAGAAACCCCGAGTACATCGGTGCACAAAGAAAGAGGTAATTGATGATCAATCTTCCGATGAACGACAGAATTTCACGAAGAAGCAAGGGGGAGAAGCACTACAATAGGAATTCCAAGAGTTCAAACCTATTAACTTTGTTCACGGACTGAAAGAGGATCGAGGGATCAGCGATACAAACCTCAAGCGTCAAGCATACGTACCTTTGCTTTGGATCTGTTGCAAGCTACGCATGCATGCGGTGTGCGCTGACGCTTCGCGGCCTTCACAGGTTCGCCATTAGGAAAATCATTGTTGCTGCTGTTGTTCATGATCAGTCGCTCTTTACAAAGGCGTCTCGACCGCTCACCACATGCACTGCTTGAGCGCTTGAGCTACTTGTGGTCGTTATTATTCCAGGATTCCCCTCAGAGAACGAAAAAGCTGAAAACACAAAAAAGTGAGGGAATATTTGGAATTTACAGCAATACAGTGTACCTAATGTAGTACTAATGTAGTATCTTCTACGGAGGAGGGGTAAACTGTACTTACAATAGAGTATACTTACCCCCATTCAACCCGGGATAAAGCTAGCTAGTTGCAGCACAGTTCTTCTCTCGGATTTACTAAGTGTGGTTTTTCCCTCTTTTTTCTTTTTATACCATACTAGTGCATTTTTTTTTCAACTTACATAATTTAAGTAGTATCTTCTACGGAGGAGGGGTAAACTGTACTTACAATAGAGTATGCTTACATAGCAGATGCAGCAGATAGGTACACACGAATGAGCGCTCAGTCCCGCCGACTTGTTCGGAGGAAAGGCGCAAGTTGGAGCCTTAATTGGCCTTCTGGAGCGAATTTGCTAGCGCATGTGCAGCTCAAGTGCATTCTTTATGTGCCTCTGTGACTGCTCTGTACTTGCCTTTCTTTGTTTTTGGAAGAGTATTAACTAGACTAGACTAGACCACATAGGTTGGATGCAGGGTAAATAGAGGGCAAAACCCGAGGGCAACTGCACCTGCCCAGGCCGGTTGTGCCCATTCGGCCGAGAGTTTGCTACCCAACCAGAGAGCAACTGCCGCGGCGCCAGAGGCATAGGTCATAGGCATAGGCAATAGGCAATAGGCATCCGAGAAACGTGGCCAGCCCAACGAAGAATCCGGTTATGATAGCAGGAATCAAGGTCCATAGCATAATGCCTTTGAAGGGGTGTGGATGAACTAATGTGGTGATGGAGGGCATGGCGAAGGCCGGAAGGCTGACACGGCGAATTTTGCCGCATGCTACGGGCATGGCGCCCATGGGATTGGCATTGGCATTTCACTGAATTACGGACGCTCTTTGAAGCCTAGTCATTGGTGGCCTCTTTGATTGTGAAATGCAGCTTCTGCCACAGCAATTTTTTTATGAATTAGCTAGCGAACAGTAAAGAACAGACGATTCTCCTTCTTTTTTATAAAGGCCTGCTGGGGCTGGCATGAAAAGGCCACCAAACAGAAACAGCCAGCGCAATGAACCCACTTCAACTCAGCCAAATACCGCGCCTACGGAGCTCACCCATATCCGTTTGGACTGCATTTGGCCATTACGAAGAGGCAGGTGCACTAGGCCTGCGAGTGCCGCACCGCCTACAGAAAATGGTGTCGGGTAAGAATTCATTCCCACATTCACCTTGCTGCGTGATAGCAGCAGTGCTTGCATCAGATGCCGTTTCAAATCCCACATCTTGCGTGTGGCCAGTCCGCGTGCTGTTTGGGTGATACATTCCAGCCTGGTAGCACGCAATGGACATGATTACCGGATCTTCGAGGTTATCCTCATCGCCATCTGTCTCGAGGTCGTTCGCAGCCTGAAGAAATATGACATTAAATTTAGAAAAGCTGTAATGTAAGTAATGACAGCCTAAAGAAACACTTTAATCTTCTCTGCAATTTAAAGTTTGTGCGCACGTAATCCTCAAGCATGAATGGTACCTGAGTCAGTATTCGTTTTTACCTTGAAGACAGCAAGGAGCTCCTCTTCAGTGAAAGGCTCCTGAACTCCATTGCGATGGTAGTGCAGGCCTACGTGAGCACTAAGTGCGTTGAACTCGTCCCACGACAGAGTGTTGGACCCGTTTTCATCCAACGTATAGAACGCTTCCCGGAGTGCGCGCTGTGCTTCGATGGCTTGCCCCAGGAAGTAATCCAGCACCAAAAAGAGCACGTCGTCAATGTCGGTGGCTTTTTGAGGCCCGCCGCTCTTGCTCAGTGAGTCGAACGCATCGAGCACTTCCCGCTTGATACCCGCCGCTCCTGAGAGGAGGGAGTCATTTTTGTGAGTTCGCTGAACAGTACTGCAATAATGAATAGCAATCAACGACACCTTGAATAACATCAAACGATACATACGGGAAGAAATTTTATCACGCGGCTGGGTGCCTTCATCATTGAGCAACCCTACGCAGGCAACAGTGTTGACAAACAGTTTTAATGCATGGCGAGGTCAACACTCGGTAGCAAGGGCTCCATTCGCACCGTCTTGCGATAGTGCTAACAAAACCGGATTGTCCCAAGTTGCCGGCTTCAGTCGTTGCCCGATGGTACCGCCAAACTCGTCCGGTTGGCCAATGACTGCTGCGATCGCCGACTGAAGCGGCACGAAAAAGTTGCTTAATTTAGTGCGTGAATCGTACCTATTGAGCTGGTTGCAGATGTTGTCGAGTTGATCGGAGAACAGACGCTGTATGGCAGTCAAAGTATTTACAATAAAGATAAGTATGTGGAAAAATGCACAATGGTAACGATATACTAGCAAAGATAGCCAGAGTCAGCAATTTCCGATGAACAACCTTGATAAGTGTCATGAAGACGTCCCCAAGAGCGGTGGAAAAGAGTTCAGGTCGAATGAGCCCCACTAAGAGCCCGAAGAGCTCTGCACGCCGATCTGCATTGCGGAAGTGCTTCAGAGAATGCACGAATCGGCGCAACTCTGCTTTCGCCAACTTGCCCACACCATGCCTTCGGAAGAAGTAGTCTTCGAAAAAATCTGGCAAAGTGGTATGGCCAAGTTCAGGCACCTTGTTCTGCTTCTCTAGTGCTGCTTCTTGAATGGCTTTCTTCTCAAGCAGATCATAGCAAAGATAAAGCGTTTGTCGCAACGTGTAAACACGCCGCTCGTCGTCTTTGGCCCAACGATCGTATTTCACCAGGCAGCTCTGCTTGGCAGACAATCGTTTTAATGAGGTTTTCCGCGCCGCTAGTGGGTCGCTGTGCACGCAACCAGGCTTCCCACGCGAGTAGCCTCCGCGCACGAAGGGCTCTCGCCAATCACCTGTCTTAACCTATTCGTAGACGATATATTATACCGTATTAGCGTACTGGGAGAAAGTGTCACCAAACGGGAATTCAGAGTCAGAACAAAGTGTATATTGTATTTACCATGCTTTGAAGCTTGCCCCAAGTGGTCTTCGTCTTTTGCATGGCACCACTTACGACGTCCTCAAAAGTCCATTGCTTAGGCGGTGGACCTTTCGGGTGCAGAGAATGAAGATACGGATGGCTCATTGGAAGGTCATTTTCGGCGTGACTCCGACGCGCTGCATCTTCGTTGTTCATGTCTTCGTAGCCATTGTCATCACTTTCACCATCTTCTTCGTATAGGGCACCACTCTTGCCATTACTTTCGGATACACTCAGCATTTTTGATGCTTTTTTGCCCTTCAAAGCAGAGCTAGAACGCCGATTTAGCTTTTTCTTCGACGACTCTGTGGATGCTCCATCGGTCGACGATCCTGTTGCTAAATTGTCGTTCTCTACTGACGACGAGGTGGCAGTGTCGTTCGATCCATAATTTTCCATGTGTTGATCTCGAGATGATTTGAGCTCCTGATCGATATCCTCTTTTACCCCGGCTTCTTGCTCCATCTCGAATGCCTCGACGTCAAACACGATTTCACCATTATCTGTTTGAGTAATAGCGTCAAATTGTATTGGCTTCTTGGCGCGCATCTCGCCAGTCGTGTTGTCGGTGCCCTGTATTGATGACGCACTTCCGTGCCCCCCTATTAGTCGTTGGCGTGTCATGGATGTCTTAAGGGCTGAACGAAAGTGCTGGATCCCAGGAGGTTTTAGGAGAACTTTAGAGCCGCCTATGCCTCGGATGATGCTGAAGTGGTCGCCATGTGATTCCTGATCATAAATGTGCAGAGAATCAAACCTAATCCCGTGTGATATTTCTAAAGTCTAAATCTAGTCTGGCAGTGCATATCTATATCGCTTCACCGATAATTACAAAAGATGAATAGATTTCCACGCATTGCCGAACTACGTGTAAAATGTTTTAAATACATAAAGACAACATTTACCGCAAGCCAGTCGTCGAGAGGGCCAAGTTTAGCCGCAAGCGAAGGAGAGGGCTTGCCCATCTTTTCAACCAGCCCGTCAAGCAGTATTCCGCGCGTCATATTATCGCCACTGCCACCACCACTGCGGTGCCAAGCTTCGAGCAGTTCTTGCCCGAGCTGGGATCGCAACTTATCCGCGGAGCCGAATGCGCCACCGATCTGAGAATCCAGTAAACAAAGGCCGTGAAACATTTAAAAAAAAAACATACTACAGTACACTTAAGGATCTTACAAGCTACATATAATAGTGTGCTTTACCAGGGCATTGTTGTCGTCTTCAAGCTCCGTTACACGAGCCTCGAGCACTGCCAGCGTGGTCATGATGGTCGGGTTCGACCCACCTGAAAAGCCCTTACTGCCGTCACTGTTTTCAGCTCTGTTGTCGTAGACCCCTTCAATAGCGGCCGCTAATCGAAGACGCAGGCGATTGTTGTTTTTCCATAGCTCTAAATAGCGCTGGGCGAGCTCGTCGTGAGATAAAGCGAACACCTGTTGAGACAAAAAAAGACCGACAGCTAATAAATTAACAGCCCCTTCGATCAACCCACATTATACGGCTCGCTTTGCTTACCGCTGCCTCGCGTTGGTTCAAATCATAAAAATCAATGTGACCAGAACCCTCAGAGGTATGCTGTTGTGACGAATGAACACCACGTGTTCCATCAGCGGATCCCACTCCTTGGTATTGAGATCGCTCACTGCGAATTCCATCAGCATTTCTCATACCATGGCCAGAAGACTGCAAATCGCCCGTTCCGTCAACAAAATCACTATCTTTGCATGAGGACTCATTATCACTTTTTGCATTGCTGAGCCCCGCTTGTAGTGCACGCACCTGCTCGCGCAAGGCCGCGTTATCCCTCGCCCAAGCGGCACCTTGTTCTGCGGCCGCACGAAGTTTGGCCACTTCTTCTCGGCTCGTCACCACTTCGCTTACATGACTGACATAGGGCTGATTCCGGACTGCATACTGTACGTAGGTATGGCCGACTGGAGTGAGGCGCACCATGTGACTTGCGCCTGTCTCTAAATCCACCCCGGTTCCTTTTGACCCGCGGCTTTGAACTATTTGTGGGGAGCGCACCCAGAGATCATCGTGGCTATCCTTTGGACTTTTTGAAGCGCTGCCAGTCATTGATTCTTCTTGGCCATCTTTGACATGAAAACTCATGGGGTGTTTCGGTGAAATAAAGCTATCGAACGAGCCTGCTCTATAGTCATGATTTAATTGCCGGCTGGAATTCACACGGGTATCAACGTGCTGGCTCAAGCGTCGCGTGCTCGAATCAGATTGCAGGCTGCTGAGATGATCGAGCCTTTCGGAGAGTCGTTGAAACGGTCGTGCTGGTGGAGACTTCGTGGCAATCTTTCTGGTACTAAGAACAGGCGATGTCTTGGGAGACGCTGTAGCGGGATAAACAAGATATTGCTGATGCACCTGGGCCCTGCTCAGAGGATCGTACTGACGATACACTGGTGGTGCAGGAAAGTTTAATGGCTCGATGGTGAATTGAGAAGAAAATTTAGATGAACCTCCAGTGCTGCTTGAATCCATGATAACGACTGCCTTTTCACCTCGAGGTGCACTTTAATGCCGGCTCTCGTAGATATCTTGAATCCACACAAAGCGTTTAGTTGTGTGTCTGTTGGCGTGCTGCGATGCTGCGATCGGTCTTTCCAGAAATATCCCGGATTTCACCGAGCACCGAGCACCCCAAACACACATGCTACGCCATGTATTTCTCCCTGCATCCACACTCCGCATTCAGTACAGTATTCTCATGCTACTACAGTACGTCAGAAGACTACTACACACTACACTACAGATACTGCTACAGAGTAAGAAGACATATAGTCATAGTACTTCAGCGCTTCCAAGCTAGCTAGTCTCAATAATAGCATTTTACAATCTACTAGTGCAGCTGTGAGTTCTACGTGCAACCTAACGTAAGCCCTAGCACGTTGCTGGTGTGTTCACAGGAGTCTCGTGATTCTTTCGAAGCTCGAAGTTGTAATTTATAGTTAAAAAAAGTCTAGTCAGTCTACTGAATGAATAATTTTCGGCACAATTATAACTTCATGAGTATTGAATTGTCAATTGTCCAATATGCTCTAGGGTGTGCGCCTCTAAATCGTATTCACTTTTCGCATTCAACCATCTTTGTATACTGCAGTAATCGCGATGCGTTTCATTACATTGGCCCTTTTGGCTCTGAAAGTAGCAGCCGACGAGCACGACAACTGCGGGGCGTGGGCTGCAGCTGGAGAGTAAGTTCAGAGCCCTAAAATAGCAGTAACAAATACTCGATGGAGAATCTTCCAATGTCTTCATCTAGGCCAGTGGATTTCACTCCACGCTTCACTTCTAAATTTGAAGGGAAAGAAAAGAAACCGTTGTTCTGGCATTCGTGATTCCTCTCAGAACGCAGACTCTCTTGACAAAAAGTATTGCTGTTACAGAAAACCCCTGCTAACTTAGTAGCGTTTTATATGGAGATTTCCAATCACTAGAGGGGGTAGTGTGGGGAGATTTTCCGCAACAATTGCCCATTGTTTGTTCTTTGAAACTGATTTGGATTTACTGTCCTGCTGCAGGTGCGAAGCTAACCCGGGGTACATGCTCGTGTCGTGCAAGCAATCTTGCGCCTTATACACGGCGCCTGCGCCCTACGAACCCGTTGCTAGCCACTTCAATGAAGTGGAGGCACTCGACATCAACGGAGCGCGCGTGTCGTTTGGGGAGGCTTTCGCCGGGCGGGTCGTGCTCGTGACCAACGTGGCTTCGTACTGTGGCCGCACCGACAGCCATTACCGGGAACTCGCGGTATTTTAGAACAAGTAGCGTGTAGGATTGGGGGACAAATTCTTTAAGGGCATCACGAGAAAAAATCCCTAAACAAACTTCCCTGCTCTTTTCGTTGTACATCCTTTTTTTTTTCCTTCTTATTGCTTTTTCTATTTTTTCTCGTCGAACTTGCAAATCTGCTAAAACCACACATGTGGTCTGTCACGGTGTCATTGTTTCTGATACCAGGCCATCCACAACAAGTACGCCGACCGCGGCCTTTCTGTTGTCGCGTTTCCGTGCAACCAATTCGGCGGGCAAGAACCGGGAACACCCGAGGAGATCAAAGCGTTCGCAGAGGGACAGGTACAGGTCGCAGAAGGAACAGCACTAAATTCCCTAGTAGCCATTTTATTTCGTTCTAGAGTCCTTGGGAGGATATACTGCAGGATTGAATCCGCCTACTGGACCTGACCTTTCTTATACGAAGAGAATGGCTCGTCATTCTAACATTTTGGATTTCAGCGCCCCGAAATCCCCCACCCCCTGCTTTCTCCACTCTCCGTCCGAACAACGCTTGCATATGATTGCGTATTGCGTCGTTGTGCTTGCATATACATGTGTGCTTATTTTCATGCCATCATCATTATACCAGGGCTTCCAAGGCCACCTCATGGCCAAAGTCGACGTGAACGGCCCCAATACATGTGCAGCCTACCGCTCCCTCAAGCAAGCCACGGGGGTGCCCGACATCCCTTGGAACTTTGGCCGCTACTTTTTGGTGCTGAAAAGCGGCCAAGTGCGCACCTATGGCCAGCATTGCGACCCTTCGAGTGTTTGGAACTGCGAGCAAGTGCCGCCGTCGCAGTTCGAATCTGACATCAACAAGGCCCTGGCAGGCTTAGAGCATGAGCTTTGATGAAATAAACTAGAATAGATGGAGGGATTAAAAGAGACAGATGGCCTTCTTCTCATTGCATGCGCATGTTTTCGGCGGTTTCTCTTGCTTGAACTTGCTTGTTGTTATCACTGGCGAGTTCAATTCGTCAGCTGGGCGTTATAATTGACGAGTCGATCAGTCGATTTCTCCTGCTGTATTGTGACTTGGGACTTGGTGACTTGGCCGTTGATGAATAAGAAACCGGCAAATTCCACTAAGAGTTCGAATCACAGCAATAGAAGCAAATCAGTTGTAATTTTGAGGGCACTGCAAATGCCAAATAGAGCCAACTCAGGAGGAACACCAGACCGTAAGAAACCGTATTATGAATTTGTATCTAGTCTAGTCTAGTCTAGTTAATACTCTCCCAAAAACAAAGAAAGACAAGTACACAGCAGTCACAGAGGCACATAAAGAATGCACTTGAGCTGCAAATGCGCTAGCGAATTCGCTCC
>Ga0307979_1000896_pt1 | contig 21034 bp, 17 predicted proteins | sample OrgLakmetage1058_FD_201833 | JGI IMG/M metagenome (GOLD analysis project Ga0307979, IMG submission 201833) | Saline water microbial communities from Organic Lake, Antarctica - #1058 | ecosystem: Environmental > Aquatic > Non-marine Saline and Alkaline > Saline | place: Antarctica: Organic Lake...
CAAAAGCGTCCACTGATGTCCAAACCGCTGACTCACCTTTGCCACCGAACATGTGGAAGCTGGCTGACTCCATGTTGGTCTGCTTGTTGTTCGTCTGAGCTGGCCCGACGGCACGGGACAGAAGCTGAGAACGAGTGGCAAGAAATGCGGCGCTGTAAGTCGGACAGCCAGTACCGACGTCGCAGCGAAAGAGACCCTTGAAGGCCTTCGCGTCGAAGTCCAATGGCCCAACATAGGGAGGCGGCGGAAACAAATGGTCCACGTCAGATATCAAGCCAGCTCCCGTGCCAAGCGCATCCTCTGTTAATGAGTCATACATGAAGCATTCTACACCTCGGTCACAAGGAGCGTCTGAGCGCACTTTTCCTGAGGCCACGGCGCTCAGCGATGAATCGGAAAGTTTACCGGCAGACTTTCCCGTGGATAACGGAGCAGATGAACCTGCTGCAGAGTTATCTTTAGGGCTAGTGGATGACTTCAAAGTAGAGTGCGTGGCCGAACGTGGTGGTGGAGGCCCCAACACGTGCTTCTTTGGAATAGGCACGCGACCCCCACTGTAGCTGCCTTCGGTCACAGCTTCGAGGGTGGCCTGTAGATCTGCCGTACGGCGAAGAGCCTGCGTTTTGTCAGCAGGGGCTTCAAAGTCTTTACGACCGTCAGCTATAGCCGAGCTGTGTGCGGTGGCGTGGTAGAATTGGGACACCTACGGGGTCAAACATATTAGTTGGAACATTCATAAACGTCCAAGGAATCAATATTACACGAGAGCACGTGCATGCAAATCGACACACACCTGAAACCCGAGACCAAAACCAATTATTAGAACGCCAAATGTCTTTAAAAAGCCAGCGTTCCCGCCGCTGCGTCCTCGTTTTGCGGTCGACATTATGATGACCCCAATGCCAGAAAATTTCGCTGCGATAATTTCACTATCAACACACACTCCAAAAGCTAGCAAGCTAGCAAATGCCTGCGGCGTACGGGTTTATAGATACTATCTAGTCGTGCATCTGAGTAGTCTTGAATCGGTGAATGTATCATTTATGAGCCATGCTCAGAAAAGGAACCGTGGCCATTTTTATCCTGACTCTCGTCAAACACTGAGAGGACGAGAGGACCGAGAGTCGTCTTCTGGAGAGGGAATGAACACCATTTTGGACTCATCGATCGCGTCACTCAACCACTCAACACTCACTCAACACTCAACACTCAACACTCAACACCCATCCAACCGTTCGTCGCGTCCGTCTCACTGTTAGCTGCTAGCCGCTAGCCGCTCAGCTGCTTAGCTCAGCTCACCGTGCGCTATTGCCTGCATAATAATCGCTCAATCACTGCCAACTCCTTCACCGCGTAGTAAATTTCCAGTGGACGTGTCAATACACTTCCAGGCTGTCTAGTGTTTCTGTGCAGTTAGTCGTAGACAACATCATGTTTAGTTTGAGCAGTATGCAATAGCCCTTTATAATTATACGGAAGTCATAAATCTGTTGTTCCAAGCGACATTCAAACTCATACAACTTTGCTTTCATCTACACACTTCTTAAGGTGAAGGATATGGCAGAGACGGAGAAGGTTAAAGTCCTCTCAATAAAGGGTATTATCATGGTGAGCGCAGTGTTAGCAATGTTCGTCGGCCTTTGTTTCGGCCTTGGAGGGTTACCAGTCCTTGGGTTGACAGTTTTCCTCTCTTACTTGGGCAGCCGAAGATCGGTGAAAGTGAACGTGGCAACCTTTCTTCACAACCTTGCGAAAGAAACTGCTAAGCAACGAAGCAGCACGGCCGCGAGTCCACCAGAAAAAGTAAAAGCTGGCAAAAAAGGTCGGTCAAAGAACAGATGAAGCTTCAAGTACTATCCATTGAGTCCTCTTATAGTCGCTCTCGATTTGATCCACATTTTAAGGATTTTGGTCACGAGGCTATCAAAAATAAAAATATGACTGAGCCTGAGCCAGACTGAGCAAAGCCACTATTATTATTGCCCATTGGATTTGGATTGTGGCTACAATTTACTGTCATTAAACCATTAATTCCTTAACGATCAGTACGTAATTATTTACCTCACCACATACCGCATCCCCCCAGAAGACGTATATTGCAACCAGCAGCCTTGCAGAGCAAAGATGGCACCAACCCGAAATCGATTGAGGATTGAGATTTATGCTTTCTTGCTCACAATGGATAATAAGTGATAAGGGGTCTTAGGGGGGGGATTTGAACTTTAGAGCAACTTCTTAAAATAATTCGGTCATTCGTGTTTGCTCCGTGGTCCGGAGCTGCTAAATGAACCGGTTTGCGAACCGCCTGAGGATCCGGCTACACTTCCCAGCGCTCCACCGGCGCGGCGCACGACAGTGGGAGCCCTTGGCTGCGACCAGTTCAACGCTAATTCCTCTTCTTCCTCATCGTCTTCCAGACCGCAGCTCGTGCCGTCGTTTGCCTGGTGTGGTAGCGGGGGGCACGGTAGTCTTAAGGTAGATTTTTAGGCTGCATGAAAAAAATTAGAGTCAATAGCGAAACAGTGGATGCAAAGGGAAAATTGCGAAATACATATAAGAGCTTGCACCGGAAGGGTCTAACGGCTATAAGATAGTACCTGTGTGGCATAACCGCCGATCCCGGTAACTGCCTGAAATTGGACGGCAACTTCGTTCATCTTCCGCTTTGCTTCTTCCTGGGCAGACGCAAAAAAAGCCGACGCTCGTGCCATGGAGAAGCCACTGCTGCTGCTATCGCTTGATGTGGAGGCACTGTTGTTGCTTCGGTTTGGCGGCTGAGAAGTGGTCTGGTGATTTTGCTGAGCACTCGATGAAGCTGCACCCCTGCTGCTGTCATTGCTGCTGTCATTGCTGCTGCTGCTGCTGCTCCCGCCGATACCCCAACTACTGCTGCTGCTGCTGCTGCTGCTGCTGCTGCTGCTGCTGGAGCTATTGCTATTGAATCCGAAGGAGGCGAGGCCATTGGAAACGAGGTTTCCGAGCGAAGCTTCCTGCTCCATCTCTTCAGCCAGCTGCTGCGCGAGGAGCTCTTCGTAAGCGGCCATTGCCACTTGCGCGTCCGCGGAGTCGCTGCTAGCGCCAAAGGCACGGCTTGCGCCTCCCATAGATGAAGAAGAAGAGGAAGCGCGCATTTCCTCGTGCCGGGCTTGCAGCCGCGGAGGAAGCCGTAAGAAAGATGGCGGAAGGGCAACGGGCTTGCCTCTGCAACCGGCTGCGGCACCAATTGCTGGCGGGTTTGAACGAGCAGTCTCCGACCGATGCAGCTCTGGGGCACCACGGTTGTTGTGTCCTCCTCCGCTAGCTCTGCTTCTGCTGGTGCTTCCAATCGACCCACCTCCGAAATCAGCTCCAGCCGCAGCGACACGTGAAACTGGCGCGGATGAGATCGGAGGCGGCAGAGCTACATCAGAAGATATTCCCTGCGCCAAATTGGAAACATTGCCGGTGACATTGTTGGACCGGAAAGCCCCATCTCCGGCTGCTCCCGCAGCTGAGGAGCCTACTTGGCCATCCTCCTCTAAGTGAAGCTGCTGTGCTAATTGTGCGTCCAGGTCAGCAGCTATTGAAGGCCCGCTGCTTGTGGTCGTAGACGTTTCCGCTGCATCCCCATTCATTTGCAAGATCATTTCTATTGTGTTCTCCACGTGGCCTATCGGGTGCAGTAAGTTAATGAGTATCCCATGGAATCTTAGGGAGTGTTACAAATGAGTGGCATTATTGAATACAGAGAGAGCTCTTCCAGCATAATGCAGTGAGAGCAACAGGGAGAAAAGAAATGACGTCTAGTTGCAGCTTGAATGCAAAACTACCCTGCTCACACGAACCATGATTCGTCTGCAGCATTGCTATCAAGGAAGCTCGGTCCCATGTATCTAGGAGCAGTATGAGTCAAGGGCTACGTTAGTCGGAGGATCACAGAACAGATTTGAATATGCTATGAAATATTAATAGGATCAACCGCACCGAACATAGACTGCAGTAGCCCAACAGCTTCATCTGCCCGCATAGCCATTGCGATGACACTGGAAGTGGCAAAAGAACAAAAAGCCACGACAGCAAGCAAGGAAGGATCGAAGCTAAAAAATTCTTGAAACATTTTGGACGCACATCGCACATCCAACAAGAAGAAAAGAAGAAAAAGAGGCAAAGAGGCTATCACGACATCACCCAACATGAAGCACAGCCACAGCCGAGCCACAGCATGAACGATTATATGTCTGCACGCTTTTAAAGCCAACTAGCTGACTCATTTTGAAATGTCCAAGAAAGCTGGCTTAGTCTCTAAAGAAGGTAGCCGAAAGAAGACTGGAGCACCTCTACGCCATGCATCTAGCTCAGCGCATCACTCCAGCTTGTTGCTGCCACCACCGCCACCACCATCGAGCTCCTCTGCATTCACCCTTCCCCCCACTTCTACGCATGCCCCACGAGCTCCTAGCAGTTCGGCGGATGTTTCAAAAGCGTCTAGGCCCAACGCAAATGTTCCGCCGCCCACGTCGAGCAGTTCAGTTGGCTCTACCGCTAGCTCCGACGATGGTGGTGCTCCGCGGAAGCTCCTTCGCAAGCGTCCTTCAGCGGCAGTCTCTGGAGGGCTCACCATGCGCAACGGCGAGGGGAAGGCTGCGTCAACGACGGTTCCTATGTTGGATGAAGCTGTCGTCCTTCGTGATCTCCTCGCCTGGGACTTGTTGTCGGCTGTGGACGCCCAACGCACTGGGGGGCGCCGCTCGCCTCCACCACCACCTCCTGCCACCCCTTCTTCTTCCGGCGCTTCCAGTCATGGTCTTTCCGCGGTGCCTACTGCACAAGCTAGCCTAGTACGGGAGCAATTTGACAGTGTCGCGCAATATCGGTCCCTCTGGCTGCGGCTGGTGCAACGCGAAACGCGTGCCGTAGTCTTGAACCAGGTATCTGCAGGACTTCTAGCCTCTTGACGCTCAGAAGTGCTGAGCTGAGCCCCCTCGTTAACTATCAATCACTCGTTCCTCAATTGATCTTAATTCTTGTTAGAGTATAAGGCATGAGCATACGGATTTTACTGCAATTACGCATCGTAAACGGATTTCATCATTTTGCTCTCATTTACGCTAGGTGGAACGAGAGGGCTGCGAAGGTGGGCCCGCCATGACTATTGACGCCCAGGAATTCGCCCAGCAGCAGCCCGGCGAACCTTTGCTGCGCCTGCGCGTGACTCTCGCCAACCGCTGCTTCGGAGACGGCCGCAACGTGTTGCCTGGCTGCACCGCAGACCACTTGGTGTGGCTCGTCCCCGAAGGCCCCTCCGCCAGCCGTGCTCTTGCGTCCTTGCAAGTGCCGCTCCAAGACCCCCCACCCATCCCTGGCCAAAATCTAGCAGGAGCCGCCAAAGGCAAGAGTAGCGGCAGTGGCCTCGCGTCGCATCAAGTTGCAGCAGCTCGCGCACAAGCTCGGCGCGCGGAGAGAGAGCAAGCGGCAGCAACCTTAGCGGCAGGTGGGCCGGCTGGAACGACTAGTAGTAGTAGCAGTAGTCGACCTTCTGTTGGGGCACCACCCATGCCGCCGCAAGGTTTGCTGGCCCTCTTCTCCACCAGGCAGTTCCCCATGGAAGTGCGCGTAGCTGCTCCTGCGTGGCGCCGTTTTCAGTCGTCCATGGGCAGCAGCGGCAGCGTTGGTAGTGGTGTTAGCAGCGGCAGCAGCAGTGGTGGTGGAAATGCCCGTCTCACGGCGCGTCGGGTCGTGGCCATCCCTGTAGCGTCCGCGGTCTCGAGTTTGCGAGAGCTGAAAGCGCTCTGCCGCCTGCAAGACTTGCACCCGCGGCTCTTGGGCGCTGTGCTCGCCCCGGAAGCGGAATTGAGTAGGAAGAGCAGCGAGCAGTATGGTATTGGTGGTGGTGGTGGTGGTGGTGGCGAAGAGAGAGGGCTGGTAGGAGAAGCACCAGGAGCCACAGCAGCAGGTGAGGAGCTGCAGTTACCAACCCCACCACCGCCCTATTCTCCGCCTTACTCGCCAGTGCTGCAGCGACCAAAGCCAAATACTGGTTCAGACCTTGACGCAGGGAGCAGCTCCAGCAGCAGTAGCAGTGGCAGCGAGCTTTGCGTGAAGGAACCTGAGCGAGAGTTGGCCTGGCAGCGCGAGATTGACGACATGAACATTGGGCCAGGCTTCGCGGATTACCTCGACAACGCCTTCAACGCGTCCCAGCGCCGGGCGATTCTGGCGGCCGCGCGCGCGGTGGCCATGCCGGAGAGTAGCAAGTCGCGTCGCCGCAGCCTTGCCGCGCTCCCTGCCTCTTCTTCTTCTTCGGGCTCTTCCTTGAAAATTCTGCCTCGCCACAGCACTGCTTCGAGCAACCATGGGATCGACTTTGCTGTGTCGCCGATTCAGTCGTCGTCTTCTTCTTCGTTGCCACCTCCTCAACCTGAGCGCACTCCACAAGTGCCAGTGTTTACGTTGATCAAAGGCCCCCCGGGCACTGGCAAAACCACCACTTTAAAAGGTTTGCTCAACCTGCTGCAATTGCGCGAATACAGCCGTTACTACGACCAAGTGGTGGCCCAAGAGCTCAAGCGCGCTCGCCAAACTTTAGCCGACATCAGCAGCAGCAGCAGCAGCAGTGGCGGCAGCAAAGCGACCAAAGAGGGCGCATCGCAACCCCCACTGTCCTCTGCTGTGGCTGCTGCCATGGCTGAAGCAGTGCCAGGTTCTTCCACCAACAGTACCAGCACCAGTGACACGGTGCGCAAGCCTCGCCTGTTGGTGGCCGCCCCCTCCAACGTGGCGGTGGACAACGTGCTGGCCAAAGTGATTGCCGACGGCTTTTTGGACGGTGCCGGCCAGCGCTACAACCCGCGGATCGTGCGGGTGGGGCGAGGCCAAGGGCCGGGAGTGCGCGAGGTCTCCATGGAGACTCTGGTGGAAGCCATTGGCGTGCGAGACGAGCGCGCGATTGCGGCGGAGCTGCAGCAGCGGCAGGAAAAACAACAGCAGGTAAAAGAGGAGGAGAGAGAGGAGAAAAGGGGAACGTATTAAGAAGGAAACAACATAATAATAATTACGAGTCATTTCAAAAAATATTTAGTATTATGTGGCTTTGTGCGCACTTTCCATGTTTGGATCATCAACTTGATTGCCCATTGTATATGCTTTCTTCTTATCTCATCTATTTCGATGCACACTCTCTCTAAGGTCAAGCGCGAATACGGCCAAGCGCACCGCATTCTCGTGGCGCTCTTGAAAGGCTGCGACCTGGCGTCAAGCAGTGGAGGTTTGCCTCCGCACTGGGAAGTGAGGGCTGACCCCACCTCTGCTACCCCTTACTTCGTGAACCATGCCGCCAAGACCACTTCTCTCAAACCTCCCGGCAGCAGCCAAGGGAAGGCGAAGGCCACGCAGAAAGACCATAGAACAGCAGCATCTGCTGCACCAACACCACCACCCGTGGTGAGCGTAGAGGCTCAGAATCGAGTGGGTACTCCTGCTGAAGCTGCGGCGAAGGCCAAAGCCACTGCTGCTAAGAAAGCAGCGCAAGCCAAGGCACAAGCGCAGTCAGCACAAACAGCAGCGAGTGCGCCAGGATTAGTCGTCCAAGACCCCGAAGCTCTGGCAGCCGCTTTGAAGCGGAGCGACCCGTCGCAGCAGCCCGAGTACAGCGCAACCCTGAATGCGCTTGTGCAACACCGCGAGAAGCTTGAAAAGTTGAGGCTGGAGGTGAGAGCGCAGTCGGTGCAACGAAATAAAACGGAAAAACGAAATGATATGATATGATAAGAAAAGGGCTTAAGAATTCTTCGCCCACAGAACACATACTTTATAAGACAGGAGGCGAAGAAGTGCTTTTGTCTCTAAATTTGCTCTGTTTTTATGTTGGCAGGTTCGCCACCTTTTGATTTTCAACTCTTCGTGCCTTTGAACAGTCTGTGCTTGCTTGCATGCCTTATTCTCTCTCAATTCTCGCTCTTTGCTGTTCTACGACCTCTTCTTTTTGACTCCCCATCAGATCAAACAACGTGTGTTTGCTTTAGACGCCCTCACGGCGGGGCGCTCCGATGCCGCGCTCGGCAACCGTGGGAATGGTGGGACGATCAACTCGGGCCAGCGGCACGCGCTGCAATTGGCGCTCGAGGCCAACATTTTGGACGAAGCCCACGTGGTGTTCACGACCCTCAACAGCGCTGCTGCGGAATCCTTTCGCACCACGGTACGACGAGCTTTTTGTGTACAAGCCCACATACACGCGGGGCCATTTCCTGAAGGCCTTGTGTTGTTAATTATTATTTTTTGCTAATTCCTTGCATTTCAAATGAGTCCAGCGTCGCCGTGACGTGCATATCTTCGTTCATCTTTGTGTTTGCGCGTATTCCTTCGTCTCGACTTTCTAATCTTTTCTTTCTTCTTTCTCCCCTCCCTCTTCCCTTTCCTGTCTGTCTTTTCTTCATACCTCCACGCGGCGGCTCAACTTCCTAGGACCCTTTTGCGGTGTGCGTTATTGACGAAGCCGCGCAAGCCACCGAGCCTGCCCTTCTAGCCCCTCTACTCTCAGGCCGCACCGGCGCGCCCCGGTGTGTCCTGGTAGGAGACCCTCAGCAGCTCCGCGCAACGGCTTTCTCGGTGAGCAGTGGGGCTGCCCTGGGCGCCCAACCTCTCGCCGCGGGCCTCGCGAATTTCGAGGAAGCTCACCACACTCCCAGCAAAAGCACGGCGACCGCTCCTGCGGCGGCTGCTCCCGCTACAGGTGCTGTGACAGCTGAGAAGGCGGATATAAAGGCTTCGTCGTCTTCGTCGTCCTCGTCCTTATCCATGAGCAAGGACTTGAGTGTGGCCGAACAAGAAGACTTGATGCTATCGCGGTCCTTGTTTGAACGGCTTGAAACTGCAGGCCATTTCGTGCATCTGTTAGATACCCAGTACCGCATGCACCCGAGCATCAGTGCATTCCCACGGCATGTTTTTTACAGCGGGGCGTTGAAAGATGCAGCGAGCGTGGGGCCTCCAAATCCCAACTACGTCGAGCTGTTCCACGCCCAATTTCCCCCCTTTCTCTTTCTCGACGTGCTGCCATCGTTGCCCTCGAGCAGTGGCAGCAGTGGCGGTGGTTCTACTGGTGCTGCCTCCACGTCAACTCGCAGCAACCCCAGGGAAGCAGCGGTCCTCCTGCAGTGCTATTTGGAAATGAAGCAAGTGTCGTCCATGAGCTCGAAACCATTGCCTGGTCGCGTGGGTGTCTTGACGCCGTACCGAGAGCAGCTCAAGGTCCTCGAGCGCGTCTTTGACCGTGCTGGCGTGCTGCAGGAAGTGGAGCTGCACACCGTCGACGGCTACCAGGGGCGAGAAAAAGACGTGATTCTGGTTTCGACCGCCCGGGCGCCGCAACCAGGCCGGGCTTCAAAAGCCTCGAGCAGCAGCAGCAGCAGCGCTGGCAGTGGTGGCGGTAGTGGTGGTGGCGGTGGCGGAGGTGTAGGTTTCTTGGCCGACACGCGACGCATGAACGTGGCGCTCACGCGGGCCAAAACCTGCCTCGTAGTCTGCGGCAGTGCTCAAGCGTTGCAAGTCGACCCGCACTGGAAAGCTCTTGTGAACATGGCCACGCGCCAAAAAGTGTGCACGCAAGTACCTAGCCGGGGCGATCCCCAGTCCCTCAATTTGGCTGGATTGGTGGCTGCAACGGCCGCAGGCGATGGCAACCAGCAGCAGCAGCAGCCATCGGAGCGTAAGACTACTAAGGCCCAAAAGGGAAAAGTGAAAGTAGGTGGAAGCCAGAAGGGCAATCACCGCCCACCGCCACCGCCACCGCCGCCTCCTCGTCCGCCGCCACCGCCGCCTCCGCCGCCTTCGTCATATGCGCAGTATTTACAGGGCTTAGAATCTCAACCACCCTTGCTGCTGCCTTCTTACGCTGCTACTCACTTTCCAGGCGGCCCATCTGCTCCTCCGGGGCCTGCTCCTGAGGCACCCGTGGTGGAGTCACGGCCAGAGAAGCGACCCCGGCCACCGTCACCCGACGAAGAGGGTGAAGTCAGTGACAATGACAACGAGAACAATGCCAGAGGCGTTGCATCCGTAGATGCTAGTAGCAGTGGTGTCAGTGGCAGCTTTTGGTTCGACACTGCGGGGAACAATGCTACTGGAACCCCTGCTGGTAGTAACGAAAGCAGTGACATGAGCTGCAGCGATGAGGAAGTCATTGGATTTGGCGGAGCGTCTCATGAGGACCCCAGCGATTAAAAATAAGGGTGCTATTATAATTGAAAGAGTTCCGAGTTTAAGATGGATGCTTCCGCCGACGCGCAGTCCAAAGACGGCCGTGGTTTCTCAACCCCTTCAGTGTTTCTGTTTGTACCCTCGATGGTTTTCGGAGCGTGAGTCTTATTAATTTTGTGCCACTTCCCTTCTTCTGTCGTTCGTCGTTCTTTCGGGACCCCAGTGATAATGACAAGGAAATCCCGAATTAGAATTCATCTGCCTATTTTAATTTCGCAAAAACCCATAATAATAATAAGGAATCGGCCCGGGTATTTGGATATAGAATTTAAGTTACACTACTTCAAATTATAGTTATAATACTTCAGGCCCCCTTGAGCTTCCCTCGTCCTTTGAATATCCTATATCCTATGTTTGCGCCAAGCCCAAACCCAAAGAGCCCAAATCATCTCCAGAGAGCTCTGTGTACACCAAACATAAAAATATTAGCGCGGCGCTTAAGTACTAAGTACGTGGATTCAACAGGGTTTTATACCAAGTCAGTGCCAAGTAAAAGATAAACCAGATTATCGCCAGCCTGAAGTACTTAATTAAGTGGCTCTCATATGCTGGCTTCTAAGTTGGCAAGGAGCCGCCCGAGTCCCTCTACTGCTTCGCGCCACGACCAACTCGTAGCCATGCGCTCCACTTGCCAATGCGCCGCAGCGTCCGTGGCAGCTACGCCCCGCTCGTCTTTGTCGAGACCTAAGGTGGATGACTCTCCAGCTACAGGCGCAGACTCGGTATTTCCTGACGATGCCCTGGTAGACTGGCGTTTGTGAGCATGCAAAGCTTCGAGAGCTGCGACAACTTCGCTCACGTCCGCTTCAAACCACCCGTTTCGACTGTCGTCGTGGACTCGAAGTGTGCTACTACTGTGATTGCTTGCAGGTGGCAAGGGTGCATCTGCTTGTTGCACCAGCACTACACAGCCTTCAAACCCAGGGCCCAGAGCTCCATTACTGTTCGTGTCAAAAGCCCCACTGTTGTCATTTTGTTGACGATGAAGAGGAGTGCACCGCAAGGACCTTGCCAAGTCCGCGTGACCGTGCGCGCCACTCAATACCAAAGGGGCTCCCGCGGCCGCTGCTTCCATGGCTACTAAATTAGTGCCGCCTTCACAGCGGTTGGGGAACAGAGCTACGTCAGCTGCTCGTAAGGCCCATGCAGCCATGTCTTTATGCCGCACGTAGCCCAAGTCGACGACTTGTGTGAGCGCAATGCCTTGTTTTTCAAGCCAGGGCAAGATTTGCAAGGTACCCTGAGGGGTGCCTGTCGATGGTGTCGCGGGTAGAGGCAAACCGGTTGTGTGCACCGGGTGTTGCCCACTCGGGTCGTTTAAGGTCGCTAAGCTGGCAGGCCAGGCATTTGCCCACGCCACCACCAGGCGTGCATCTGGGTGGTTCACGGCGAAACGCTTGAAAGCAGCAACGACTACGTCTTGACCTTTGCGGTACTCGAGTTTGCCACCGCTAAAGACAAAGAACAGACCATCGTCATCATTACCAGGTGAAGAGAGCCACGGGGGATCATTGCGAACTTCAGTGTTTCCTCTAGCAGCATCATCGTTACCACCAGTACGATCAGCAGTGGCAGTACTAGCTGTGGTAATCCCAGTTGCGTCTTGGCGGCGCTCGCGGAATTCTTTTCGCTGTTCTGCTCGCCACCGCCAACCGGCAGGTGTGCGGCGGGGCGCCGCTTCACCTCGAAGTTTATCTGCCGCAACACCACCCTCGTCACTGTTCTTGTTGTCCACACGAGCGAACGCCGCAGAGTCTACCCCTTGCTTGAATACGGCTACATGAGACGCTGGTAAACCTGCTCTTCGCAGCACGTTCGCGTTCCACGAGCTACCTGCGAGCACCACATCAAAATGCTGCAGAAATTGCACGTCTCCAGGGGTTATAGCAGTGCTTTCGCTGAACAAGATGCCCACGTTTACGGTTCCCCAAAATAGGCCACGGCGTTTAATGCCCGTCAAAAATTTAGCGCACGGGTTGCTTGAAGTCATGCTAGTTGCTTCATATTCCTTATCATTGGTGCTGCTGCCTTCAGAAGGTGCGCCAGGGTGAGCACTCAGAAAGGTCATGCTGGTGAATGTGTCGTTGGGGCCCCACCTACCGAGCGCGTGGATCACAGGAAATGGCAACGGCACGGCACACAGCGGCGAAAGAAACGACGTTGCGTGTTCGCCAGCGGTTCTCACGTCGGCATTTGATGCGTCATCATAGTCATGGCTGCTGCCGCTTTGACTCCTTGTCGCAATAACCGCAGGTGGGAGGGACGGTGCAACATTGACAGTATGTTGTTGCACGCCGTCGCGGCTGCTGCTTCCAAAGTTCATGCCGAGAAAAGCAGCCTGGCGTAAAGTCGAGCGGTAGGCAACGCGTTCAGAAGGGTCTAAATGAATACCGTCGACCACCCGCAACGGCAGTGCAGTGACTCCTAGCGCACTTAAGGCTTCGCGTATCACGTTTTTCCCGAGAGTGCCCCACCCAACTCCATCCTCAATGGGCCAGTCCAAACCCCAATAGCGATGCCCACTCGCATCATTGCTAGATCTACTTTTGTCACGAATCTCATAGTCGAGGGGCAACATGTCTCGATGTAACCAAACGCATGGGCTAGCACTGTCTGCATCATTGCTAATCATCTCATTGGTGCGACTAGGAGTGGAGCACGTTCCGCTAGTTGTGTTGTTCGTTTTACAAGTACGGTTACTCCTCCAATGATGCCCTACTGGTGGCACTGGCACGCATCGCCAATTTTCTTCTACATCCAACGTATCGCTGTGTTCCACAAGTTTGTTGACCGTTGACGGAAAAGCTGCGAAGGCGTGGACTGCGTGAACGGCGGCAGGTGTTCCATTCTTGCTCGTTGGCTCGGTTTCTCCCTCCGAGCTCTGGAACAAGAATGCTCGCACCACATGCCACCCTTCGCTCGGTAAGCCAAGGGCAACGCTGCTTTCAAGGGTGCTCGAACTGCTGTCGTGGTCAGTGACTACGTCAAAGCACGAATTCAGGCCATCCGTCTCGAGAAGAGAAGTATCACCAAGCGCATTAATCTTAGTGGTCACAGCCGGAGCTGCATCGGCATCGAAAATTGGTAGAGATGCGAGGCAGACACGAAGCTGTACGCAAGCCCGCAAACATTTTAAAAACATGAGCATGAGCACTGAGTGTGCTTAAGATGGTGAATTCAGCTGAAAGGCGCTTCTTTGAAGAGAATTAGTTAAAGAAACTTACCGGAATGCGCTCGCCTACGGATGCTGCTGGTTCGACAGGAGCAGAATCAATTCTTAAGCGTAAGCCGACTTGAATCTAAAATCGAAGAAGTTGATAGTTGCACGAAAAGTTGTGGTCAGGCATCAGCCACGAAAAAGCAGAATACATAATTGAAACATATCCCACTGACCTCGGGGCCAACTAGCAAGGCACCATCTGAGGGTGAAGTAATTTCGATTGAATTTCGAGCCCACGAGAACGATACTTGAAGAAGCATGGTATATAGTGCTAGCGGCCGCATTTTCAAATACAAGGAGTCTAGTAAGCTAATCTTAAACCAAATACAAATCTCGGGAACATGATAATATACTGTAACCGAAGTACTTTAAGTAATTGGTAGTCCATCTAAGCAGCTATCGTCAACTTATATTGGGTTTGAGAGCTAAAGCTAGCGTTCGACACTTCAACTAAGCTCCATGGAAATTGTAACAACTACTTTGCTTAGTTTAAGGCTTACTGCAGGACGCAATAAAGCAGCACGCGCTTTTACAATCTACATCGTCACACTTTGTTTATTTTCGTCGAGCCTGTCTGCCTACGCACGCCTGTCTCCTGCTGTGTCTGTTGCCTTGAATTTTTCAAGCCTGTACTCCCATACGGGGTGGCTACGCCGAAGATAAAAAATCTGAGAAGCTGAGAACCGGGAAGCAGACAAAGGACAAAGGTCGCTCAAAGGATAGGAGTTACGATTTCCGAAAGGGAACAGCTGGTTGATTCAAGAAAGGACTGAATCTGACTTATCATCCTGCTCTTACACTATACACTAACATGCGTTTGTAATTTCGGATCGCTAAATAAAAAATCACGAATTTGCTCCTATGATTAGCTTCTTCGATTTGGTTCTCGCTGCTTTCTTTTAATCTTTAACTGTCCGCCTTCTTATCCCGGCCTCTTGGGGCCTGTCTCAAAATTATCAATGGTAAGAAAGGAAGAGCTATCTGGTCGTTTTGTTTGCAGCCAAGTGCCCATCTGCTCCCGATTCCTCCTCGAAATGTGCTGCTTCAGCCGCATCACGAGCTGCCTTCATTTCAGCGCCACGGGCTGCCGTCACTCTAGAGAGCTCGTCCGCAGCTGCGCCCACAAATGGCAAGTGGGACCGCAGCGCTTGGCATTCTCGATGCACGTCTTTGATGCGCTTGTAAGGTTTCTTCTGGTGCTGCTTCAACGCCCCCATCCCTGTGGCATGGTCTTGCAAGAGAAGGTTGGTATTGACGCCTTGGCGTGCGCAAGCAGCAGCCGCCGCAGTGGGAGCCTCACCAGTGGTGGCAGCAGATAAAGTACCCCCACCATCAACACCCTGCTGTGACAAGTGTGCATTCACGCAAGATTGATGGCTGCGGCTGCCTAGTTGGGTAGCCAAGGACACGAGGGTTGCTTCGCCCATTTTTCGGCTCAAGCGGTTGTAGCCTTCGTACTCGTCGCGATGAAGGCCCCACCCGCCGTTTTTGATCCCTAAATGAAACGTCAAATGCTCGCCTTTCATGACCTATGCAAAAACAAAAACAATGATGATGAAGTATAGCTCTTTTTTCTTTTATCTCAACCACGTGCATGCATACATGCAAGCATGTGTAAACATTAAATCTGCATACGTTGGCGCTGTTTTCTTACTTGGAATTTCTCAGCGGCGCAGCCCAGGGCGTCCACGAACACGTTTCCAAGGGGGGGATAGCCCACACAGAGGTTGCCCACGGCCAGCCGCAAGATAGGAGTCAACTCTCTTCGCCACACGAAACAGTCGAAGCCATGGTGCTTCTGGGGCTTTGATTTCCCCAATGCTAAAATTTGGTCCAAATCAGCAGCGCCAAGCTTCTTGCCTCCCACCTGTTATGGCATTGAAGTAATGGTTGAAGTAAACAGAAAAGGAAATTGACTAGTGGAAGGGTAATCTGAAATACTCTGAAAAAGAGAAAGAAAGTGAGCCAAGTGTATTTCCTGGAAGAGGAGGCTTAACACTTAAGAATTATGAACCTAGAATGCATAAAAATCAACTGTTGTGATTCACTAGCTGGTAGTAAAAGCAGAGAAAGTAAGAAAAAACGAGCGGACGAGGACAATGCGTATACCTCGTCAGGCACTTCGACCCGATTGATGGCGATGGCGTTTCTTTTGTGGGCCAACCGCAGAGCAGCTGCGTAGAAGTCTAGAGAGTTTCGAAAAAATAAGATGAAATGCAGCGTTGGTACACATATTTTCAACGATGAGAACTGAGTACACGCAGTTCAAGGAATAAGAAAACAGAAAGTCTTCTTTTCATCTATTGAATAAACACCCCTTCCATCATCATGTTTGCTCTGCTTCGAGACGGCTTACCCCTCCCCCTCTCACCCTCAAGTGTAAGCGGCAGCGACGCTACCAACCTGGCTGCAGGCCGATGTCTGCGTTCGTGAACATCAGCCAATCAGCGCCTTCGGAGTTTTCGTACAGGATTTGCAGCAGATCGGTCAAAAGGGGCAGCGGCCGGCGCGGCGTTGAAGAGTTCAAGTACAGGGCACTAAAAGTGTGTTTCGATTTGTTGATCAAGAAGCAGGAACAAAGGGAGAGTGAAAAACATATAACGCAGACGCGGAAATGGAAGAAGGACGACTATATAGAGAGTTGTGAAAGAGAGACAAGACAGACTTCGTTGCACATCTCAAGGTATAATCCAAACCTTGCCGGTGAGTCGAGCACGGTGCGGTTGATGGCCTTGGCCCGCCTAAACCTTTCGAACCGTTGCACAAAAGTAACCATAAAATAGGGACCAAAAGGAGTACGAAGCATACTGGATACGGTGCGAGTCTGCGTACGACTTGTAAGCACAAGGCATTGATGCACGAAGATGTAATAACAGCTTATATACGAGGTTGTGCGGGAACTGCGCCAAGGTCAGATCATAATGAGATGAGGCGTGCGCACACAAATGGGTGTGTTTTTAATCCTCACTGCACGCCTCCTCTACTGAACTGTGTAAGATTTCCTCCCTATCGACCCTATTCAGCCACCCCCACCCTACACTGATCACCGGTTCGTGCTTCCGCGTGTCTTGGGAAGTGGGTAGTCAAGGTCATTTGTGCCTTCAATGGCTAGGACGGTCACGTCTGCTGTACCAGCTGATGATGCCGTCTCCATAGCGAGCCGCATTGAAGACAGTGTCAAGTCCTGGAAGCACAAAAAGTCACCAGAGAGCAAGCGCGATCGCAAAAAACGCACAAATAAACAGCCATCAGTTGCAGGAGAGTCATGCATCAGCGACCACCACCGCCACGGCCAGAAATAAAGGGGGAAACATCAGGAATATTTATAGGCCTGCAAATACTCGCTCAGATTACACGCCATTTTTTATCTCACATTCCACATACGAGTTTTGGAAAGAAACCACGACACTGCTGTTCGGCCCTCTCCTTCACACATGATATACACCCAACTAACTTCCAACCTGATCAGCGTGGAGACCGTGCGTTGGAGGCACGAGATTGATGCCATGCACCACGCGCGGTGACCCTGCGAGGGATTCCGGGCTAGGTAGCTGTGGTTCTTCAGCCCGCGAAGGCCCTTTTGGGTGCCGAAAGGCTGCTCTATGACTAATACTACTACTACTTATCCGGTTCATGAAAGGTTGACTTTGAATTTGAGAGCGGTCTGTATTAGCTGCAAGGGTAGCGCTGGCACCTACTGAAGCCACACGCGTGCCATCTTCAGTGCCGCTACGACTGGGCAAGCTAGCAGAATCAGAGCCAAAATCCACGCCAGGATTCGACTTGAGCGCGTGCACAATTTGTGTCAGCTTCGATAGTGTGGTGTTTTGCGTCACAACTAGTTCTGCGAGTTGCGAGTCTGAAAGCCCTTCGAACGTATGCGACGGCAGAGAGGTCCGAGTTGGGGTCGCAGCGGTTAACCCACCTTCAGACAGCGGCCCTAGCTCACGCGCAACGGAGTGCATCGACGAATGCGGTACAAGCCGAAAGAGCGCGCCAGCAAGAATGCAGGCGACCACAAGAAGGGTGATTTCTGTGAACCCGCAACTGGCGTTGCGCCGACGCTCGCTACGGCGTGAGGGCTGAGGCCTAGCTAGTGCTGAACTACCGGAGCTCTCGGTGCCACGTCGGGCTGGGCGACCAGACATACCTTCTTCAATACTGGTTCGAAAAAAGCCGACCTTCAACACTGAAGTAGTAGCGCTGATGTGGGAAGCTTCAATCTAGCAACTGCATCCAAGCTTAAAGAGACGCACCGATGAACTCATTCCGAGGACCATTGTTTTCTTGAACGTCTTTCATACGATACGACAACAATATAAGAAGTAAGTACTGTAGTATTAGAGAGGAGAGACCTGTCCTCAAAAAAGTGTCATTCGAAACTCAAAACAATTCGGCATCAAGGCAAAGGGCTAAGGGGTATCAAAAATGGTGTTCATTTTTCTCATAACTTACGTCAATGGAACAATGGAACCGTTCTAGTGTTTCATGAACGCGCTGTGGTATTGAAGTGCTTTTTGTAGTTGTGTCATGAAAGCAAGAAGAACTCCTAAGTAGTAGAGTGTCTTCTGGTAAGTTTATTGATGGTTTCCTCCATCAGTTTTTTGTTCACGTTAGCCACATTGATGATACCCATTTGTAAGTGTAAGCCAATATGGGACATCGGAACATCAGAGCATGGGATTTTCTTCATGCATTTAGTAGAGACGAGGCAATCTATAGACCAACGCGACGACTTAGTCATCTGGATAGGTCCAGCTGCTAGCGGGCCCCGAGTACAGGGCAAGAAAGGTGAAATGGCACTTCCGTCTGCATGGGCTCCATATGTTGACGTACTCTTCGTTAGTCTTGATGGAGTTAACATCAAGAACATTTCAAAGGGTGAATGTAACGAACATTTGGTAAATTTGTTCTGGGATTTCATGTCCCTCTGGTACTCGTCGTATAAGACCCTATACTTTGCTGGAGTCTCAGATAATGGTGGTTCTTGCTTACCATTGATATCAACTCAAAACCTCACGTCAAACTTTCAAAAAATCGGCGGAACAATGATTCTGGATCCTCCGTATACTCCAATGGCAAAATTTGTTACCCACAGCAGCTTGCAGTCTGGCAATGGGGAGCTGAGGTATTCGGCCAATAGGGCCGCTCAAAATGTGGTGTGTAATGCAAGGCTCAGTGAAGTAGCTCTATTTATGGATGACGTACAACTACGGTATAATCTACAAGCTGATAGTGGCATCAGTAGGAATGAGCATGAAGAGTATGTGCTCAACGATGTATATATACCCGGCGTAGGATGCTATTCCGAAGAAGAATTCCTCCAGGCGATGTCGACGAAGTCTGAGGCTGAAGCAAACGAACAATTTGGGCCGTTTTTACCTGATCGATTCATCGACGGCAACGGTATAGAATCGTGCAAATCAGACCCTGCGCGCGCTTTAGAAAATCCGATGATTGATCTTCTCAAGAAAGCAGTCGGGCGTGTGGTACTTCTTCGGACATTGAAGCATAATTATAAACTGACGTGCAGTTTTTATATTGGCATTTTCCTTTCAGAAGGTGTTTGGTTCGAAAGCGATGCTAATGTTGATGTCCACAGTGTGAATCGGGCTTCACTTGAAGAAGCGTGGCCATGGGGTGACTCCCATCCAATAGGAGAAGTTCAAGACTCGCTTGATAACGACGGCAAATCTAGAAAAGTAACCTGGGCACACGTTAATACTGATGCTCCCTTAACTCGGCGCGGATCCTTGATGATTTTATCGCTTTTAAAGGGCGACATTAACGAACTGGACTTCTTTTCAGAGCCTTGAAGACTTTTATCTGTAGAAGGTTTGCTGAAGCAGCCCATTGCTCTGAGGGGGTGCCACTCTCTTTCCCGACCACCTACATCTTTAACAGCTGCTGCATGATTTCTCTGCGGGCGCAAGGAAGCGATCCCGGATACAGGGTTGTGCAGGCATAATTTCTACGGGCGCACAGATGTGCTCCCGGGTACAAGGATGTGCAGACTACACCAGAGAATCAAATTTTTACTTCTCTAGCTAATACAGCTTTTTCGAATTATGAAAAAATAAAATACTCGAGAGCCACATTATCTCTTTCCTGGCGTGTCAGCGACGAGGAAATCTGCACTGATTGAAGAGAAATTCCCGGCTATACGACCTTACCAGATTCCAATCGGGTAATAAATACTCATCTCTGATTTGCTAATCGCGTACACTTGTATATGCGCATTTAAAAAAACGCTAGAGAATTTGGTGGCTATCTCGATAACTCGAACGACAAACCGAAGTAAAGAAAACAGGCTCGCTCAATGTTTGATCTCCTTCTGGACCTTTGTTTATGTACTTTTAGGGAAGTTCGAATACACTTTAATGAAAGTCCCTTAACTAATTGAAGTGGGCATTGAACTCAGTCGGATTTGTTCAGGAGGCTGCGATTAGCTGTTTGAATATACTTAAGTTTCTTTTTGTCCCGCGACTAGAATTCTTAGGCAAAGTAGCCTATTATAGTATAGTTAATACTCTCCCAAAAACAAAGAAAGGCAAGTACACAGCAGTCACAGAGGCAATTTAAAGTAGTCTACGCCCCCGATCAAAAAAAAAGGTATTACTTTATTATCGCTAGGCAAGCCCATTGACGTATGTGCATTAGTGTATTGTGGTTATCTTTTCATCTGAGATAGAGCATGGAGAGAGAGAGAGAGGGAGAGAGGAAACAAGGGGAAGATGGCATGTTCACTTTTTACTGTTATGAATTATTTGACATAAAATTTTACTGCACCACGTTATCATAATAAATGCTACTGCATATCACAGGCAGTTTGGGGCAACTTTTGGGCATTTACATTCACAATATGTTGCTGAGTGCGTCAAAGTGTACTATGCCAGCAAGCAGTGAGGTGCGGAGCGATACACCAGCCGCACAGCTGAAGAAGCGGCGCGGGCCGCGTAAGCCAGCTGAGCTAGCGAGGCGCTGGGATCCGAATTAGGCGTCAAGCCAAGACGAGACAAAACAAGAAAGGCGGAAAGTGAGAGAACACTCGCTACTTCAACTCCCAATTGATAGTCTAGTTTATCTCAAGTGCACCCTAGGGTTTGCCGGTTCGACTACTTGCGAAGAATAGCGGGGCATATTTCTCCTTTGCTCTTCATAAAATTCGATATCGATTTGGTTTGACACTTATCATCGAGAAATCGAGCGGAGGGGCACTTCTTCTACTTTGCTAATGCCCGCAACTGCCTTTAGGATTAAGTTACAGGGAATGGCAACATGGTACAATACAAAAATTAACGCGGAGGTGATGTCGAGAATGGCCATCAACACCCTTAACTACTTTTTTTTAATTCGAAACGATTAGGCGGAGCTTTCCAACAACAGAGATCGCCACTTTACTGTTTGGTTATGTTCAGAAGTAAGATACTGGTGCATAGGTTTCGAGTACGTCCTATGCCTCCTTCCGAGAATTGATCCTACGGGGTTCATGAGAGTAAAGATGAATATTGCATTGCGCAAAAGGACACTCAGCCCAGTCAGACTTGTTCTGGAGGATTCATCAAAACGCAGCTTTAT
>Ga0307979_1000901_pt1 | contig 20991 bp, 25 predicted proteins | sample OrgLakmetage1058_FD_201833 | JGI IMG/M metagenome (GOLD analysis project Ga0307979, IMG submission 201833) | Saline water microbial communities from Organic Lake, Antarctica - #1058 | ecosystem: Environmental > Aquatic > Non-marine Saline and Alkaline > Saline | place: Antarctica: Organic Lake...
GATTCTGGCACTGAGATGTATAATTGCATACTTGATTTTTGATTCGCTTCTAGAAAAGTGAAAGCGATTTGGAGATAGGCAACTTTTCACTAAAGTACAATCGCCTATTGGCCTGTTTTTCACGACATGGATCAACGCCAACGCCAAAGCTCTCCGCCCTGCTGTCTGCTAAATTTTAACACCACCTTAGAAATTTACTAAAATTCGCATTTGCAATTAAGTTGTGCTCTAATATCCACCCCCTTGCGTATACGAAATTTCCATATCGAGAATTCGCATATCAGGCCACGGCACTTCCCTCTCTCTGTCGTCTTTATCATGGGGATTTATACTCCCGATTTGAAGGACATTAAGTAGTGTTCTGCCTTTTGCGTTTGAATATGCCATTTATGCGATTATACCTCAGATTTAGGAGGAATATGGAATGTGGCTGCCACGGCTGCTCAGGAAGGTCCTTTAAGCCCGATAAGAAAACCGTACATCAATTCAAGCTTTCCTTCTTTCTTCCGAAGAATTCTTCTCTTCTCTTTCCCGTAGAGTTCGACGGGAGGCGCGCGCTAATCATCGCAAGAGAAATCAATTCGAAGGCCAATTACCACAGACGGTAGACCTCAGGCAAACACCGAAATGCGCTCTGCGATGGGCGCTCGGCACAGAGGGCAGCACACGAGCTCTGGGCGCGTCGAACAAGCTGCACACAAGCACAGGTGCCGGCATGGCATGAGAAGCGTGCTTTTCTCCGCTTCCTGTAGCGTGCATCAGGCAGAGAAGCAAGTAGCTCAAGGATCGGAGAGGAGCAAAAGGATAAAAACAGTGCAGAGAAGTGCTCGTAGCCAGAAACATAAGTTTTCAAAAGCTTAGAAAATAAGGATTGTCACAGAATGGCCTCATAAATAATCTATAGTCCGACTGTATTGCTCGCACTTGGCACACGACGCAGAGGCGCTGCTCTCTTTCGCCGAGCAAACGAGCTCGCAACCGTCGCTCTTTTTCCTGGGCAGAGTTTGAAAATATACCCGAACTCAGTGAGCAGATCAAAGAATGGATAATGGCTGATCAGGTATGCCAATTACTGTGTTCTATCTGTGCCCGTACCGCAGTCACTAAATCCAGCGCTTTCTTCAGGTCAACTTCCGTGGCCTCTAGCTCCTCCAAAGACTTTTCCGGGAGTTGTAAGCCCGAACGCCGAGACACTTCCGCTTTGAACTCCACATTCTCGCGCCGTAGCCGCTCTTCTGCTGCCTGCTCTCACATGGATGGGAGACGCAAAATGTGGTGCGTTGCGATTGGATTTAAAGCAAGTGAGCTTAAACGAGAACTTGGCCGAGACGATGTAATAAAAAAAAGTTGTGTGTGATGGTGGGCGAGAGCATCATTATGAGCGATAGTAGGTGGAAGAAGCGAAACCACAACGAAATAAAACAAAGCAGCGACTATGACGTATTCTCACGTGCAGTATTGAACTAATATAGTACCTGCACGTCCATCAGTTCGGTCCAAACGCGCGCGCTCTGTTCTCGCATTGCTGCGGACTGAATGGAAGGCAGATTTGACAAGAAAGGAGGGCCATGAAAGAGTTGAGAAAGGCCAAATATTGCATACGATCAGTAAATCAAATGTAACCAGAAACAAAACTGCGTAAAGATCTCGTTTAAACCTGCTTCGTTTGAGGCAAGTAAGAAGGTATAAAGACTTCTTTTGTGTATCCACCAATACTGCAGTATATTTCGTACGGGTTTACGTGCACGTACTTTGGCGAACGCGTTGTCGGCTAAAGTGGTTGCGCGCTGCCACATGAACTTCACCACTTGTTCTTGGCCGGGCGTGAAGGCTGGTATGGTAGCATCTGAGCCAACACTATCGGCGTCAGCTGCTCCCGTGGTGCCGTTCGCACCTTCAGCAGCACGCGCTGGAGCAGCTGAAGCTTCCTTCCTGGTTGCGTGTTGCTGACGATTCAGTTGACTGGTGCTGCAGTCGCCGTCGTTTGTGCGCTTGCAGCTGGCCATGGCTTCAATCAAAGCCCTTTGAAAACGCTCATCGTCTTTCTTATCCCGTGCGTGGTTTCGACTGCTGCTGCCACTGCCGTCGCCGCCATGGTCACTACTTCCACTGTTGTCATCGTCCTCATCTTCGTCGTTGCTCTCATCGTCGTCATCGTCATCACCACCGTCGCCATTACCCTCGATGTTGGTGCCATCGCCAACTTCTAAGAGTCGGCCCCTGACAGGAAAAATATAGCATGTAAAAATAGTTGGTGCAGACTCTGCTTTCCAGGTGCCAGTGCGTGCTATTCGCATTCTTCACTTGTCAACAGAACATGAAACGCACAGTAGGAGAGCCACAACGAGGAAATCTACCAGATAAAAAAACTCTCGCTGTAAACCAAAGCCGCAGTGAGGAAATCTACAACATAAAAATCTTCTCGCTATAAACGTCCAAGTCGCACCTGCTAAAAAGACGGCGTTTCGGCTCCGAAGCAGCTGGATGGCCACTGCTGCTCGGCCGCACGGGCACTCGAGCTCCTGATAGGGCACTCGACGACGACGACGACGACGACAACGACAACGACGACGAATCAGCAAAAACAGCAGCACTGCTCTGGGCTATGCCTCGTCTTTCTCCTCCTCCTCTACTAGCGGAGCGAGGAGACACTGCTGATGGTCGTGCCGATGCTGTCCATCTTCATAGGTAGAAAAAAGAGAGAGAGAGAGGAATATATATACAGAAAGAGGGAGAGAGAAAGGCAAACGCACCATGAAATCCGAACAAAAGTGTGGCGTTTTGGCGCAAGAAAATATCGCGAAGCCAGTTCATGAATAATAAAGCGACTCAAAGGGATACAGCTTCGCCAACAACACCAGAAAGTATTGAGAGGGCGCAAGCATCTGGGCTCACATTAAAATTCAAACGAAAATTTACAAAACAAAAGAGGAACAACGCATCTTACCGAAGAGCATCCTCGAGGGGATCGGGGCTATTGCTGTTGTTGTGAGCGTTGCTGCGTTGGAGTCGGGAAGGGCTCTGCAACTCCGCACGATCGACCAAACCACCACTATTTGCAGCGCTGTTGTCGTTGCTGCTGTTGGTGGCGGTGGCGCTGCTGCTAGTAGTAGCAGCAGCAGCAGCAGGTCGGTTACCAGACGAGGAGGCAGCAGCAGCAGCGGTCGCAGCCGCCGCAGCGAGACTCGCCGTCATGCCTCGCCAGCGGCCAATCGGCGGCAATTCCACCCCTGTAGTGGCTGCCACAGCTGCAGCTGCGGTGGTGGCAGCAGTGGTGGTGGCGGCACTATTGCGACTGTGACTGCTGCTGTCGGTCGTAGCGCTGCTATTGAAACTCGTGTTGGCAGTGGCGCCACGGCTGCTGCTGCTGCTGCTGCTGCTGCTGTTATTACTGCCGTTGTAGTTGTTGCCTCCAGCGCCCATCGTGGGCAAGGAAGGGTGCTGGCTTCTCTCAACGGCAGCTGCAGCGGTGACCGCTGCTGAAGCGACCGCGGCCGTCCTCCATTGATGTTCTTCGCTGCTCCGGGCTTGAGTAGCGGCTGCATTCCGCGCTGCCACCTGCAGAAAGTATGAAAAAAATACGAAAATTTGCGAGTACGACAATCATAAAAAATGCCGGCGTTACGGTTGATGCAACGAGCTGAGCGCACCCACAAATACACTAGCTAGCCCCCAAAATATATTCGATAACGCAGCCTCTAGTCTGTCGTACCTCTCGAGCTAGTGCATCTGCGCGCGCATCGAGCTCGGCGGACTCCGCAGCCTCCGCCGCCCTTCTGGCAGCTGCAGCTGCACGTTGCCGCTGCTGCCGCGCTTCTGCACTCGAGACAATCGCCACCACCGCGGCAGCTCCTTCTTCAACTTTTTCTTCTTCTAAAAGGGCACCATCATCATGATCTTCTTCTTCTTCTAGAATTTCTTCAGAATCACCGCCTTCAAACTCTTCTTCGCGATCCTCGTCTGTTGACTCTTCTTCTGGTTCATCTTCGTCCTCGTCTCCTCTTTTGAGGCTGTCGCCAAGCCGCAATTCTTCTTCTTCCTCGTAAAAATCGTCTTCAGCCTCATCGCTGCTGCAAGAGGAGGAGGAGTCGAGCTGTTCCAAACTTCCGCGCAATTCCAAGAGCCGACCGCTAAAACTGAGGCGGCGGCTGCTACCGCCACTGCTGCTGCTGCTGCTGCTGTTCACGGTGCGGCTATTGTTCCTCCTGCTGCTAGATCGTACAACACCACTTCTTGTGGTGTCGGTGCTGTTGCTAGCACTCCCACTACTGTCGTGGCTGTGCACGGAACCCGTGCCAATGTAGTCGCGGCGGTGCTGGCGCAGAGTCAAACGAGCCATGACGTCATTGAAACCGCTGCGGCGCCCAAGTGCGAAAGCGCCAGACTCCTCCAAGCTCACATCGCTGCGAATGCTGCTACTGCTGCCAGTACTGCTAGTGGAGTCATTTTGACCCTTGGCGCCGTAGTCGATCAAAAGGCAAGCTAAGGCTTCGTCGCCCCTCTGACATGATTTTAGATCATGCATGTGAGCAAGACGGTTGATAAGATGGGAAGAGGTGCAAGTGCTTGTAGGTGATATACAAGAGAAAAAGAAAGGGAAATGAGAGACGGTTGAGCAATGGACAAACAGCACATTATTGTATGGCAGTTTTACAACATAGTATTGAACAAACCAAGTGCACTTCTAGATACCTTGCAAGCGAAATGCAGTGCGGTCTCCTGTGCGCGCATCGTCTTGGCGTTCACATAGGCCCCTGCAGCTAGCAACATTGAGGCAACCGAGCGATGACCTGCTCGGAAAAGCAACGCACCACATAACCATAGTGATGACTGCTTGATCGCATAATGTAGAAAGGGTGAAAGGGGGTAAGGCAACCGGGAAGAAGAAGTAGAGTTCATATGCGTGAGTGCGTGAACACCCCTGCCTACTTCCATTCCGCTATGACAAATTACCGTTGCGACACGCAGCGAGGAGCGCAGTGTCGCCGTCGGCATCAGAAGAAAACCAGCGCACGTCTGCGCCCATGTCTAACAAAGAAGCCACCTTCGAGTGCAAGCATCACGGAAAAACAGCACATGATGAATGCAAGAATTCTCAACGACTAGGTTGGCGTAGCCGAAGGATGTGCCAGGACGACGGTGATAATGATGATAGTGAGTCAATAATCGCCGTAAAAGAGAACTGCTAGATTCATGTCTTGGGCGAGGGAACAACCAGTGTTTTTTCTCGTAAGGCAATATCTCGACTGTGCGCGAGTTCAGAAAATAGTGTCGGGTCTTAATAAAACCGTTGGCAGCATTCATTAAACTCGACAAGTTCTGAGCCCGAACTCGCACAGCCCTCGAACAGATCAACCAGAGGTTGTCATAGAACTAGTACCTCTTCTTCGGAGCCAGCTTTAGCTGCTGCCACCAAGAAGCTGTCTTTGTAACGGTCCAGTGCGGTTGAGACGTCCATTTTTTGTGCCCAACAAGAATTTTTGCAACATTTGCAACCTCCAGAACACCCGACTCAGAGGGGGAAATCATTAAAAAGTCTTCAAGAGCACTTGACATCTCTATCCTCCAAACCTCAAGATCAGAAGTCGAGAATGAAATCTTTTGCACTTTTACACGAAAAAATGAGCGACGACGAAACGGGCGCAGGGGGCGCTCCACAAGCTGATGCCGCTGCAAGCACCCTTACACCGCCTCCAACTGCTGCTAGCATTACGGCAGGTAGTGCTCGCAATGCCCCTGGCGTGAACGCAGCGGGTGTAATGGATACTGCGGCAGCCGCAGCCGCGGCAAATATCTATTCGTATCGGGGTTGGGGCAAGGACTCAGACAGCACTGGCGGCAGTGCTAGGTCAAATGGCGGCAAAAACAGCGGCCATTACGGAGGTAGCAATGACAGCAGCAGTCATCAAGCGAGCTGGCGGGACCCTCCGCCTCCTCGGCCGCCTGCTGCGCCTTCCTACGCTAGCCTGCACGCCTCTGTGAGGGCAACTGCTGCAGACAGCAGAACAAGCAGCGACGCTAGTAGTAGTACAGCAAACAGTGGCGTAGCTAGCAGTGGTGCTGCTGGCAGTTATGAGGCTGGTAGCAATGGAAATATCGCTGCCAGCTGTAGCGGAGGCAATGTGACTGAAGACCGATTAGCGCGCCTTGAGGTGATTGAAGATATGACTTGAGCTTATTCGTTATCCTTCTTTCATTTTCAAGTATCAACTCATGTTAAATGCATTTACAACGCACTTGAAGGAACATAACACGCTATGCAGTACTTTTTCCTGCATAGTGATTCTTTCTTTCTAGCTGATTTCTTTTTTCATCTCTTGTCGTTTTGATTTGTCTGTTGTTTCATGTGTGTGTGTGATACGTTAAGACCCTGGTCGCAGAATCAGACCGTCGGCTAGGAGCTCTCGAAGCTTCGGCGCACGTGCAGCGCAAGGTACGAAGAGCTCACCTGCAGTGTTGAACTAGTCTTTTGAAGTTGTAGCCTAGTTGGAGTGCATTGGAGTATATCAAACGGGTCTAAAATAGAAAAACAGAACTAAGGAGGCCTTATCTTCGACGATACAACAGAATGTTGCAACAACAAAAATGACAGGTGGGTATGTTTAGAGAAATTGTACACTTATATGACCCGAAAGGTATCTCAAACTCCACTCTGCCTCAAACGTGCTCCTCTCCCCCCGCCCCCGCGTCACACCCTCCCTTTTCGTTCAACCGATAAACACACACACCTAAGGTGGTGTGCGATTTGCTCATGACCGACTTAGCGCACGATGACCGGGCGGTGTCGGCCATCAAGCGGGTGAAGCAGCTCCTGTTGCGGACTTTTCCTGAGCGCTGCGACAGTGGAGTGATTTGGCTGGGCAACGGCCGATGCGATTTGGCTCGATTAGCCCCCGACACGCTGATTCACGTCATGGGGTGCGTTTTTTTTTCGTTTTTTTTCCTTCTTTTTATTCTCTTTTTGTGCTTGGTTGTCTTATTGGCTTTACTTGCCCTTGCGTATAGAAGTACAGAAGTATGTGCTTTTTCATCTGTGTACACGTGTGGACCAATTTTTGGAAGCCTGGGATTTGAATTCATGAATTTATTCATTTTGCTGTTGATTTGAATTTAATTTACCGTCGTTCAGGTTTTTGAAGTGCAAATTCGGCCGAACCGCCATGTCTCGAGTGGCTCCCGTGTTTTGGATGCCTCAAGTAAGGAACTTTTTCATTTCTTCAGATTATCTGTAGTCTCTCTTCTATTTGTTTCTGTTTTTTTCCCGTGTTTTGATTGCCACTATGTGGTCACGTCCACCACTACCGCTCTTCAACATTTCCTCCACCATAATCGGAATTGCCACTGTCCCAGTGTGTGTTTCTCTAATGCCAGCTCATGTAATTGTATATGTCCAACACGTTGTCCTTTCCCGAATTTTCGTCCTCTATATACCCAACAGCCCAACTTGAGGCAAGCCAAGTCGGTGTCGTCCTTCGTGTCGGGCTTCGGGCAAGCCGTAGTCACCTTATCAGGCCACCGGGGCGCTTATGCAAAGTTCATGGGCATGTACGAATTAGATCTGAGGTAAAGAAAGAGAAGAAAAATAAACGTAAACTTACTAGTGTATGAATGTGAGGAGTCGGAATGGTTCACAAACGAAATGCAATCAAATGTAAATTTTACAGCTATTCATCAAAGTCATTTTTTGTGTTTCCTCTGTCGCCTTTTCTCTTTTGTTGTTGCAGGCACATCGTGCACGGGTACCCTCTTTTCAAAAAGATGGGCATGGCTAAACCGCACTTCATTTACAAGTGTTCCCTGAATGGTGCGTACTATTAACAGAGTTTTCGATACGGCTTTTCATTTCTATCATTGAATGTGCGTGCCTGCACTCGACTAAGTTTCATTTGCGCTTCTGTGCAAAGTATTCCGTTCGAATGCACGATTTGAATTTCTTCTTCTTCTTCTTCTTCTTCATATTATATTCGGGGGATTTACGAACCCCCCCCCCCCCAAACAGGGAAATGGTTGGTCACCGACGAAGAAGACCACTGTCCAAAAAACTTGTCACGCATCGGCTCCACAAGGGAGGCGGAGTCGCCAGATGAACCGGGCATGACCTTTGAGGTAAGCGTGGGAGCGTTGTTCAAGTCATAGAATTGTTGTAGCACAGATACGCGTCGCGCAATGCTACAGTAAGAAGAGACAACTAGCACTAAGAAGACCGTCGAACATTTTAGCGGAACTTTTTTTGCCACTTTAAATAAAATGAATATTGACATACACACGCAGTCTACCAGTACCACTGTATCAAATTTGACCACCCCTGTGCATTTGTTTTTTCCTTCCTTTTTGGTGCCTTTGCCTCGTTTTTGGCCCCTATTTCACAGGTGTGGCAAGATGGTGCGTGGGTGCACGATCCCAAGCTCAAAGTCGCCGAGGGCCGAGCCTCGGCGTTTCCCAAGACCATCGTGTTCTACGGCCACACAGGCCCCCAGCACCGGTTCATGGGCACCTACGAGATGGACCCTGACCGCGTGGTACGTTCGTTGCGTGGTGGTGGTTGTGTTTTTTTCCTCTCTTTTGACGCTCGGTTGTGATTGGGTGGTGTAGTGCAGTATTGCTGTATGTTCTGGCTTTCGTTTTTTCACTTCTTGTTACACTTGTAGGGGTACGTGCGTGGACGATTATGAGTTCCTTTTGGGGGAAGAATCATGCGGTTTTTTTTCTTGCGAATGACTTCTCGACCTCAAACCCTTCCTTATCGTTCTCACCGCTTGTTTTTCTTTTTCTCAAATGCCCAGGTGCACGGATACCCCCTGTATCGGCGCAAGCCTCCGCCTCCCACGCCAATCCCCCCTTCAAGGGGTAGTAGGCGCCACCGCAGCCGAAACGGAGCCTCGTCTTCTTCTTCCTCCTCTAACCCTCTTTTAGAGAACACTGGCGCCGACAGCGCCACTGCCAGCACCACCACTGGCGGGCAGGGTACTCACAGCAGCAGCACCAGCAGCAGCACCAGCAGTAGTAGTAGCAGCAATGGAGCGGCGTGGGCTGCTGCTGCCAACGATGGAAAAGCTGTTCGCAAAGACTACGTGTACAAATGCTCACTGAACGGTGCGCGAGTCTTAGTTGTGTGCATGTTCTCTGTTCTCAAAGCATCTTTTCCTACCTTTTCTTTTCATCTTGTGCGTACTTACCTCTTCATCCATTTCCTCTTCTTGTAGTGCACTTCTTTGTTTGTCGTGTTATCAAAGAGCTGATATCATACTTTTTGTCGCCCCTCCTCCCTCCCTCCCCCCTCTTCTGTGCAACAGGGAAATGGCTGTTGACTGACGACGACGACCATTTTGCCATGAACTTGAGTCGAATTGGCACCGATTCCGCTGTGGAGCTCATCACTGCTCCTGGCGTGACATTTGAGGTAAGAATGCGTAGTTGACATGTTTACGACGAACACCTGCTGCTGCGATGATAGGTTGGCTGCGGCAACAAAAATATAGGAAGTGGAATGGAAAGGAAGGCAGAGCAGGAGAGATTTAGAGCAAGCACAAAATGAAATTTAAAAAAAGACATCAACATTTGCACAATCCTTGGGGGTTGTTTCGATCATTTTTACTTTATCTTGAATCCATGGGCACCTCCCATACTCCCATAATTCTTAAGGTGCCTTTTCTTCTTCCTCTGTGTGAAAACATGTTTATACTTGTTTCAAAACAGGTGTGGCGCAGCGGCGCTTGGCACAAAGACCTCAACCTCAAAGTCGAAGCCACTTGCGACGACGACGACGACGACGACAGCAGAAACAACAACAACAACAGCAGCCATTATGGTGATTATTCGCCGGCTAACGCCGACTATTTAGGCACGGGATTGAGCCGCGCTCTGGATCGGGGGCTGGCGTTGAGTACACCAAATAGAAGCGGTGGTTTTTAAGCCACCGGCGTCTGAAGATCAATTAGATTTTATCTCCTTTTGTTTTCGAGAGTCTTTCCGTGCCTGCGTTGTATTTTCATTTTATTGCCAATACGAATATATGGGCTTTTGCTTTATTGCCTTGGATGTGATTGTGACATCTCCATCTACATATAGGCCTACATATAGCATATAGAACTATGACTAGAACTAGAGAGAATTAAGTACAGTTACAAAAATTAAATAAAAGGCAGACGACATAGAAACAGGAGAGTGTTTTCACTGGAACTATAATCATCAGCCTTCAGATCAGAACAAGTCTGACTGGCTGACTGGGCTGAGTGCGGAGTGCAAAGTTTCCCTTTCCCTTTGTACCGTTACTTGAACTTCGAAGTTTCAAAGTAAGCACTCAGTATATGAATTGGCTTTGGGCGTTTAATTCAGGAATTTCGTCTTGGAATCAGGGCTTCACTTCTAAATTTTTGCATGGTCCCTATGTTCATCACAAATAACCCTGCCTTTGATGCATCCAAATTCCTGTTGGCATTTCGCCAGTAAAAAAAAAACATCTGTGTTCCGAGCGTATCATTGAATACTGGAGATACCTATCTACAATCCACCTGCAATGCGCCTGTGTATAATAGACAAACATATTCCTTGGGGCCTGTGCCGTTGAAGGAGGGCCGTGTTTGTGATCACCGAGCGCTATGCGTACAGGGAGTACCGACCACACAAACCCCCTTGTTAAACCTCCGACGTAATTGGGTCTGTGCAACTTTTGAATAAATCTTGAGTCATCGATTCATCGTTCCCTCGATTCGTCGTCACCCTTCGTGAAAAAATGGCGTCAGCAGGTCAAAAAGTCGGCTCGTTCTTCTTTGCTGCGTTTTTAGTTGGAGCTATCGTCGCCGACTGGTTATGCTGCATAATTCTTGAAGGCCTCAAGACCGTCGGACTTCTTTCGAATCCCACGAAGGTTAGTGGCATCCGCACCGATCCTCGAAACCACACGTGCTATTTTTCCTATTTGTTCAAGAGCTCTCAGCTTGGGTGAAAGACCACGTGGATTTTGCACTTCTCTGCTATTGAATTGTTATCAAAGCATTTGATGGGAAGCTCGAGAGGTTCCTGGGGTTGAGAGGTGGGCATTCGCAGTTGTGCTGTCTCCTGCCTCAAAGGAGCTACGTCAGCATTTTGTTGTTCGATCGCTGCTAAGCGAATTCTTGGCTCCTAGTCTTCGCACTGAAACGCTCACGAGGTTTAGAGCTTCAATCTGAAACGAAGTAGCTGAAGGGAGGCTTTTGTGTCACCATTTCGTGTGTTACGAGCTTCTGGAGTTTGTATTCCTAGTGAACTCCGGCCAAGTCCGTTCGTGTTGTTAGGAACACGGCGATGCTGCCTGGAAATCGCGGACTGAGCGTTTTTCCCTTCGCGTCATGTGCTTACTTTTTGCTCACTTGCTTATTATTGGTGCCGTGTCTGATTTGCGTGCATGTGTGTGCTTTGTGTCCCTTTTTTTTCCTCTATTACCCCCTATCAGGAGGGCCTCGCCCTCATGTGCACCAAGTTTACGTGGGCATGCGCTGTGAAATCGGCCTTTTGGATCCGGTAACCAACAGCGAGTAGCAGAACGAACGACCCGTTATGTTTCCATTCCTTTCTTTTTTTTACAAAACTGATTGCACAAGTATTCGCTTCTGTCGCTTTCCATGGCGAGCTCCTTATCCTCTCACACAACTCTGTGCTCTGAGGAACAGAATTTAGCGAAACGAGCGCTTAGAACGAGAACAGAGTATCTTTCCTAGCTTACTTCGTGCCACTCATATACTTTTTAATCACTTCTTCGATGCAATGCCGTGCTTTTCCTACAGGACTTCCGACGCTGAAACCATGACGCCGGGCGCCTGGGACGCGTTTTTGGCAGACATGGATGCTCAGGTATATTGTAGTAATATTATATTGGTGTATTTGGTCATGTACACTAGAGAGAGCGGAGGGAGTGGGACAGGCGTAAGTGGCCAACATGAATGTGCAGATATGAAGTAAAATTGTGTGTGTGCGTGGTCACGTATACTTTGACATGCAATTACAATAATGGAGCTCACCCTGATATTTGTCATGTTTTTTTAAAATAATGATGTTCCATTCTAGGACGCTGCGGTCGCTGCGGGCGGGACCCGGCAACCGATTTTCATCATGAGCAACCACGTAAGCAAAAAGTGTTAGTTATTGCATGAGTTTTTCTGGAGATTGGAAAATAGGGCCTAATACATTTCGTATACATTTTTCGGGAGAAAGCCTCATTCTCCGTCTGATTATTTTCTTCTTGTTGTATATCAACAGGTTAGCTTTTTCGACACTTTGACCATTGTCGTCTACACGCCGCCTCGCGTGCTGTGGCGAATCCGGTGAGAAGTGCTTTTTTTAATGTTGGTTGTGTATAAGCTTATTACTTCTACCATTATTTGGTATTCCAGCAGGCGTGTGTCGACTCGTTTACCTCTATTTTTCTCCTCTGATTTGCTACTTTGTGCTCAATTCTTTCGTTCTTTCTGCTTTCCTTGTTTGCTCTGTGTTTGTCTTGGGGCGTGTTTCCTTGTGCGGCGTGCGTGCGTGTGCCCTTCTTCAACAGGTGTTACATGGGCTCGTTCCTCTTCAAACTGCCCTTGTTCTCGACCATTTGCAAAGTGCTGGGCCATTTTCCCGTGTACTTTTTGAAAGCTGAAGACGGAAAATTTACCCTGAACCAAGTACGTAGGTGGTTAGGTATACGAATGTCTGTGTTTCTGCCACCACATCGGTGGGAAGATAAATAGTGGTGGCGGCACTGATGATTACTTCCAACCCATACCACCTACCACACCAACATTGAATTCTCATCAAAACCCCAATAAATCGATATTACTAAGATATGGTATTATACGTGGTATCATTGACCATATCCGCCGTCTCATAAATATGCTTATGCCTTCGTTTCTGAGATGGCGGGTATGGCAACCTACCTAGCATCTGGACCACACGTTGTTCTTGGGATGTGTTGGGAGTTGTGTTGGTGTGGTAGTTGGAATGAAATGCTAGTGTGCCGCCACGACAGTTTCTTGCTGTATATCTTGGTCGATGTAGTTTTCTGGATGAATTTCAACTCTTCGCCATGCTTTGCGCGTCCTTGCGACGCTCGTCTGCTTCACTTCCGTTTATCTCTTACCACGACATTTTTCAACTGTTTCGTGTATAGGAGAAGATGGTGCCAGTGGAAGAGAAAGTGTCGGCGCACCTCGCTCGGGGCGGCATTTTGTCCCTCTTTCCAGAAGGAGCCATGAATACGGCGCCGAACCCGAGCTCTCTTAACACCTTCCGTTACGGTGTGTGTGTGTGTGTGTTTTTTGTTTTTTTTTTCTTCTTCTTCTTCTTCTTCTTCTTCTTTTCCGAAGTCTCTACACGCGCCGGTAATTGTTGGTGTGCAGTTTGGATGGTTATTTGTGTCAACTGTAGTCATACGAATCACGCCCTTCTTCCTTGAGCAACTCCTCCTCGTCGTCGTTATATTTTCGTTCCCCTTCATCTTTTCTCTGTGTGCTCATTTTCATGCAGCTTTTTCTTTCACTACCTACAACCGCAATAAACCATTCATCCACTCACCTACTTATCCAGCCTCCTCTCTCTCCCCCCCTCCCCCCCGAACCCATGACAGGCACTTTCAAGCGCGCTTTGAAAGAAGACGCCCGGATTTGGAACTTCGTGACGTACGGCCACCACGAGGTCTGGCCCGTGAAGGCGAGCGTGGGGGGGCAGCCGGGCCGCACTGGAATGGCGCTGCACCCTGTAACCCCTAAGGTGAGAATCCACTACATGTAGGTAGCACTACATGTAGCACTCCGTGTAGAACTGCATGCAGTTGCGACGCCGAAGCACTAATTGCGAAGATGGAACCGATTCATGCGTAGTTTTTTTTTCTTTGACCTGTTCTTAGAGTGTGCACTCAACGACATACAGTCAGTACGTACCCATTCCGTTTACTTTTCAAGGTGCGAATAGTCCCAGCTGTCTATTCTTTACTGCGTTCTTACATTCCTCTTTGCCAACCTTTTCCGTGCTTTCAATCTTATTTGGTTGACATTACACCCCAGGGCGCGCGGGCTGCCCTCAAGGAGCTGGTCAAGCAGCACGGCGGCAAGTCGGTGGAAACCCAATCCTCCGACGACTTCGTGGTCCTCGCCGAGCACTGCAAGGTGTGTGTTGATGTACAAAATGTGCATACACAGTTGAGCACGGGAATGACCTTGAGGTGGTGAAAAAAAACGTGTTGAGCTCGAGGTGGTGGAACAGGAGATAGAGCGAGAGACGTCGATATTGTTGTATATTGACGCATTTCGTGTACATGTATTTGTATGTCGCTTCTACTCGTGTGAATGAACGCGCATTTTGCACCTTTTGTGCCTTGTGAGCGCGTTACATGTATGTATGCGTTTTTCATGCGTGAATTCCTGTGTATGCCTTCATACGTCGCCCCCCTCCCTGTGTGCCGAACGTTTCTCCAGGTGACCATGCAACAGCAATACGACCAACTGGCGTCCGCGATTGACGCGAAGGTGAGAATTCAAAAGAGAGAAAGAGAGACGAAGGGGAAATAAGGCGGTTGAGAGAAAAGGCGTAAATGTTGACACCTTCATTTACTTCCTGCCATTTATTTTACGTATTTTTTTTCATTTTTTTCCCCTTTCCCTTCTTATTGCCAGGCTGGAAAGGCCAAAAGTGCGTAGATGTGCACTCGCAATAGTAGAATTGCGCTCGGCAGCAGCGGGTTTGCATTACTTCTGGTTTCTTGATTGGAGGGGGTGAACGTAAGCTAGCTGTGTGTTTGCAGAAGTGCAAGCTACGTACTACAATTCTGAGCTTATTTCTAAAAGGGGAAGACCACAGGAAAAGGAAGTCTTCCCTCGTCAATCGCCCAGTTAATCACGGAGTGTCAATGCCTTTTGCCTCTTTTAATGGGAGCTTTCCATCCCCAGCTACTTTCAAGCCGCAATTCTTTGCTGGCTCTCAAGTATTCTCGGGACGCGAAATCGCCCGGGATATCAGAGGTCACAAGACAGGAATGAGAGCAGGCTTATGGCCAAAGCGGCCAATAAGCAGGGAATTGTTGAAATTAAGAGTTCATCCGCGCCGCGGTCTTTTATGAAGTGCTGGGAAGTAAGTAAGCCCATGTCGGTTATTCGGTTATTTGGTTTTACAGGAGGCGCCGCGGTGTGTGCGCGCGCTTTTACTTCTACAGCAGCATAGGCAGCCGTGTATATCAATTCCTTTCTTGTACTATGCATCTCTGCTGATCCGGGCGCCATGCGGTGGTTTACTTGTAAGTGGGAATTGGAAATTCATTCCACCTGTTTGGCTGCCCATAACAGGTATCAATTTTAATTCGTTTTATCACGAAAAAAGAATACTCCAGAGAGAAGAGAGCACAGAGCTAAGAACTGCCATTGACTCTGACTCAAGACCGATATTACTTCAAGTGAACGAGCTAATTTCGCCCATCAAAATCGCTTCACTCATTCTTCTTCCTCGAAAAGTCCACCAAATACTTCGCAAGACTCATCGCCATCGTCTATGTTGTCATTGTTACTGAGAGGTGAAGCATTGCTGATCGCTTGGGATTGATCTTGCAACTCCTGCATTGCCATGCCTGGATAGCTCACACGTTCTGCATGCCCTTTCCGCGATCGCCGATGCTCTTCTGAGCGCTAATGCGAATGAAAAAAGCAGACGAATGGAAAAGTTCACACTAGTGAGGAGGTGGAAGTGCGCAATCTCTAGTGGGTAACAAGACGACACTGACGACCAGCGAAAGTTGCACAATCTCGAGCGGGCACTAAAAAACAGCACGCCTATCTAAATCATGATTACCTCGATGTCAAACTTGTACTTGTCTGCGCTTCGCGTGGAAAACTGCGCCCAGGACGCAAAATGATGAAGCACGCCGCACGCCACCTTTAAAAAAAAAACAGTGCAATTGTAGCGCACACGCGTACAAGAGAAGGCAAGAATGAAAAGGGCGCACATGGGCACATGGGTTAAAAGAAAAATACGGGATATCATGAGCACGTACAGCGGATAATAAGGCACGCAAAAAGAGCAGGTGAGAGTGTTTTGTAAATTTTCGCTCAAGAGAAAATAACTTGTGCTAGGTCCTGTATACATAACATTTAGCACGTCTGTAGTGCATTTCTTTTGCTTGACAAGAATTTCAAAGATTGAACACAGAATCTTACCGTTGACAAATCTAATGCTACTGGCGGCCACTCTCTTCCCGAGTCTCCTGTTAAAGGATTTGTATTACTGGCTGTTGCAGAAGGGGCAGTGTCAGTGCTGCCAGCAGTGTGAGTAGCACCACTGGCAATATTAGGTGCAACAGGTGCAGCAGTAGCAGCAGGAGAAGTAACGTTGGCAGCAGCAAGATTGGCAACAGGTACACAGGCAGAGGACACCACGGGCTGAAATTGCGCCAGAAATGTGGCTCGGCGGCACACGCGAGCAGCATTTTTGGCCGACTCGGGTGAAAGTGCCATGACCTGTTGAGACCAGACACATTAAATCAGTCGATCCAATCTCATTCCCAAAAAAAAAAAACGCACACTTGAGTAGATGCAGGCATCATGGAAATATGCCATCAAAATACTGCTGCCCATACGGCTACAAAGATGAGAAGGAGCCACAAATGCACATTTTCTTGTGAAAGATTTATATTTTTTTTGAAATACAGCCAAGGCGCTGAAGGAGTGCAGGCAAAAGTAAGCACCCTCCTCTTGGGTTGTGCTGCTATCGTAAAGGTACAAATCGGCATCGTATTACCAGCGCCGTGGAACCAACGAAGCGCCGCTCGTGGGCGGGAAACATAGCATGGGCCAGGCTGAGATCTTGGCTGCTACTGCCAGCCCCTCGGCTATTGATGCTGCTAAGACTACTGGTGTTGCTAGTGCAATCGCTGCAGCGACCAGGAGCACTGTCTATGCTGTTGGCACTGCTGCTAGTGGTGCTGCTGCTGCTGCCGTTAACGTGAGCCTTATTGTTGGAAGAAGCAGAAGAGTCCGGAGCGTTGATGGCAGGGACTCCTTCACCAATCCTAGACGCATCTGCTCTTCTTTCTGCTTCGTCGTCTTTGTCTGATGCATTCACAAAGGCAGCGTAGCTTGGAGACCCTTTCGGTCCCACAAGAGCTACTAGCTCGCAACCCTAGCGAGGAAAAAAAAAAGGGGGGGGTGAGAGAGGTGGACCAGATGAGCACACTGATAATGGTGACATAAGTAAAGCGAGGAGAGAAGGAACACAAAACAATGCATGCTGAATAAAAGAACACTTGCTCAGCACGAGTACGAGCACCTATTGTGTACAGATATGACACAAAACACCCCTTTACTAAAATAATGCATCACACATATTGGTACATGTAGATTCACCTTATGTTGAAGGTAAGCCGCAGCCTCACTCCAGTCGAAAGCACAGGCCACTTTTACATGCCTGAGAAAACAAAGCAAACAAGAGAGACAGATAGATAAAATTAAAAGATAAAAAAAAGGAAGTTTGCGCGCGTGAAAAAAAAAAAGACAGGAGAAATAGTAAGCAACATGAAAACAGGCACGGAAAGAAAGCAAGCTGAAGTCAGGACTCGGCGCGTATGGATCACGAGTCCTCCACTTCCGCACAAATCAAGTCATTGCTGCTCGTGTGGCATGCCATCTGTATTGAATATGCCATGTGTTTTGAATAATCGCACACCGTTGGGCGCCGTGAGCGCCGTGCGTCGCATGACGAGGGTGGCCTACTAGCAACAGCTCGACAGCACCGAAGGCTGCACACGCTCGCACCTATATCCGCAAATATAGAAAAGCATGACTGTAATCACTGTGAAAGGAGTGCTACTTGCCACAGTCAATTATTTCACTTGAGAACAAGATACGAAGATAATTTGTCTCGTTTGTAGCCTTTGTAAGCTAGGAGTCGCAGGAAACAAGCAATTGCTTCGAGCATTTTGCGCAGCTCAAAAGCAAGCAGCGCAATATTTTTTCTTCAGAATGATTTACCAATGTGCCAACGTTCCCGCCAGCGGAGTTCGGTGTCACCAGATAGACTGACGGCACAGTTTCTGCAGTCGCCGGCGGCGCCGGCAAAGCTACTTCCATTAGAAATAACCTCGCTAGATTTCAAATAGACCTAGGTAAGCACTCAAAATCACTGCAAAAAATGCAAAGCGTATCACTACTTAGCTTGGTTATCTGCTAGTGGGCCATGGTCTTTTGGTGTGTCGATACGCAGTAGCTTGCTTACAATCAGCTCTCAGCTGCTGGCGGCTGGCGGCACGATGGACGATGGAAGCTTTTCGATGTGGGCTGGACATGGTGCGAATGTGCTAACATAGTACAAGAAAAGTATAGTTATCGTTGCGATTGCGACGTTACGTGCGACATGCGAAAATGACAACGCGAGAGGTTGTAGCTTCATTTGCTCTAGCGCAGTGATATAGCTGGATCTAGCCGCCAACGGCGTATGCCCTCGCCTTCATGGCTAATTCAATGGATAATTTGACCAACACTGATGACATGAACGGTGATAGTGCTCCGACGGGCCAGTTACTCAGTCATCAAGATAGCGCCATGAGCACTGATAGCCCTAACGGCAGCAGTTATACCAGGCAAGGCAGCAGTAGCAGTAGCAGTAAAGGCAACCGTCGCCGTAGTAGTATAGGAAGCAGCCAGAAGAGCAGCCGCCGTGGCTCGCAACGTTTAGTAGGCTCAGCTGCTTCGGCCCCTCCTCCACCGCGTTACTACGACGGGGATAAACCCCCCGGCCCGGCAAAATACCGATGGCCCACGGAAGAGCCGCAATTGGCCGAGGCCCGGTTGCGCGACGGCGTGTGCCGAGTCGCCGACACATGTGGCAATCCGGACACGGGCGCCTCCGGGTGCTACTTCATTTTTCGAGGCTACCCCTGTATCGTCACCTCGCTCCTGCAGGTTGCCAAACCTTTTTTTCTCTCTCTTTTAGTGCAACACTGTGCCTCGCTATCACGAGTATATCTGCGAAACGCCCTTCTTCCTCTACTTGTACTGTGCAGTATTGTAATGCTCTTGCTGAAGATGTATGGCTACTTGTCTTGTAAAGATACTTGTAATATCTTAATTCTTCGTTCCTTCACTTGCTTTTCAGATAAATCTCATTCCTATGCATTTTATTCACGTCTACCAGGTGCCTACTCCAGGGAGTGCACGGCAGTCGGAAGCTTCTTTCTATCCCGATGACCCCTCTGTTGGTTCGGCTGATTCTCGGGCGAATTCGGCCGACGTGAATGCGGTACTAGTTTGCTCAGAAAGAGAGAGAGAGAGAGAGAGAGCAGTGGCTTTTGGCAAGATTCCATGCAAGCTAGCGCGATATATCAGTACTTGTTTAGCTCCTTGTTCTGCGGTTCCTTCCTTGCATTCACGCGCTCTTTCGACTATCTGCACTACTGTGTGCTCCCCCCCCCCACCCAACCCACACACATTCACACGCCAAAATGAATGAATAACAGGCGGCGATGAAGCGCGCCCAGCACCCCATGCACCCACTGCAGCACCCTGTGCATGCCGAAGCTCCCGGGCGCCGGCCGCCCCGCGCACTACGGTGCCCTTTGCGCCCGGACCGTCTGTGGGAGGTTGGTCATTGGTCATTGGTTGTTCGTTGTTCGTTATGATTTCATGCATGTGATTTCATCGTGTTTTTTTTTTAAAGAGCCCTAACTATTACTTTCGGGAACAAGTTCGAAACACGCTCGCTCTTTGAGTCCTTGTTCCTATCTAAACTTTAGGCTTAATCATCATCTTTCTGCAGTGTCAACAAAAGAGTAAAAAGCTATCCAGTGTTGGTGTGGGGCTTAACTGTACCCGTCGGTGGTGGAACATGTATAATTCTTATGTGTTGTTGTTCTTGTCGTGCTACTTCAATAGGTGCACCTGAGCGAAGGGTTAGTCGTCGTCGCCATCGACGCCTCCGCGCTCTCTGCAGACAGCGACCTTGCAGCACCGGTACATGTACCGCACGAGCACCAGCAGTACGTGGTGGCAACACCTGCGGGCGGTGCGAAGCCCTCGCGATTGGGAAGACTCCGAGGTGCTAGCGCTGGCGGAGGCAGCAGCAGCAGTAGCAGTGGCAGTGGCACAAACTCAGAATCGGCAACAACACGAGCGGCAACAGCGTCACCAGCAGCATTGGCAGATGGTGCTGGAAGAGGTGCGACAACACCACCCACCACCACCACTAACGGCTTCCCGGAATCTCTCGAGCGACGGAACCAGGAGCGGGCCACGGCTAGCAAAGAGCCGCGCGTGCGCCCACTTGTGCCGTCGGTGAACGTGGAGCGCATGAAGCTGAACGAACGGTATGGATGAAAGTTACTCCTAGTATAAATGAAATTGTACGTACGACGTATAATTTGTTCAGCACTCATGAAATAGGGGTTTAAATAATGAAGGACTTGGAAAGCTTTAAACGGCGCTTAGTATAGTGTCGATGTTGCCTTCTTATAGACTATTATTGGATTGCTTCGCCACACCTTTTATACATCCACAGGTGGCTAGAGCAGCCGTTAGAGGTGGTAGGGCATCCTCTTGGTCGTCCGAAAGTGCAGGTACTATTTCTTTCGCTTTGCTGTGCGATTCTTCTTCTTCTTCTCTTTCTTCTTCTGATGTTGAACATTCCCTACCTTGAGAATGTGGATAAAATGTGCGTGTCTGCAGTGTGAATCCAGCGAAAGACACAAACTTCCATATATTTATCTCGCGTTGTCTTCGTGTGCTCTTTTTATTTATACAGCGAATGTCTTCTTTTTCGTCGTTCTGTATCTTTCTTTGAAGTATTGCTTTTATTTTTTACATGATTTCACTTTGCTTCTATGGTCTTTGAGTCTTTCCCTCTTTTTTTCTTCTTCAAATAATGATTTGACTTACCCCCCCCCCGGACAGGAGCAAGTGCTGTTAAGAGCAATGGACGCGCGCGCGATTTGGTTCATTCATCCCGCCGTCGAAGGCCTCGCCGGGAGTGGAGTGTTCGTGCACGGCGAGTGGGTTGGGGTCA